>JAEEGL010711480.1_pt1 | contig 17995 bp, 12 predicted proteins | sample 9134231 | NCBI WGS metagenome assembly JAEEGL01 (sample SAMN16246548, study PRJNA631951) | gut metagenome | biome: gut microbiome; feature: rumen; material: fiber-attached | host: Bos | place: Iran: Karaj | collected 2018-10 | reverse complement strand
CTATATTTTACTTTTCTTCCCATAAAAAAAACCTCCAAAGTAGACTTACAATAATCTTGGAGGTATCGCGAATCCCCTAGGGGATTGTTATCCTTTTCTCTTTTAATTATTTTATTTGTCTACTTTGGAGATATCATATCACAATCAATCCCTTCATTATTTTTCTGAATATTTAGAACTTATTTTTATAAAATCTATACCTGATGCAAAATCATATATTGCATCTGATACTTTTTCAAACATTGGTTCTAATGTTTTTAATTCTTCTTTTGTGAATTTTTTTAATACCCAATCTATTACAGGAATTACATCAGATCTATCAATACCTAATTTAATTCTTTTATATGATTCAGTACCAATATGTTCAACAATGTTTTTATGTCCATTGTGGCCACCAGCTGAGCCTTTTGCTCTTAATCTTATTCTTCCAAGTGGCGAATCAAGATCATCAGATATAACTAATATATCGTTTACATCTATTTTATAAAAGTTCATAACCTTTATAACACTTTCACCAGATAAATTCATAAATGTTACTGGTTTTAATAATATTGTCTTTTCACCATTGATTGAAAATGTACCTAAAATTCCTTGAAATTTAGGTTCAAGATGCATTTCAATATCATTCTTTTTCGCAAAATGATCTAATGCCATCCATCCCATATTATGACGAGTATTTTCGTAATTATTTCCTGGGTTACCAAGACCTATAATTAATTTCATTATAATAATTCTCTTTTTGATTTGTCATAAGAATATGTGAATAAACCAGATAATGGTTCATCAGATAATATTCTTAAAATACCATGGCCTAATAAATGACCTACTGATAAAACTTTAATCTTATCTGTCTTTTTCTCTTCAGGAAGCTTAATAGTATTAGTAATAATCATTTCCTTAATTTGAGAATTCTTAATTCTTTCAATGGCTGGTCCTGATAATACACCATGTGTGCAGCAAGCATAAACTTCTTTTGCACCATTCTTCATTAATGCTTCAGCACCTGCAGTAAGTGTACCTGCAGTATCAACCATGTCATCAACCATAACGCAAGTCTTACCTTGAACATCACCAATGACATTCATAACTTCTGCCTTATTTGGTTCAGGACGACGCTTATCAATGATTGCGATAGGAGCATCTAATACCTTACCAAATTCTCTTGCACGAGTTGTTCCACCATGGTCTGGTGATACAACACAAATGTCTTGTAAGTTTTTATCTAAAATATAATTACATAAAATAGGAAGTCCCATGAAATTATCTACAGGAATATTGAAGAATCCTTGGATTTGTGCTGCGTGAATATCCATAACGATAACTCTATCTGCACCAGATGCTTGAAGTAAATCTGCAACAAGCTTTGCAGAAATAGGTTGTCTAGAACGAGCCTTTCTATCTTGACGTGAATAACCATAATAAGGAATAACAAGATTAATTGTTCTAGCTGAAGCTCTCTTTAATGCATCACACATAATTAATAATTCCATCAAATGGTCATTAACTGGAGATGATGTAGGTTGAATTACAAATACATGATGACCTCTTACAGTTTCATTGATTTGTACATTTACTTCACCATCTGCGAAATGTAATACATCACAGCTTGATAGTGGAATACCAACTGAATCTGCGATTTCTGCAGCAAGTTCAGGGTTAGCTGATAAACTAAAAATCTTTACTTTTTTTCCTAAAAGAATAGACATGAGAAATATCCTCCTAAAAATATATACTTTTATTCTCTAATTTAATCCCGTGCTTTTAGCACGAAAGAATTATAGCATAGGATTGACTTTTTTTAAATAGAAGAAAGATAAATTCATAAAATAAAATTCTTTTTTATAAATAAAAAAGATTAAAACGGTCACCCGTTTTAATCTGATCCATCTACTTCTTCTTCAAATGATTTAAATTCATCTGTATCGAATGCAAAAATCATATCTGCACTAGCCCAATCCTCATCTAAAGCTAATTGTTTACCATTTAAAAAATGGCCATCTTCTCCATCCCATAAATCAATTGAATCACAATGAAAGCCATAAGGATTTTCTTCATCACCATCTACCATAAATATTAATATTTGGCCTGAAGGTACACCTTCATCAAGTGGTATACAATGTTCTAATATACATTTTATATCACTTATTTTAACGTCTTTACCTATATATTCTGATACAGCATTTTCTATATCTTCTATTTCTAATGCATTATATTTTTTAGTTATAGTTTTCATATCTTTCTCCCTTATAACGTAATTGAATAAATCCCCATTATTATAAAACTACAATATATATTTTTCAATACAAAATAAAACCATATTTCTCATATGAACAATTAAAAAATACCCGATTTAATCGGGTATCGTATTAATTCTCACCAAAGTGACTATCTATCGCATTAAAATCAATTTTAAAATCTAATTCTTCATCATTAGATTCATTTTCTTCCTCTACAATAGATTCTTCTTGATCATCTTCACTTTCATCTTCTTCAGATTCAAGTTCATCTTCTTGATCTTCGTCATCTTCATCTATTCCATCTTCATCTTCTGAAAATTCTTCATTATTATCTTCTTCATCATTTTCTTCTTGATAATCATCGTTTGAATTATCTTCTATTTCTTCATCTTGATTCTCTTCTTCAATGATTTCTTCTTCAATAGATGAATTATCTATTATTTCTTCTTGAATTATATTTTCTTCTTCATTAGATGTTTCTTCTTCATTAGTATCATAATAATAAGTTGTATCTTTTGTAGATTCATCTTCATTTAATGATTCTTGTTTATCTAATTCTCTATTATCATCTAAAATATTTTCTAAAGAAACCTTTGGTTTTTCAATAATAATTTCTTTTCTTTCTAAAGGCTTCTTCATTCTTTCTTCACGAGCTTTTCTTTCAGGAAGCTCATCAAGCTCTTTTTTAGAATTATTATTTATTACATCTTCATCGTTTTGATATATTTCATCTCTCTTAGATGATTTTTCATCAAAGAATTGATCTAAATCAGTAAGTTCAGAATAAGCTTTATATAATTCTTTCATTTCACCATAACACTGTAAGACTTTTCTTTCAACTTCTTGTGTTACTTCCATGATTTCATCAAAATTATCAATTAAATGATTGACAATTCTTCTTTCAAGCTGTCCTTTATTACAATCAGAATTAATAATATCCATTATTCTTTCTGGTGAAAAGGCAGCTTTATAGCTTCTTTTACAATATAAAGCTGAACAAATATCCGCAATTGCGATGATTTTATCACCAATTGAAAGATCAATTGCGCGAAGTCCTTCAGGATATCCTGAACCATCTAATTTCTCATGGTGATGAGATGCAATATCTACAATTTTATATGAGAAACAGCCATCGATAATATCTCTTGTATAAACAACATGTCTTCTCATTTCTTTTAATTGTTCACCAGATAATTTACCATTGAAGCATAATATTTCAATTGGTACTCTAATCTTACCAATATCATGTACTAAAGACGCTAATTTAATTTCATCAATCATATTTTGAGGTAATCTTGATAATTTACCAAGTTCCTCTGCAATAGCCGCAACTGTAACAGTATGGGCTAAAGTTTCATGATTGTGGAATTCGAATGAATATGTTGCAAGATCAATGAAGCCTAATAAATATTCATCTTTAAATTGCGCAGTTGCAATATAATTACATGTTTCATGAACAAATAATGATGTTTTATCATTTAATTTTTCAAAAATATCTGGTTGTTTCTTAAATAATTTAAATAGATTTTTAACCTGTTCAGGATCATATCTATCTTTATCTTTTTTAATTAATTCTTGTATTTCATCAAGAGTATATTCTTGATAATTATACATAACTACTTGGTTAATTAATGTCATTAATAAACCAAATAAATAATCATATCTTGTTTCTTTTGCTTCTTCAGCTATATATTTAGATTTATAAAATAATAAAGGTCTTGCAGCTTCACCAAGTGGAGAACATTTAGATAAAAATGCATATGATGAGCATGCAGCACATTTAGCATTATCATTAGGTACTTCACCATCATGATAATAAATGCCAATATCCTTTAATAATGCTAATAAAACTAATTTTTGACCTATTGCTTCATTTCTTGGAATCTTTTTTATTTCAAGATCATCATGTTTTTCTAAATTATTCTTCTTTGGTTCAGGAAATTCTATTTCATCAATCTTATACATCTCAATGTATCTTTTCATAATGAAGCCAGAACGTAATCCTGAATCAACATATCCCCTATTAATTTCATTAAGAACTTTTCTTAAGAATTTTAAAATAGTACTACAATTAAAATTATAGTTCATAATAACCTCCTAAAATAATGGTTCAAATATATTTAAAATGAACGCAATAAATCTTTGAAATTTATTCATCTTTTTTCTAATTTCTAATGTTATTTCTCTAGATTCAGATAATGATTTAATATAATCATCACTCATCTTTTTTATTTCATCAGATCTAAATACTACTGCACCACATTCAAAATGTAGAAATAAGCTACGATAATCCATATTTATTGTACCAATAAATGCGTATTTATCATCTACAATAATATTTTTTGCATGATTGAATCCTGGTGTATATTCAAATACCCTACATCCTGATTTTAATATCTTTTTATAATTACTTCTACCCATATAATAAGGTATCTTTTTATCTGGGATACCAGGCATTAATAATATTACATCTACACCACATTTAGCTTTATATGAAATTAAATCTATCATTTCATCATCTAAGATGAAATAAGGTGTAGATATATATAATTTCTTTTTAGCTGATACAACTAATGTCTTAAATACATCATATGCAATATTTTCATTAGTTGAAGGACCATCACCAAACGGCATAACTATTTCATTTGTTTCTTTTAAATCATATATAGGCATTTCTATATCATTTATATGTGATTTAGTTGACATATACCACATTCTTAAGAATAAAGATAAAAATGTTTTAGTGGCTTCTCCTTCATATTTCATACAATTATCACGCCAATAACCAAATTTTACCTTATCATTAGTATATTCATCAGCTAAATTATCTCCACCACAATAAGAAATAAGTCCATCTACTACAGTAATCTTACGATGATCACGATAATTCATGAATACATTAAAACTTAATCTTACAGGATTAAATGAAGTAATTTGACAATTTTTTATATTGGCAAATTTCTTAATAATATCACCTTTATGCTTTAAAGATCCTACCGCATCAAAGATAATATATATTTTAACTCCTTCTTCACCTTTTTTAGTTAAACAATCAATTAATCTTTTTGTAAGGTTACCCTTACTTACAATAAAAGATTCAATTAAGATATATTTTTTAGCTTTTTCAAATTCTTTAAACATATCTTCATCTTTTTCTTTTATATTATTAAAGAATGTAGTTTTTGTATTATCATATATTGTAAAATTACCTTCTTTATATAAAAGATTTTTTAATTGTTCTTCTACGTCATCTAATAAAATATTTTCTTTATTTGAAAGAATTTCCATATTTGCATATGCATTATTTAATTTTTTTAATCTTCTTGAAGATGATTTTCTACCTGTACCATTTAATATATAAATAACTATAAATGGTAATGGAAATATTAATATTAATGATGCCCATGTTAATTTATAATTTGTATTAATAGGCCTATGAATAACATATATTACAAATATAAATCCTGCAAGCTCACTAATTAAATAAAATATTCCAGTAACATTAGATATTATAGAATCATAATTATCTACTAATAATATTATGAAAAATACTATTAATACTACCTGTATAATGAAAGATAATAATGTAAATAATCCAAGTATTATTTTTTTCCAAAATGGCAAATTTCTTCTTTCATTAATAGTCATTTATTCTCTCCAAAAAGTATAATATAAGTATAACACAAAAATAATTTAAAAATAAATAATTAACAAATGTTTTTTATATAAATATAAAAAGCGCCATTAGGGCGCTTTATATTAATAGTTACAAGATTTAGGTGTTCTAGGATATGGAATTACATCACGGATGTTTTCAACACCTGTTAAATACATAATTAATCTTTCAAATCCCATACCAAATCCTGAATGGATATTTCCACCAAATCTTCTTGTATCTAGATACCATTCGATAGGTTGTGGATCGACATTTAATTCCTTCATTCTATTTAATAATACATCAAGGTTTTCTTCTCTTTGGCTTCCACCCATTAATTCACCTGAACCTGGAACTAATAAGTCTACTGCGGCAACTGTCTTATTATCCTTATTAACCTTCATGTACCAAGCTTTAATATCCTTAGGCCAATCCGTTACAAATACTGGACCGTTGAAATGTTCAGTTAAGAATTTTTCATGTTCTTTAGCTATATCATCTTCATATGATGGCTTAAATTCCCATTTAATATTTTGTTTTAATAATAAATCTATTACATCATGATGAGATATTCTTGTAAAATGAGATACTAATAATTTTTCTAATCTTGCTTTTAAGCCTTTTTCAATGAATTGATCACAGAAATTAATTTCATCTTTGGCATTATCAAGTACGTATTTTACTACATATTTTAACATTTCTTCTTCGATATCCATCAATCCTTCAAGATCACAGAATGCCATTTCTGGTTCAATCATCCAGAATTCGTTCGCATGTGTTTTAGTATTTGAATTTTCTGTTCTAAATGTAGGACCAAATGTATAAATATCTGAGAAAGCCATTGCGAAAGTTTCACCTTGAAGCTGACCAGAGCCTGTAATAAATGCTTGTTTTCCAAATAAATCCTTAGAGAAATCTACTTTTTTATCTTCTCCATAAGGTAAATCATTCATATCAAATGTTGTTACTTTAAACATTTGATCAGATCCTTCACAATCTGCACATGTAATTAATGGTGTATGAACATATAAATATCCATTAGATTGGAAATAAGAATGTACTGCCATTGCGGCAACAGATCTTATTCTAAATACTGCATTAAACATATTTGTTCTTGCGCGAAGATGTGCATTATCTCTTAAGAATTCCATTGTATGACGCTTAGGTTGAATTGGATAATCCTCAGGGCAATCACCAAGCATTACAATTTCAGTAGCCTTCATTTCAAGTGGTTGTTTAGCATTTGGTGTTAATTCAATTTGGCCTTTAACCATAACACTCATACCAACTCTAAATTTTGATACTTCTTCAAAATTATTAATTTTATCTGGTTCATATACTACTTGTAAATTTAAAATAGTAGATCCATCATTTACATTTAAAAAGCCAAATTGTGATTGAGCTCTATTAGTTCTAACCCAACCATAAACTACTACTTCTTTAGCTATTTTTTCTTCAAAAATCTTTTTAATCTTATCTCTTTTCATGTTAATCCTCCAACTTCTTTAATTCATCATTATATTTTTTAGGTTCCTTCAATAATATTATTTTACTATTAGGATATTTCTTATTTATTCTTTTTACTGCATGTTTAGCTTCACCAGATCCTGAATATAATACAAATGTTAATTTTTTATTATCAAAATTTGTATTCTTTAATACAGTATTGATAGGGCATGCAAGTCTACCATTCCAAATAGGAGATCCAATAAATATTTCATCATAATTAGATATATCATTATTATAATTAATTAATTTAGGTTTTTTATTTATTCCTGCATGAAAGCCACCCTTCATACAAGCTAAAAATAAATTCTTACTTAATTTATATTTAGATTCAACCTTTCTTAAATCAAAGCCTAATTCTTTATATTTATCCGCAACTATATCTCCATTTCCAGTTCTTGTATAATATATAAATAATTTCATGTATCCTCCATAAAAAAAGCCCTTAAAGTATATAAATACTCTAAGGACGAATTATCGTGGTACCACCTTAGTTCTAGTTTCCTAGCACTCATTTTTCTTTTAACGCAAGATTACGGGATGGGTCTACTTAATTTCTTCCACCAGCTCAAAGATGTTGTCCGCTTAAACTATAATCTATTTTCACCAGCCATAGACTCTCTACATAATCATTTAAGCATTCTTCTTATCATCGCTTTAGATATATTATATATCTTTATTTTTTTTGGTCAATACCAAAGAATTCTTTTATTTCTTTAAGCATATTTAATGTATCACTATATCCTAAATAATATAATGAACCTAATTTAGACATATCTCCTTCTAATCTACCTATATCATTTAAAGGATGAGATGGAGCTATAACTAATATTTCTTTATTTCTATATAATTCTTCTATTAATTCAAAATTAATATTATAAATCTTATCCATATTTTGTAATGATTGAATAAATTTAGGGTATTTACCATAAATACCTTTATTTATAATATTATCTCTTCTTCGATATATTCTTTTAGTTTTTAATGGTGTTCTATAACCAAGCTCTCTTGTTAAAACAACTAAAGTCTTTTTATTAAAAGATAATGCATATTTAATAGGTATACTGTCATTACATCCACCATCAAGATATAAATCATCACCTATTTTTACAGGCTTAGATATATAAGGCATTGATGATGAAGCCATCACAGCCTTTAATATATCTTCAGCACTATTATCAAAAAATTTGATTACACCTTCCTTTAATGAAGTGGCCCCACAAATAAATTTTCTTTCACCAGAAAAGAATCTTTCTTTATTAAAAGGATATTCTTTATTAAATTGGTTAAAACAGAAATTAAATCCAATAAAGCCATTATTTTTTTTATCTCTAAAGGCCTTTAAACCAACCCACGAAGAATCATGACGATGACCAAGATTAATTAAGGCAGATCTACCAATATCACCTGAGATATAATTAACACCATTTAAGGCTCCCGCAGAAATACCAATACATGTTGATAGATTAATATCATTATTCATAAGGCAGTCTAAAACACCAGAGGTATAAACACCTCTAAATGCGCCTCCTTGTAATAATAATAAACCATCAGTTATATTATTACTTGCTTGTCCTTTTTTAATTTTATCAAGATATTCAAACTTCTTCATAAAATTATCCCCATTTACAATTCTTGTAATTTATTTTAAAAACTATTAAAATTATATCATAAATGGAGGACAAATAAATGTGTGTATTTTGTAAAATTATAAATGGAGAAATACCTTCTAAAAAAATTTATGAAGATAATGATGTAATATCTATCCTAGATTTATCACAAATAGGTAAGGGACATATGCTAGTAATGCCTAAAAAACATTATGAAAATGTCTTAGAAATACCTAATGATATTTATTTAAAAGTAATGGAAAAGGCTAAATATTTAGCTAATGTATTAGATAAAACATATCATCCGGATGGAATAAATATTTTAAATAATTGTAAAGAAGCTGCAGGACAAACAGTTATGCATTTCCATGTACATATTATTCCAAGAATGAAACAAGATGATTTTGGTTTCTTAGAAGCAAATCATCAAGGAATATATAATTTAGATGATATTCAAAAAGATTTAATTAAAAATATATAAAAATAAAATGCACCAGGTTGGTGCATTTTTATTCATTATCTTCTTTAAAGAAATCTTCTAATCTCTTTTTTAATTCATAACCATTTTTAATATATTCTTTTCTTGTCCAATTTGGAGGCATTATTCTTAAATAATCATTATAAGAATATCTACTATCTAATAATATCGCAAAGCCTCTATCATCATATCCTCTTATTACACGACCTACTGCCTGTATAACTTTAGAAAAGCCAGGATATGTATATGCATATGAAAAGCCATCTTCATATATTTCATCATAATAATCCTTTAATATATTATTTTCATCACATATTAAAGGTAATCCTACTCCTACAATTATTACACCAGATAACATATCTCCTACTAAATCTATTCCTTCAGAAAACATACCACCCATTACAAAGAATCCTACTTTAGTATTAGATATATCATTAAATCTATTTAATAATTCTTCTTGTTTATCTAAAGACATATATGGTTCTTGTATAATTTTTTCATAAGAATTATCATCAGATATTAAATCTAAAACCATCTTCATATATGCATAAGATGGGAAAAAGATTATATAATTACCATTTCTTTTTACAATTCTATCTATAGTATCTATTATCATATCTAGACTTGATGTTCGATCTTTATATCTAGTAGATATTTTATCATTGATGATAATATCTAATTTAGATGAATCAAAAGGTGATGGTAATTCTAAGAATTTACCTTCTCCTTTTGTTAATAAATTTGTGTAATATTTAATTGGATATAAAGTGGCTGAGAAAAATACTATTCCATATGTTTTTTCTTTTATGGTATCTAATATAAAGCTTGATGCATCTAAACAAAATATAGATATAATAATATTTTCTTCTTCTTGTTTAACCAACATACGATGAGATTCTGAGTAATAATCAGATACATTAATAAAATCTAATATTTTATAAAATGATTCAAATATTTCATCTCTATCTTTAATATGCTTATTTTTAGAATCTTTTAATATGTCATCTAATTTTAAATATAATTGTTTAACAGATTCTAAAAATATAAAATCTAATGATCCATCTACATATAATGCATTTTCTTTTGTTTTTTCTCTATACTTATCAAATATATCTAATACATTATTACATTCTTTTCTAATAGATGGCTTAATACCATTTAATTTAGCTCTTAATTTAATAATATCAAGATATGTTAACATAGATGAATACATCTCTCTTGATCTTGATATTAAATTATGTGCTTCATCTACTAAAATCTTTGGATGATATGTATCATCATCAAAATATCTTTCTAGATGTGCATGTGGATCAAATACATAATTATAATCACATATTATTAAATCACAATAATATGATAAATATAATGAGAATTCAAAAGAACATATTTTATGTTTTTCACAATATTTAGATATTATTTCTCTTGAAAAGATATCTTCATTTGAATATATATCTACTAATGTATCCTTTAATCTATCAAAATATCCTTTTGCATAAGGACAATTATCAGGATCACAATGACCACTACCAATATTACAAGCCTTCTTTTTACTTGTAATATCGATTGTTTTCATTTTTAATCCTTTATCATTTAATATTTTAACTGCTTCAATCGGGGCAGATTTACCCATTGTTTTAGCGGTTAGATAAAATAATTTATCTTTTTCATTTAATGTTTTTAATGATGAATAAATAGAAGCCATTGTTTTACCAATGCCTGTTGGGGCGATGATATATAATATTTCTTCATCTGATAAGGCTTTAAAACAAGCCTTCATCATATCTCTTTGGCCTGGACGTTCTTTTTTAAAAGGAAATTTAATTTTATCTATTGTTTCTTTTCTATTTTTATCATTATTTTCAATTAATGATAAGAATTTAATATATCCTTCTAATTCTTTAAATGTAAAATCTTCTAATGATTCTACATCCATTAAATAATCAAAATCTTTAGTTTGATAATCTATAGTAGATATATATGTTAAACGTAGATGTATCTTATCTAAATTATTTTCTAAAGCATATAAATAACCATATATCATTAATTGAGCTTTATGGCTTGAATATTCTTTTTCTATTGTATCAAGCTCATCTGATGTTGATTTAATTTCATTAATGATATATCCATTATCATCCTTTATTATGCCATCAATAAAACCATGTAATACATATTCTTCATTTAAATATGATACATTACATTTAATGTAATATTCCTTAAAGGAACCAATAGGATATGAATTTTGTAATAATTTATGGCATTCTATTCCTTTTTTTTCATCATAATGTGATAATGATAAATCACCTTCACTTGATGAAAAATAAGCTAGCTCCTTTACAGCAATATTTTTCATAATAACTTCCTTAATCTAATTCTTCATGACCATTATATAAATTATAATATCTTCCTTTTAATTCTAATAATTGATTATGATTTCCAACCTCAATAATTGAACCATGTTCTAAAACAACAATAAGATCACATTTTCTTACTGTAGATAATCTATGAGCAACAATAAATGTTGTCTTTTCCTCCATTAAATTATATAAGCCTTCTTGAATAAAGCTTTCAGTTCTTGTATCAACAGATGATGTAGCTTCATCAAGAACTATAATTGGTGATTTTGATATACAGCATCTTGCGATATTAAGAAGCTGTCTTTCGCCTTGTGATAAGCTTTCACCATCATTTTTAATTAAAGTATCATATTTTCCTGGAAGATGTGATATAAACCTATCTGCACAAGATAGCTTAGCGGCTGCATAAACATCTTCATCAGATGCTTCTAGATTTCCATATAAAATATTTTCTTTAATTGTGCCTGTAAAAAGATGTGTATCTTGCATAACATAAGATATATTTCTTCTTAAATATGCTTTATCATATTCTGTTATTTCATGTCCATCAAGATAAATATGACCACTATTATAATCATAAAATCTATTTAAAAGATTTGTAATAGTTGTTTTACCTGCACCTGTTGAACCAACTAAAGCAATTTTAGTTCCTTTTTTTATATTTAAACTAAAATTCTTTAAAACCATTACATCCTTTATATATCCAAATGATACATCATCAAATTCTATATCGCCTTCAATTGGATAATATTGTTCACCATTATTTTCTTCTTCTTTTTCATCAATAATTGCGAAAACACGTTCAGCTGAAGCTAAAGATGATAATATGACATTTGTTTGCATAGATATATCGTTAATTGGTCTATTATATTGTCTTGTATATTTTAAGGCAATAGTTAATCCACCAACTGTAAATGTACCATCAATGATAAACATACATCCTAATATTGCAACAATAACATATATTACATTACATAATTGATGTGTTATTGGACCAATTAATCCTGATTTAAATTGAGCTTTAGTTTGATAATATTTTAAATTATCATTTAAATATGAAAATTCATCAATACTTTCGTTTTCATAATTAAATATCTTAATTACTTTTTCTCCTTCAATCATTTCAGATACATAACCATCAAGTGTTCCAAGGGCTCTTGATTGTCCACGGAAGGCTTGTGTACCTGATTTGATGATTCTTTTTGTTAAAAACATTAATAAAGGTGTTGCTAAAACAACTATTAATCCTAATATATAATTTACATAAATTAATAAAAATATAGTTCCACCAATTTGAATAACACCTGTAATTATTTCAATTAATGTTGTATTTAACATTTCACCAATGTTATCTACATCATTTGTAAATCTTGAAATAATATCACCTGTTTTATTTTTATCAAAAAATGAAATAGGTAATCTTTCAAGCTTATCATATAAATCATTTCTCATTCTTTTTAACGAATTTTGAGAAATAGATAACATAATTCTTCTTGATAAATATTGTCCTATAAAGCATACACCACTTAAAATAGATAAGACTATTAACCATGTTTCAAGTAAGCTTATTCTTTCAGCTACTGTGTATGCTTTACCATTTTCAATATCAATATAATTATCAATAATTGGCTTTAAAAAATAAGATATTAATAATGATGATACAACACCAATAATAGCTAAAAAGATTGCGAAAATAAGCAAAAATCTATCTTTTGCAATATATTTAAATAATCTTTTAATAGTCTTTTTAGCTTCTAAAGGCTTTCCTGTTAATTTCATTGAACGTTGTCTTGCATCCAGCTTCATATTAAAAGATAAATCTTTTTTACCAACTGCTGCATCACGTTCATATTTTTGTTTAATTCTTTCGTATTTATCCATTTATTATTCACCTCTCTCCCTTTGTGAATAATAAATTTCTTGATAATATTTATTATTAGCTAATAAATCATCATGCTTACCAACACCTACAACCTTACCATTATCTAAAATGATAATGTTATCAGCACTAGATACAGATACAATCTTTTGAGCAATAATTAATTTAGTTGTATCCTTTAAATATTTATCTAAATTAGCTCTTATTTCTCTTTCTGTATCTAAATCACATGCAGATGTTGAATCATCTAATATTAAGATTTTAGGCTTTTTAAGGAGGGCTCTTGCGATACAAAGACGTTGTTTCTGTCCGCCTGATAAATTATTACCACCTTCTACAACTAATGTATTAAGTCCATCCTTAAAGGAATGAACAAATTTATAGGCTGCAGATATTTGAAGCGCTGTTTCAATTTCTTCATCAGTTGCATCAGCATTACCCCACATTAAATTTTCTTTTATTGTTCCAGAAAATAATGTATTTTTTTGTAATACTGTAGATATATCTTCTCTTAAATTAAATAAAGATATATCCTTAACATTATAATTTCCAACTATTATATCTCCATCTATAGGATCATATAATCTTGGAATTAATGATATTAATGATGTTTTACCACTACCAGTAGAACCTAATATGCCAATTGTTTGGCCTGATTTTATATTAATTGTGATATGATCTAATACATTTGTATCATCATTTTTAAAATATTTAAATGATACATTTTTAAATTCTATAGATCCATCATTAATTCTTAATGATTTATCTATTCCTTCTTTATCAACTATATCTATTTCTTCAGTAAATACTTCTCTTATTCTCTTACTTGAAGCATGGGCTCTTGTTCCTTGTAAAACAATATTTGCAAGGAAATTTAATGCTTGAAGTATTTGTGTTAAATAGGTAATAAATGCGGTAAGTGTACCTATTTCTAAATCACCATATATTACATTTTTACCTGATATATATACAAATATTACTGTTGATACATTAATAGCTAATGCAATAACAGGTTGCATTAAAATCATCATTTTTAATGCTGAAATAGATTTTCTTCTTAATTCTTCATTATCTTCTTCAAATTTTCCAATCATGTAATTTTCTCTTACAAAAGATTTAATTACTCTTTGATTGTTTACTGTTTCTTTAATATTACTATTTAAAGAATCAATTTTTTCTTGCATCCTTGTATACCTAGGATTTGCAATATAAATAATTAAATAAATAACAATAATTAATACTGGAATAACAACTAAGAATATAACTGCAACACTAGGATCTAAAATAAATGACATTATTACTGCCCCAATAATCATTATTGGTGCCCTAAATACTCCCCTTAGAACCGAGGTTGTAAATTTTTCAACCTGGGCTATATCATTTGTACATCTTGTGATTAAAGATCCAACTGATAAATCATCTATATTTTTAAATGAATACTCTTGTATTCTTTTATATGTATCTAATCTTAAATCTGTTGCCAGTGAGGTTCCTGCCTTAATAGCAAACCACATACCTAATATATCAAAAAATATCATTACAATAATGACTCCAGCCATTATAAAGCTGATATATAAGATATAATCTGTATTATTTTTAGCTGCACCATTATTAATCATTAATGCTGATAAATAAGGTACTATAAATTCACCTATTGCAGCTATAATTCTTGATATTGGGCCAAATATAAAATATGGCCAATATTTTTTTATATATTTTCTATAGCTCATATTTATTCCCCCTTTAAGCAAAAATCTCCGGTTCCCCGGAGATTTATATGCATAAAGCGACTATTCTACAGGTTTTTCTGTAGAATCTGTAGCTACAGCTTCACCCTCAGGAACATTATTTTCGTTTCCTAATTCTTCTTCATCATCTTCACGTGAAGTGATTGCGATAGAAGCAATATAATCATTATCTTTAATTTTAACTATAATAACACCTTGTGTTGCACGACCTGATAAAGATATTTGTGCTACATGTGTTCTTAATACTGTTCCTTTAGCTGTTTGAACAATTAAATCATTATCATCTGTTACTACTGCAAGACCTGTTAATACACCATTCTTATCAGTTTGATTTAAGGCTTTAACACCAAGTCCGCCTCTTGTTTGTAGACGATATTCTGAAATCTTTGTTCTCTTACCATAGCCTTTATTAGTAATAACTAAAATTTCATCTTCTTCAGATGTAGATACTGCAGAGCCTACAATGTAGTCATTAGCTCCAAGCTCCATACCCTTAACACCTGCACCCTGACGACCAATGGCTCTTACATCAGATTCATTGAAATGAATTGTTTTACCATTAGATGCACCAAGGATAATTGTTGCGTTACCATCTGTTTCATAAACATTTTCAAGCTCATCATCTACATTAATACCGATGGCTATAATACCATTTGATCTAATGTTTTTGAATGCTGATAGCTTAGTTCTCTTACAGATACCTCTTCTTGTGATAAAGAATAAATATCTATCTGCATCATAATCAGTTACACTACAAATTGCTTGTAGCTTTTCATCATCCTGAAGTGGAATGATATTTTTAACTGCAGTTCCTTTTCCTTGTTTAGTTCCTTCAGGAATCATATATGTTTTAACTTCATATACTCTTCCTTTATTAGTAAACATTAATAAATAATCATGTGAGAAGCAAGGAAGAATCATTGATACTTGGTCATCTTCATGAGTCTTAATACCTCTTGAACCTGTACCACCTCTTCTTTGAGCTCTAAATTCTTCTTCGCTCATTCTCTTCATATAACCTACATTTGTAACTGTAATGATTACATTTTCTTTTTCAATTAAGTCTTCATTATCAATTGAAATAGCTTGATCTAAAGCTAATTCTGAATGGCGTACATCACCATATTTTGCTTTAATTTCTTCCATTTCAGAAATGAGCACTTCTCTTTTCTTATCATAGCTTCCAAGAATTTCTTCATATAATTTACATTGTTCAGTTAATTCTTTCTTCTCTTCAATAGTCTTTTCATAATTAAGACCTGATAATCTTTGAAGACGCATATCTAAGATTGCTTGAGCTTGTACATCAGATAAATTGAAACGAGCCATTAATCTTTCTTTTTCAGTTCCATCCTTTGTATCTCTAATTAAATGAACAACTTCATCAATATTATCTCTAGCTATTAATAAACCATCTAAAATGTGGATTCTATCTTTAGCTTTCTTTAAATTATATTCTGTTCTTCTTGTTAATACATCTATTTGATGCTTAAGATAAACATCTAGTGCATCATGTAGGTTTATTGCAACAGGACGATTATCAACAAGACAAACCATGTTCATGCCATAAGATGTTTGTAATGATGTTCTTTTAAATAATGTATTTAACATAACATTTTCATTAACATCTTTTCTAAGCTCAATGACAATTTTAATACCTGCCATTGATGATTCATCTCTTAAATCTGTAATGCCATCAAATATTTTATCTTTAACACCTTTAGCTATTTCTTCTAATATTTGTGTCTTTCTTAAGCCATATGGTATTTCTGTAACAATAATCTCTTTTTTACCATTATCAAGCTCTTCAATATGAGCTTTAGATCTAATTACAATGGAGCCACGACCTTGAGTGTATGCTTGCTCAAGACCTGCACGACCCATGATAATACCACCTGTTGGGAAATCAGGAGCTTTAATATATTCCATTAAATCAAGGCTTGATAATTCTGGATTATTTAATAATGCAATACAGCCATCTAATACTTCATTTAAATTATGTGGTGGAATATTAGTTGCCATACCTACGGCAATACCTGTTGTACCATTTACAAGTAAATTAGGTATTCTTGCAGGTAATAATGCAGGTTCTTTTTCTGTTGCATCATAATTATCAACAAAATCAACAGTATCCTTATCAATATCTCTTAGCATTTCCATCGCAATCTTTGATAAACGTGCTTCAGTGTAACGCATTGCGGCTGCACCATCACCATCAATATTACCAAAGTTACCATGACCATCAACTAATGTATAACGATAAGAGAAATCTTGAGCCATATGTACCATAGCTTCATAAATAGATGAGTCACCATGTGGGTGATATTTACCCATTACATCGCCAACGATACGAGCTGATTTTTTATGCTGAACTGTAGGGAATACCTTAAGCTCATTCATGCCATATAAGATTCTTCTTTGAACTGGCTTTAAACCATCTCTTGCGTCAGGTAAAGCACGGGCAATGATAACACTCATTGCGTAATTTAAGAAGGAAGCTTTCATTTTGCTATTAACATCTAGCTGTT
>JAEEGL016309156.1_pt1 | contig 17996 bp, 14 predicted proteins | sample 9134231 | NCBI WGS metagenome assembly JAEEGL01 (sample SAMN16246548, study PRJNA631951) | gut metagenome | biome: gut microbiome; feature: rumen; material: fiber-attached | host: Bos | place: Iran: Karaj | collected 2018-10 | reverse complement strand
GTTTCACCCACGGACCGCCGCTCTGGCTCCATCCGGGGCAGTTGAACAGGCCGACCTCGAAATCGAGTTCCCCGGCCCGCTTGAACATCGTGTGGAGGATGTCCCACCACGCGTCGGTAAACATCCGCACGGGGCCCTGGGGAACGCCCTGGCCTTCACCGATCATGCCGATCTGCACGCGGTTGATGCCGACGGCCTTCATGGCTTCCAGGTCCTTGACGACGCCTTCCTTGGACATGTTGCCGGCGATCCAGTACCAGTAGACGGCGAGGGGCTGGCTTTCGGGAATGTCGCGGAACTTGCGTTCCATGGTTTCGATGCTCTCCTGGGCGGACAGGCCCGTGGCGGCGAGCATCAGCAGGGCGGCAAGCCCTGTGATCATTCTTTTCATTCTCGTGTTATTTTAGGGATAGTCGTGTGTCATTTTCCGGGCGCGGTGCGGATCGGCAGGCTCTTGGCTGCAATGTAGCGGACCGCCTCCGCGGGGATGTCGGTGCAGATGTAGTCGGCGCCGAGCAGCCAGGCCAGGTGAACGTCCTCCACGCGCGTGGTCGGCCAGAGATTGACGCGGAGCCCCGCCTTGTGGGCCGCGACAAGGGCATCGCGCGAGGAACCGCCGATCGTGCAGGCGAGCCGTCTGACACCCAGCGCCTGGCAGAGGCCGATGGTTTCTCCGTTGCAAGGCTTGCCGGTGATGAGCATCGGATCGGCTTCCGGGTGCTTGACCGTGAGGTAGCGCATGGCCCGCGTGTCGAAACTGGTCATCAGGTAGACGGAATGCTCCGGCTTGGCGGCGTAGACGGCGGCGGCCACTTTGTCGAGGTATTCCTCCAGGCGGGCCTGGGGATACCGGTTCGCATCGGAGCACTTGAGTTCGAATTCGACATAGGCCCAGTCGTGCCCGCTGAGGAAGTCGAGCACATCGTCCAGGAACGGGATCTTGTGCCCTTCCTTCGTCCGGAGCGCGCGGATTTCCTCGGCCGTCATCTCCTCGGGGGCGCGGGGGTCGCCGCAGACGCGGTTGAAATCGTTGTCGTGGAGGATCATCAGGGCGCCGTCCTTGCTCATCCTCACATCGGTTTCGAAGGCGGAACAGCCGCTGTCGAACGCGTGGGCAAAGGCCTCGATGGTGTTTTCATCAATCTCGGCGCGGCCGCCCCGGTGGGCGAGCAGGCGCGTCCCTTCTCCGGGCGCGGGTTCATTCTGGGCGCACAAGGGCAACCAAGGGGTGCAGAGGACGGTGGCAACGACCGCCGCGGTGCAAAGAATCGTCTTTTTCATCATTTACAATAATAGACATATTTTGCCTTTTTTCCAAAGAAATGATATATTTGCTGCGTATGACCGGGACCATCGTCAATACCGCCTGCATCATTGTGGGAAGCCTCGCCGGCGCGCTGCTCAAGCGCAGCCTGAGCGAGAAATACAACGACGCCCTTTTCACGGCCATGGGCCTGGCGTCCATCGCCCTGGGGGCGAACGCCTTCGTCCAGAACATGCCCAAGAGCGAATTCCCCGTGCTGTTCATCCTGAGCCTCGCCCTGGGCGGCTTGCTCGGGACGGCCCTCGACCTCGACGGCCGGGTGACGCGCCTGGTCGCCCGCAAGGGAGGGGAGGGGCTCGCCAAAGGGCTCATCACGGCCAGCCTGCTTTTCTGCGTCGGCACGTTCTCGATCGTCGGCCCCGTCCTCAGCGCCACCCAGGGCGACAATACCTTCCTGTTCACGAATGCCACCCTCGACCTGGTGACGTCCACCGTCTTCGCTTCGACCTTCGGCATCGGTATCATCCTGGCCGCTCCGGTCCTCTTCTGCTGGCAGGGCTTTTTCTACCTGCTGGCCAAACTGGCCGCCGGCAGCCCGCTGCTGCAGGGGACGATGGTCCATGAGCTGGCCATCGTGGGCGGGGTGCTGATTATCTCCTCCGGCCTGTCCCTGCTCAAGGTCAAGGACTGCAAGACCCTCAATTATCTTCCCGCCCTGCTGGTGCCCGTCCTGTGGTTCCTGCTGAAGGGGCTGTTCAGCTGACGGCGTCCGGCCGTCGTTGACTTCTGCGGAAAAGACCCCGGCAGGTCGTGATTCTGCCTAAAAATCACTATATTCGTGCAGAAATCATTTACTCCCTTTGATATGTCACTGTCAAGACGATCATTCCTCAAGGCGGGAGCGGCCGGTGCGGTCCTGCTCTCGACCGGCGGCATCCCGCTCGCGGAAGCGGCCGCCGCCCCTTCCCGCAAGGCGGGAAAGGCCAAGAATCCCTTCCACCTTTCCTGCGCCGGCTTCACCTTTGCCCGGTTCGACTTGGAAACGGCGTTGAAAACCCTTCAGAAGGCCGATATCCATTACCTGTGTATCAAGGACTTCCATCTTCCTTTGAATGCCACGGATGAGCAGATCGCCGCGTTTCATGCCAAGTGCGCCTCGTACGGCGTCAAGGGCTACGGCGTCGGACCGATCTACATGAAGACGGAGGCGGAGGCCGACCGGGCGTTCGACTATGCGCGCCGGGTGGGAGTGAAGGTGCTCGTCGGCGTGCCGAACTACGAGATCCTTCCGTACGTGGACAAGAAACTCGAGGAGTACCCCGAGATCGAATATGCCATCCACCTGCATGGACCGGACCTGGACATTTTCCAGACGGCAGAAGTCATCTGGGAAAAGGTCAAGGACCTGAATCCCCGGTTGGGCATGTGTCTGGACATCGGACACGACTTGCGCGGCGGCGCCGACCCGGTGGCCGACCTCAAGAAATACCACACCCGTATCTTCGACATGCACATCAAGGACGAGAGCGAAGCCTCCAAGGCCGGCCGCTGCGTGGAGATCGGCCGCGGGAAGATCGATTTCCCCGCCTTCGTGAAGATGATGCGGAAGGTCGGCTACGACGGCATGTGTTCCCTCGAATACGAGAAAGACATGGCCGATCCGTTCATGGGCATCGCCGAGTCGTACGGCTACTTGAAGGCGGTGTGCGATCTGGTTTAATTCTTTGGAAATGAGAAAGTTATTTCTTTCTGCAGCGCTGCTCGTCGCGGCGCTGCAGCCGGTTTTCCCGCAGGAGACGCTTGTGCGGACGGATGTACTGCGGCCTGCGCAGGCGCATTTCAGCGGCTACCTGGGCGACCGGCTAGAAGGCTGCATCGAAAACCGCCTGATGGCGCAGGACCTGGAGAAACTCCTGTTCGCTTTCCGCGACAAGTCCGACGGCAACTGGGGCTTCCGCACCGAGTTCTGGGGGAAGTGGTTCACCGCGGCGATGATGGGGTATGACTATGCACCGACGCCGGCCCACAAAGCCTTGATGGACGCGGCCGTGCAAGGCTTGATCGCCACCCAGGGGGCCGACGGCTACATCGGGACCTATGCCGACGGAAGCCACCTCGGCGACTGGGACATCTGGGGCCGGAAGTATTCGCTCCTCGGGCTCCTGGCCTACTATGACCGGACGAAGGACGCTTCCGTCCTGCAGGCGGCCTGCCGGGCGGCGGACCACCTGATCCGCGAGGCCGGTCCGGACAGCGGCGTGAACATCGCCGAGACGGGCTGGATCGGCTGGAAGGGCCTGGCCCCGTCTTCGGTCCTGGAGCCGGTCGTCCTGCTGTATCAGCGGACGGGCGAGCAGCGCTACCTCGATTTCGCCGAGCACATCGTGCGCAGCTGGTCGTCTCCCAACAAGCTCACGCCGACCGGCCTGCACCTGATCGAGGAGGCGCTTTCCGACAAGCCGATGTGGAAGATGTCCGGCGCACCGAAGGCCTACGAGATGATGTCGTGCTTCGAAGGCCTGCTCGAACTCTACCGCTGCACCGGCAAGGAAGAATACAAGAAGGCCGTCCTGAACCTCATCCGGAAGATCGAGCGGGACGAATTGATGATCGTCGGTTCCGGTTCGGCGGCCGAGATCTGGTTCCACGGCGTGCTGCACCAGAGCGAGCCGATCTACCAGGGCATGGAGACCTGCGTCACGGCGACGTGGATGAAACTGCTCTACCAGGCGCTCCGCCTGACGGGCGACAGCCACTATGCCGACCTGCTGGAGCAGTCGCTTTACAATGCGATGCTCGCTTCGATGGCCCCGCACGGGGAGTGGTTCTCCTACTATACCGGGCTGATGGGGGAGCGGGTGCACAGCCACCTGCAGTTCCCGGACGTGGTGATGAGCTGCTGCGTGGCCAACGGCCCGCGCGGCTTGATGACGACACCTTCCTGGGCGGTGATGTCTTCCGCCGAAGGCCCTGTCGTCAACCTGTACAGCGCTTCGGAAACCGCCCTGCAGACACCTGGCGGCCAGCCCCTTTCGCTGCGGGTGGAGGGGACATATCCCGAGGAGGACGCCGCGGCGGTGACGCTGCGGCTGGACCGGCCCGAGAAGTTCACACTGCGCCTGCGCATCCCTTCGTGGAGCACCCGGACGACGGTGACGGTCGACGGCCGCAAGGTGTCTGCGAAGGCCGGGAAGTACCTGAAGATCAAGCGTACATGGAAGAGCGGCGACGTCGTCGTCCTGGCGTTCGACTTCACGGCCCGTGTGCTCGACGCACCCAATGGAACCGGCGATGCGGCCATCCGCCGCGGCCCGGTCGTGCTGTCGTTCGATACGCGCCTGATCCCGCGTCGCGACGGGGTCGACGCCCCGCCGATGTACCGCTATGAATTCGCGCGGGAGAAGGACGGCTCCGTCGACGTGCGCCGCGTCGAGAGCCCGGATCCGGCGCTTTGGATGACGTTCGACGTCGCTTGCCGCGACGAGGCGGGGGCGCCGCATGTGCTGCGCCTGTGCGACTATGCATCGGCCGGCAACTCCTGGGAGCAGGGGAATCTCTTCCGTGTATGGACGCCGCAACCGTTTGATTACCGGCATCTTTACATCAACAACCTCGACTGGCACGTCAACTGCACCGTCGGGGTCGAGCGGCCGGAAGTGCCGCCGATGTACCGGGTCGAGTAGGGCAATGCCGGGCCGTTAACAAAAAGAGACTAACCTTCGGGCTTAGTCTCTTTTTCGTATCAATGGGTGATTGCTCTTTTACCTTTCGTCTATGAACAAATCCGGCCGGCCCGTGCAACTGGAGACGACACGCTGTATACTGCGCGATGTAGACGATCTTCCTAAGCAATAATCTTCAATAGAGCCCCAGACCTCATCTTCTTCTTTTGGCTTTATGTGGATGCACATTTCAGGGACATCTTTGTATGGGAGCATGGGGTCAATGCACAGTTTGATATACTCGATTTCACTCCACTCGAAGCGCATCAAAAGTGCTTCTGAAAACCATTTCTGGTAACTTCTCCTGATCTTTCCCATGACTCTTAATTCAACACCTTTTTCTTCGATGGAAAGAATAGTGGGATTATTCTTGCAAAAAACGATGATACAGATTTCAATTAAAAAAGTAATGGCAATAATAATGAGCCCAATGACATAATACAATCCACCCTCTATGAATACCTCCATGCCATCCGGTATGACCAATGCTATAATAATAAACAGAATAAAAGCAATCGCGTATTCAGATAGAACGATTTTTAATCGGCTTGTTTCTCGTATTTTAAAGTGTTCTTTCATAAAGACAATGACAGGTTGGGGTTACAATAAGGTTTCCAACATATTAGCGAGCCCATCGAGACCATTTGTAATATGTACTAATCAGTATCTGAATAAGCCAACACCCTATTGGAATGCCGAGAAGAAAAAGGCCCCGTCCTTCAAGCCACATCGCCAATAGAAGAAACACTGCATTCATTATCAGCAAGACGATAGTCATGTAAACCGGGTACTCCTGGTTCGCTCTTTTGAGCCGCCAATCATGATCTACAAGATAAGCAATCAGGAACATTCCAAATATTATCATTGCTATAAGACAGGTTTTCATGACACCATCCTTTAAGCATAAGGTAAAGGGATCACCAAACCAAAAACGGATTGTTGCCAGTAGCAGGATTGCTGCAATTTCGTATCTGACATACTTTAAAAAGGAGACGAGATCAACGAGGTTATCTGTCTTGCTTGTTTTTATCCTTTTTCTCATTGTACGCTTCCGCTTGGATCTCACGCCATAAATATTTGTGATTATTGCAGATGAAACACTCACCCCAGCACCTTGAGGACGGCTTTCGCGTCCGCGCCGGGAAACAGGGTGAGGACATGGTCCCGCAACTTTTCAAAGGAGGCCTCCGGGGAGCAGTCGCATTGCAGGCTGCTCCCTTTGATTTTCCAGGGGCCGAACGTTTCGTCCGGTCGCTCGAAGACCGATTCAGGGCGGCAGTACGAAGCCGTCTGCCAGCCCTTGTATTCGAGGTTCGGGCCGCGGTAGACCCGCTGGATGTCGCCGATGACCAGCCGGCAGTCGCGCATCAGGGCGGCCAGCACGGCGTCGGCGCGGCTTTTCCGGACGCCGAGCCGCTCACGGACCTGCCGCGAGACGCAGCTGCCCGTCTCGTCGACGAGCGCCAGAACCTGTTCGCCCTCGGCCGTCGGCGCATACTTCTCCCGGGAAAGGCGCCAGGCGCGCAAGTGGGCGTACCAGGGCACGGTGGCAAAGGCGGCTTTCCCGCCACAGAGGAATTTCCCGTAGACGATCTCGCCGCTCTGCACCAGGTCCACCTTCCAGTCCCACGGGCCGAGCTGCTCGTCCGAGAGCCAGCACGACGGCGGCGTCAGTTCCTCGACGGAAAAACCGGGGACGGCGTTTTCGAAGAAGGGGAGGAATCCGTACGCGCGGACCGCCTCCAGCATCGATGCGCTGTCGGTGATCCGTACCCCGAACGGGTTGCCGCTGTGACGGAAAATGGACATTGTATTCCGAAAGATAGTGTATTTTTTTATATTTGTGATATTTGTGTATCCAATGAATGATGAAATGAAAAGATTTCTCCTCTCGCTCGCCGCGCTCCTGGCGGCGGCCGCATCGCTCCTCGCGCAGCGCTCCGACGTCCTGTCGGTCAAATCCTACGTCCTCGACAACGGCATGCAGGTCTGGATCAACGAAGATCCGTCGCATCCGACGGCCTACGGCGCCGTCGTCGTCAAGGCCGGTGCGCGCGACTGCCCCGGCGAAGGCCTGGCGCACTATTTCGAACACATCATGTTCAAGGGAACCGAGGACTTCGGCACCGTGGACTATCCTGCCGAAAAGGTGTACCTCGACCAGATCGAGGAGCAGTACAAGCTGCTCTGGCAGACCGAAGACGAGGCGAAGCGCACCGAGATCCAGAAGGAGATCAACCGGCTCAACATCGCAGCCGCCAAGTACGCCATTCCCAATGAATTCGACGTGCTGACGGCCGTCTGCGGCGGCACGGGGCTGAACGCCTACACCTCGCAGGACGAGACGGTGTACCACAGCGGCTTCATCCCGGCCTTCTTCGACCAGTGGGCGCAGATCAACTCCGACCGCCTGATCAACCCGGTGTTCCGCCTCTTCCAGGGCGAACTGGAAACGGTCTACGAAGAGAAGAACCGGATGAAGGACAACGCCATCACGATGTTCGCCCTCACCGGCATGGAGCGTTTTTACGCGCCTTCTCCCTACAGCGAGTCGGTGATCGGAAAGACGTTCAACCTCAAGAACCCGAGGCTGGACCTGATGAAGGAGTTCTTCGAGAAATACTATGTGGCCAGCAACATGGGCCTCGTGATCACCGGCGACGTGAAGGCCGAGGAGATCCTCCCGGTCATCGAGCGCACGTTCGGACGCATCCGCCGCGGCACCCCGCTGGTGCACGCGCCGATCGAACTGCCCGCCTTCAAGGGCCGCGAGGTGCTGGAGGTCAAGGCCAACATCCCGCTCATCAAGATTACGGCGATGGCCTGGCGCGTTCCCTCGCCCAAGCAGCCGGAGAACACCCTGGTGGCCCTGGTGACCCAGATGCTGAACAACGAGGAGGGCGTCGGCCTGCTGGACAAGCTGATGGTCGACGGGAAGGTGATGGCCGCCGCATCGCTGTACGGGCTTTCCTATGCCGACGCGGGCGTCTTCCCGCTCCTGGTGATCCCCAAACTCGTCGGGCAGAAGCCCGAGGCGGCGCAGGAACTGGTGCTCGCCGAGATCGACCGCCTGCGGCGGGGCGACTTCGACGACGCCTTCCTCCAGCGCGTGAAGGCTTCCTACAAGAAGTCGCAGCTGACGGCTCTGGAAGACCAGTGGGGCCGGATGAACACGATGGTGCAGACCCTTTCCCGCGACAAGCGCTGGGAGGACGTCCTCGCCGAGATCGAGTCCGTGGACGCCGTCACCCGGGAAGATATCATGGCTTTCGTCCAGAAGTACCTGGGCGACAACCGGTTGGAGATCGTCAAGAAGATGGGCGCGCCGGAGAATGACAACCTCTCGAAGCCGCCGTACGACAAGGTGGTTCCCGAGAGCCGCGACGCCGTCTCCGCCTATGCCGCCGCCCTGGAGGCGGAGGCTGCGAAGATCCCGCTCGACATTCCCGAACTCGACTTCTCCCGCGACGTGACCGTCGCCGATGCCGCGCCGCTCGTGAAGGTCTATGCCGGCGCGAATCCGCTGAACGACGTGTTCGAACTGACGCTCCGCTTCCGGACGGGCACCATCGACAATCCTGCGCTCGAACCGCTGGCTTCCTACCTGAACCTGCTCGGCACGAAGGAGAAGTCGTACGAGGAGATCCGCGCCGGCCTGCAGGAGATCGGCGGCAGCATCGTCTTCTCGTCCGGCATCCGGAGTTTCGAGGTGCAGGTGACCGGCTTCGACGCGCAGTTCGAGGAGACGCTTTCCCGCGCCTTCGAGATGCTGGGCGGCAACCTGGCCGGCGACAAGAAGAAGCTTGCGCAGATCGCGCAGGACATCAAGGCGGGCAAGTCGACTTCCCGCAAGGACCTTTCTTCCCTTTCCGCCGCGCTCTTCCATTATGCGGTCTACGGGGATGCGTCGCCGGAACTGGCCGATCCCGGCAAACTGACGGACGAGCGCCTGCTGCCGATGTTCGGCGAGGTGCTGTCGACGCAGTGCGACGTGTTCTATACCGGCGCGCTGGATGCCGCCGCGGTGGCCGGCGCGCTCCGTGCGCACATGGACCTTTCCCGTGTCACGAAGCCGGTGGAAGCCTACCGGGAGCGCCGCATCCAGGCGTATCCTTCTTCGCGCGTGCTTTTCGTCGACCAGTCCGGCTCCAACCAGACGCAGTTCTACGCCTATATCCCGACCGACGTGCTCGACACGCGGGAGAAGCGCGACATGGCTTCGTTCTATAACACGTACCTGGGCGAGAACATGACTTCCGTCCTCTTCCAGGAGGTGCGGGAGTTCCGTTCCTACGCTTATTCGACAGGATCCGCCCTCCTGCGTCCGGTCTGGAAGAACCGCGCGGAGCAGGGGAGCGCCCTGGTGACGGTGACGGGCACGCAGTGCGACAAGACGATGGAGGCCCTCTCGCTGGTGGATTCCCTGCTGCAGCACCTTCCGGTGACGGAGAACAAGCTGGAAATCAAGAAGAAAGAGTGCATCAACGACCTCTATCACAACTATCCTGCTTTCCGGGCCGTCCCGGAATATGTCCAGCAGGCGGTCTGGGCCGGCGACGGGACGGACAACAAGAAGGAACAGGCTGCGAACTTCGCGGCGGTGACGCCCGCCTCGCTCGCCGCGTTCTCCCGGGCGTACGTCGAAGGCCGTCCGGTCGTCTGGTGCGTCGTGGGTGACGCCAAGAAGATCGACATGAAGGCCCTGTCGCAGTACGGACCGGTCACGGTCCTGAAGGCGAAGGACATCATCAAATAAAACCGACCATGTCACAACCCCGACACATTCGCATCCTGGCTCTAGTGACGCTGGCTGTCCTCCTGGCGTCCGGGATCCTGCTCTTTCGCGGAAAAGGGAAATACTCTGTCTATGGCGAGGCCGACAATGATCTCGTCGCGCTGCTCCGTGCGGAGGGAAGCCGTGTCCGGCTCTACAGCTCCGCCGACCTGGCGTTGGAAAAGGCCCGCCGGCACAGTGCGGTCCTGCTGCTCGGCGGGGGCTATCCGGACCATCCCCAAACCCTCACCCCGGAACAGCGAAGCCTCATCCGGCAAAAGGGGCTCCGGGTGTTCGCCGATTTCGTCACGCTCCGGGAAGAACCGCAACTGCGGGAAATCCAGTTCGAGCGCGTAGTCGTGAAACAGCCGCTCGGTACACTGGAACCGATGGATCTCCTATCGGTCAACCGTGCGGTCTGCTGCGTGGAAGAAGCCCCGGACACCGTGCTCTGCATGGCCCGCGTCGCCGGATTCGACAAAGCGGTGTTCGGGCTGGAGGGTACGCCGTCCTTCCCGCTGGTGTATCGAATGGACGAGGGATGCGTATGGGCCAGTACGTCCTGCCTGAGCGACTTTGCACGCCTGCGCCTGATGCCCGAAAAGCATTGGAAAGTCTTCTGGGAGGCGGTCCTTTCCGACCTTACGGGGCGGTCGGTCTCTTTCTCCCGCTGGCCCTCACTGGTGCATCCGGCATATGGCGCCGATACCCCGCTGCCCCGCGAAGCGCGGAAGGAGGCCATCCGGAAGGGGATCGAATGGTTCTTCAACGGGCACTTCCTCGTCCATCCCTCCTGGAAGGAGTCCTGGCTGTTCCGCTATCAGGGGGACGGGCTGATGCCCGTCGGCCCGTCGCTTCCGGAAGATGCGCCTGACGGCGACGGCAGCCTCGGCGTCTTGGAAGGCCATTGCTCGGCCATCTACAAGGACGGCCGTCAGGCATACCGTTATTGGCTCCGCGACGATGTACAGGGAGAGTCCTCCATGGCGTTCGCCCTGGCGGGTGACCTGCTGGAGGACGAAAACCTGAAGGAAATCTCCGCGCGGCTTTCGGATTATTCGTTCCAGGAGTTCCGGGACGGCCCCCGCGACGATCCGCAGAGCCCTACTTTCGGACTGCTGGGCTGGGCCTATACGCACAAGTGGGTCTATTACGGCGACGACAATGCCCGGTCGATCCTGGGGTCGATCCTGGCGGGCCGTGTGCTCCACACCGACCGGTGGGAGGAGAAGACGCACCAGGCGATCGAGGCGAACTTCAACACGACGGGCCTCAACGGATTCCGGGGCCCGCGCCTGCACGAACAGGATATCCAGCAGAACGGGCTGGACCATTACCGGCGCTCCACCCTCATCAATCCGCACCCGCATTTCGAGAGCTGGCTGTGGGCCTGCTACCTCTGGGCGTATGCCGATACCGGCGACCGGAAGTACCTGGACCTGGCGGAGAAGGGGATTTCCCTGACGATGGCGGCGTATCCGGACAACTGGAACTGGACCAACGGCATCCAGCAGGAGCGCGCCCGGATGGTCCTTCCGCTGGCCTGGCTGTACCGTGTCCGTCCGACGGACGAGCACCGGGCCTGGCTGGAGCGGATTACCTCCGACCTGGCGGCCAACCAAGTGCCCTGCGGGGCGATCCGCGAAGAATTGGGCGATCCGTCCAAAGGCTCCTTCGGTGCGGAGCGATGCAATGCGGACTATGGGAACAACGAGGCGCCGCTGATTTTCTCCAACGGGGATCCGGTGGCCGATATGCTGTACACCTGCAATTTCGCCATCTTCGGCCTGAACGAGGCGGCCTGTGCGACCGGGGATCCCGGAATCCGTCGCATGGCGGACTCCCTGGCGGAGTTCCTTGTCAGGATCCAGGCCCGCAGTGACGCCATCAAGAACGTAGACGGCGCCTGGTTCCGGGCATTCAATTACAGCAACTGGGACTACTGGGCGTCCAATGCCGATGCCGGCTGGGGCGCACAGAGTACATTGACGGGCTGGATTCAGAGCTGGATCATCACGACGCTCGCCCTGATGGAAAAGGATACTTCTTACTGGGACCTGACGCTGGGCACGGAATCACACCCCGAGTAGGGCCTCCAGGGCGGCCTTGTGGTGCCCCGGGATGATGATATGGTGGTTCCCGATGGGTTCGGTCAGGAAATAATCCGTCCGCGGCAGGCGGACGACCACTTGCGTACGGCAGAGGTTTTCCTCTGCCGTATTGCGCAGCAGGGTTCCTTCTTCCGCATAGTGGCGCGACAGGTCGCCGGACACCTTGAAAACGGTCACGGGGCCTTCCGGCAGTTTGCCCCGGATGCCGACGCCGATCCCGGACTCGAAGTGTGTGTCGAAGGTATATTCCGACACGATGCTCAGCGGCACCGTGCAGTGCGCGAACAGGATTTCTCCCGTTGCCGGATCGATGCGGGAAGGATTGGCCTGGAAGGAGGCTTCTCCTGTAACGGCCCGGGCGATGGCCATGGACAGCAGGGCGGGGACGTCGCCTTCGCAGCCGCTGGTCGTTCCCTCCGCGTTCAGCAGCGCGAGGGCCAGGCATCCTGTGTTGTGGATGGCGGTGAGCAGGTCGAAGCACCGGATGGTCAGGCCGCCGAGCCGGTGCCTGACGGCCAGATCCTTGAGTGCGAAGAAAAGCCGCTGGGCGTCAGGGAGGGAGCGGCGGACCGCTTCCGGAACGGTGCTTTCCCTGTCCTGGAAGGCGATCTGCGGCACGGAGGCGTACCGGTCGAGCAGTTCCTGCATGGGGATGTCGCTCAGTTCGACACCGAGCCGTTCGCGGACTTTCCCGTAGTCGGCCTGGCTGGCGATGAGCCAGTCGGACGGCTTGCCGATGACCCCGAGCCGAAGTCCCCGGAGGGCGTTGCGGGCCCGGGCCTGCGCCTCCAGGAAAAGGATCCGCTCCCGGACGTGGTCCGGGCTGCCGTGCAGGATTTCGCCGGGAAGGCCCGCCGCCCGCAGGTAGGAGAGGATTTCCATCGAGGCGGCCAGGGAGTTGCTCTGGCCGGAAGCGAGCAGGTGGAAGGGCGCCTGCGAGGCGGCCTGCAGGGCGGGCAGCAGGGAGGCGAACAGCCCTTCGGTGCCGCCGGTGCGGACGAAGATGAGGTCGAGGTCGGCCCGGCCGTAGTCGGAGAAGTCGTTTCCCTTCAGGGTGTATTCCAGCCCGAGTCCGCCGAGGAAGCCCTCGGTCGCTTGCCGGACGGCCGCCTCGTCGTGCAGGGCGGACGTCAGTGTGTAGATGGAGATCATGTCGGTGTCTTTTTCTTGGTGCAAGATACGAATCTTTCCGGAAAAGGGAAGAGAGACCGCAAGCCGCATGGCTTTGGGTCTCTCTTTTCGTGGTAGGGATGATCGGGCTCGAACCGATGACCTCTTCAATGTGACTGAAGCGCTCTAAACCGACTGAGCTACACCCCTGTCCTTGTTTCGGACTGCAAATATAAGGAAGTTGGACGAAAAAACAAAGTTTCCGGCTATTTTTCGCAGAATTATTCCGTATCTTAGCGGACATGAACGCTGTTTGGATCGCTTTGCTGGTGCCGCTGGCGGGTACGGCCGCCGGCGCCGCCTTCGTCTTCTTCCTGCGGGAGGAGATGCCCGCGCTCGTGCAGAAAATCCTGCTGGGCTTCGCTTCCGGCGTGATGGTGGCCGCTTCCGTCTGGTCGCTGCTGATTCCCGGGATGGAGCTGTCCGGCGGCCATGTCTGGCCGGTCACCGTCGGGCTCCTGGCGGGCTTCGCCTTCCTGCTGCTGGTCGACTACGTGACGCCGCACCTGCATCCGGCCGGACAGGAGGAGGGTCCGCGCAGCCACCTGTCCCGGACGGCGAAACTGACGCTGGCCGTGACGATCCACAACCTGCCGGAGGGCATGGCGGTGGGCGTCGCCATCGCGGGCGCGATGGCCGCGAATGCCGGTATTTCCGTCGCCGCCGCGATGGCCCTTTCCGTGGGTATCGCCATCCAGAACGTGCCGGAGGGAGCCATCATCTCGATGCCCCTGCGGGCCGCCGGCAATTCGCGCGGGAAGTCCTTCCTGATCGGGGCGCTGAGCGGCGCCGTCGAGCCGGTGGGGGGCGCCCTGGTGCTCCTGCTGGCCTCGTCCGTCGTCTCACTGATGCCGTACCTGCTGTCGTTCGCCGCCGGCGCGATGCTCTATGTCGTCATCGAGGAACTGGTGCCCGAGGCCTCTCAGGGCAGCCATTCCAATTTTGCAACGGTCGGGTTCGCCATCGGTTTCGCGCTGATGATGGTTCTCGACGTCGTCATGGGTTGACCTTTTCATTCCCGGACCGATGGATACGCAGCTCCCTTACTGGCACCCCGGTGCCGACTACGCCGGAACGGATTTCTTCATCCGGAAACTGCGCGCGCGCGACCGGTCGGAATCTTCGCAGATTCCCTTCGCCAGCATCCCGCAGACCGGTTTCCTCTTCCTTTCCGGCGGGGAACTGCTGGCGGAGATCGACGGCAAGCCCTTCCTCTGCGCCGCCGGCCACTTGCTTCTGATCCCCGAGGGGATGCCCTTCGTCATCCACTGGTTCAAGGAGATCGCCGGCTACTGCGGCTGCTTTTCCGCTTCGCTCTCGCCGGAGATCGCCCGTCGGGTTCTCCCGATCCGGCATCCCGTTCACCAGGCGTTCTGGTTTGAAGACGCCGTGCTGGCCGATTCCCTCTTCGGGAAGATGGCGCGCAGCTCCGGCCGGCCCGCGCTCCTGGCCCAGTGCCTCGACCTGCTGCTTGCGATGGTCGACCTCTCTTCCGGGCGGTCGGTCGGTCCGGTCGCAACGGCTTTCCTCGAGCGGCTGTTCGATGCGGGGCAGCCTGTTATGCAAGCTTCGGAATACGCTCAATCAATGGGATTTTCCGAGAATTACCTGAACCGTTGCCTCAAGAACGGGACGGGCCGTTCGATCCGCTCCTGGATCGAGATCGCCCGGGTGGGCCGTGCCCGGAAACTGCTGGAGGATCCTTCCGTTCCCATCATCGACGTGGCCGCCGGAGCCGGCATCCTCGACCAGTCCTATTTCGCCCGCATGTTCCGCAAGGCGACCGGCATGACCCCCTCGGCCTACCGGAAAAAGGTGCTGGCGGGGATGCACGGAAAGTCCTAATTCTTTTCCTTCCGTTTCTAAAAGCCTCGCAGAAAGCGGCGTATCTTTGCATCCGGCGAAACACGTGCCCGGATGAACGGATTATTGCTTGCATTCCTGCTGACGGCCGTGCCGGTGCAGACCGACACGATCCATACGCCCGCGGTCGCCCTTTCGGTGCGGCAGCGGATCCTTCCGTCGCAGCTGCCTGCCTCCAGTACGGAAGTCCGGGCGGCGGAACTCGAGTCGGCAGGCATTCTCAGTCCTAAACAGCTTTCATCGCTTGTTCCCGGCCTGCACATGCCCGTCTACGGCGCATCGATGACTTCGACCATCTACATGCGGGGCTTCGGTTCCCGGATGGAAAACCCCGTGATCGGGCTCTATGTCGACGACATCCCCATCCTCGACAAGAACGCATACGACTTCGATTTCCTGGACCTGCGCGGGGCGACGATGCTCCGCGGGCCGCAGGGCACTTTGTTCGGGCGGAATGCGATGTGCGGGGCCTTGCTGCTGCAGACCCTCTCGCCCGGCGAGTTGGAAGGGATCCGCGCGCGGGTGGAAGGCGGTCCGGCCGCTTCGCTGCGGGGGAGTCTTTCCCTCTACCGCGCCCGGGACGCCGTTTCGGTCGGGTTCCGCCGCTCGGACGGCTTCTTCGAGAATACCTGGACCGGCCGCAGATGCGACCCGTATGCCGGGTTCCAGGGGCGCTGGAAGCATGTCTTCTCCCTGCCGGAAGGCTGGCGGGGATCGAACCTCCTCTCCGCCTCTTATGTCGGCGAAGGGGCGTTCGCCTATGCGCCGTACAAGGACGGTGCGGTGGGTCCGGTGGCCTATAACGACGAGGGGTCCTACCGGCGGGCGACGCTGCTGGAGGGGCTGAAACTCAGCCGTGCGGGAGATCGCGTCACGGCGGAATGCATGGGCTCGCTGCAGGTGCTCCTGGACGACATGAGGATGGACCAGGACTATACGCCGGCCTCGGTCTTCACGCTGCGGCAGCGGCAGCGCAGCGGCGCCCTGACGCTGGAGGCCGTTTTCCGCCCGGCGGAAGCGCCTGAGGGCTGGGACCGTACGACGGGACTTTTCGGCTTCGTGCGCTTCAACGCGATGCACGCTCCCGTCCTTTTCAAGGAAGACGGTATCCGCGGCCTCATCCTCGCCGGTGCGAACGGGAACATCCCGCCCGAAATCGGGTCGCTGGACATTCCCGCCGACCCGTTCACCGTCCATTCCGACTTCGGGATCCTGACCGGAAACGCCGCCGCCTGCCACGAGTCGGTGTTCCACTGCGGCCGGTTCCATTTCACGGCCGGACTCCGGATCGATTTCTCCGGGGGAGCGATGCGCTACGATTCGCGCGCGGAACTGTCGTACCGCTTCCTCCCGACGATGACCTCATACAAAACTTTCCAAACGGTCTTCCAGGGGGCGATCGGTCATGCCGGCCTGGAAGTCCTGCCAAAGGCGTCGGTGCGCTTCGACGCCTTTGGCGCGGAAAGCGAGAACGGCGGCCTGATGCTGTACGCGACCTTCGCCAAGGGGTACCGCGACGGGGGCTTCAATACGCAGATCTTCTCGGACATCCTCCAGAACCGCCTGATGAACGGGCTGATGGAGGACTTGGGCGTGTATTTCGACACGCCGGCCGTCTCCGTCGGCGCCGGCCATACGGAATACCGGCCCGAAAAGGCGTACAATTTCGAGCTCGGCGCCCGCTGGCGGCTGGGCGAACACCTGTCCGGCCTGCTGGACGGGTACTGGATCCTGGGCCGTGACCAGCAGATCACCGTCTTCCCGCCCGGCAGGTCCACGGGCCGGATGATGACGAACGCGGGGCGCTCCCGCAGCGCCGGGGTGGACTGCGAGGCGGTCTGGACGTCGGATCGGCTCTCCGCGCGCGCCGCCTATGGCTGGAACGACGCCCGTTTCACACGCTTCCACGACGGCCATGCGGACTATTCCGGAAAACGGGTTCCATACGTGCCGGTGCATACCTTGTACCTGGGCGGGACGTATGTCTTTCCCTGCACGCGGGGGCGTCTGGAGGCGGTCCGCGTCGCCGTGGACTGCCGGGGCGAGGGACCCGTCGCGTGGGACGAGGCGAACACCCTCCGGCAGGCTTTCCATCTCGTTCCGGGCGGCCGTCTCACGGTGTCTTTCCCGAAGCTGGAGGTGTATGTCCGCGGAGAGAACCTGTCCGGTTCTTCTTACCGGACGTTTTATTTCAAGTCCGTCGGAAACGCCTTCTTCCAGATGGCGCGGCCGGCGCAGGTTTATGTTGGAATTATTATAACTGTCTGATAATGAAAAGATTCATTTTTTTGCTGGCGGCGCTGTCCCTTCTGGCCGCCGGATGCGGCAAGGAAGAGGCCGAAACCGCCGTCGTCCCGCAGCAGGCGGGCTACACGGGCACCGTCACCGTCACGTACCAGGAGGCGGATTACGACAATCCGGACATCCGGGTCGATTTCATCCCCTCGGAGGACGGAAAGACCGCGACCCTGACGATGCACAAGATCAAGTTCGTCCCGCAGATGCCCGTCACGATCGACGTCACGGTCCCGGACGTCGCGCTGACGGTCTCCGGGAAAACGGTCACGCTGGCCTGCGACGGAGTCGACCCGATTGCGATGGGCGGACCGGTGAGCCGCTACCATGTAAAAAATCTCACCGGCACGCTGGCCGGTGAGACGTTGCAGTTCGCATTGTTGTTCGGCGACTATCCGACCCGCTTCAGCGGGAAGAAGGCCGCGCAGTAGCGCCTAGAGGTTCTTGAGGTTCTCGACCTGTTCCTTCTGGGTCTTCTTCAGGTTCTTCTCGGCGTCCTTGACGCCTTTCTTGGCGCTCTTGACATCCTTCTTCAGGGTGCGGATCTCTTTCTTGGCCTTGTCGCGGTCCTTCTTGGCCTTGGAGATCTCTTTCTTCACCTTCTTGAGCTCGCCCTGCTCGTTCTTGACTTCCTTGGTCAGGCGTGAGATCTCGGTCTTGGCCTGCCGGAGGATGGCGGCGTCGGCGCCGGCGGATTTCTCGAGCTTGAGGGCTTCCTTCTTGGCCTTCAAGGTCTCCTTGGAGGCCTTGAGGGACTCGGAGATCTTCTTCTGGTCGGCCTGCGCGCGCTTGAGGTC
>JAEEGL016299534.1_pt1 | contig 17996 bp, 13 predicted proteins | sample 9134231 | NCBI WGS metagenome assembly JAEEGL01 (sample SAMN16246548, study PRJNA631951) | gut metagenome | biome: gut microbiome; feature: rumen; material: fiber-attached | host: Bos | place: Iran: Karaj | collected 2018-10 | reverse complement strand
AAGGTCGCCCCACCCTTCCGCAAGGCCGAGTTTGACGTCATCTACGGCACGGGCATCAGCCGCGAGAGCGAGCTCATCGACTTGGGTGTCGAGGCCGGCATCATCAAGAAGAGCGGCGCATGGTTCAGCTGGCAGGACATGCGCCTGGGTCAGGGTCGCGAGGCCGCCAAGCAATACCTCGCCGACAACCCCGAAACCGCCGATGCTATCGCCGACCTCCTCCACACGGCCTAACGAAAATTCCAATACCATGAAAACCAACTGAAGTGGGGAAGCACAACAGCATCCCCACTCTTTTTAATAATACACGCAAACGATTGCATAATAAAAAATGTTAATTATTAGAGAGTTACCACATTATTATAAAAGCGCTGGAACTATTTTTGTAGCCCTTTGGCTTGCACTTATCATTCTTGATGAAGAGCGTCAAACCGAGTGACCGAAATAACCTGAAACTACTTATTAATAACCAAAATATTAACCACTTAGCAATGAAAAAGATGAAAATGCTATCAACGACAGCATTCAGGCTTTTGGCGCTGATGCTGTGCCTTGCTGCGACCGTGCCGCAGCTCCAGGCTCAAACCTACACCGTTGCTGGCACACCCGCTGCAGTACTCGGTACCGAATGGGATCCGAGCAACACCAGCAATGACATGGTGCGCATGGGTAGCACCACCTACTATTACCTGGCAAGAACTGCCAATGTCAACGGTGGATCCTATGCATTCAAGATCACTAAGGACCACTCTTGGGGTACGTCTTATCCTGGCAGCAACTACAACTACAGTGTGAGTTCCACCGGCACGTGGAGCATCGTGTACATCTTCAACACGAGCGGCAACGCCGTGTCGCTGTTCGGCCCGTTCAAGACGCTCACCGTTGCAGGAAGCCAGACCGAGATTTTAGGCTCATCGTGGGGGCAAACTGATGCCAATAATGACATGACCACTAGCGACGGTGTGAACTACACACTGTCTTTTACCGACGTGAACGTCACGGCAGGCAACTACCAGTTCAAGGTAGTGCAGGACCACGCATGGACTAATGCATGGCCAAGTTCCAACTATAACTACTCGGTTGGCTTCACCGGCCTTGCTGACGTTGTTTACTCATTCAATGTGATTACCAAGGAGGTCTCCGTCAATGTGACCGAGAAATCAGTCACCCCGACGACTCCCGACTACTACATTACGGGTAGCAATGAATTGGGTCTTGGGGGATTCAGCTACCAGAACCTAACAACAATGACCTATGATGACGTCAATGAAGTTTACACCTACAGCTATAACGTCACCACACCAGGTACTTACTATTTCGCATTTGCCGATGGACCCGGTAATGACTGGACCGATTTTAACAGCAACCATCGTTATGGCCCCGCCAGCGGCAACCAGACCGTGACCCTGGGTAGCTGGGCCACGACCCAAAAGGGCGCTGGCAGCTATGCCGTAACCCTTGATGCCGGCCAAGTGACGATCACCTTTGACGTGGCCAATATGACGTTTAAGGTTGAGGGCACCGCGCCCGTCACTAACTACTTTGTCAAGGGTGCCGACACCAACATCTTCCCCGATGGTTGGGCCACCAACTCCAACACGGCCCAAATGACCGAGACTGGAAACGGCACTGGCATTTACACCTGGACTTCGGGTGAATTCCACGCTAACGCTGGCACCAGCTACACTTATAAGGTGTATGGCTCTGATGGCACGTGGCATCCGCTGAACAGCGGCAACCAGACCTTCAGCGCTGAGGTTCCCGGCACCTATACCGTGACCATTACCTATGACAGCAACAACGAGACGGTTACCGCCCAGTTGAATACCGTCCAGCTCGACCAAGCTAACACCTTCAACATCTACGTGCGCTACACGGGCACCGAGGACTTGGAGAATGTCTATACCCACGCGTGGGACACGGCTGGCGACAAGACCCAGTGGCCGGGCACTTCGTTCGAGAGCGCGGGTTACACGATCATCAATGGCTACAGGTACTATACCTATACCTTCACCAGCTATGATGCCACACTGGGCCTGCTGTTCAACGAGAATGGCTCTGCCCAGACTGCTGACTTGACCGCAACGCCGGGTGACAACTACTTCACCTATGGTGGCGGCAGCACTGTTGACGGCCCCAACTCCCAAGCCGACGCCCGTACCGAAATGTACCTCATTGGCTACGCCAACTCGCAACAGTGGGCAGCCAACAACGGCATCCCCATGGAATGGGACGAGGACAACAATTACTACAAACTGGAGCGCGTCGTGCTCACCTCAAGGAGCAACTTTGCATTTGCCACCCAGCTAGCCGAAACCAGCGACGACTGGGATACGCTCAATGCCCATCGCTTGATTTCAACCGGCGAGAGCAACTGGAACATCACTGTTGATCAGCTCGATACCTGGATCAAATACGATGATTTCGTTAACAGCGACAACCACAACTGGTATGTCGAGCAGGCCGGATCCTATGACATCTATGTTGACCCCGGCACCCGCCGCATTATGGTGGCAACCCGTCATGAAGACATGTACATCTCCCATGGCGTGAACTGGAACTATCAGACCAATAGCGACCAAATGACGACGGTCGATGGTAATGTCTATCAGGCCACTATCACCCTGAATCAGGGCGACTTCTTCCTGTTCTCGACCGATTTGAATGATGATAGCGCATGGGGTGCCGACATCGAGTCCGGGTCTTATGAAATCACCGACCTGATGATTAATTTTGCTCAGAAACTTAAACCGGGTAGCACTAACAACTTCTACTTCAATGGCACTACGGGCAAGTACATCGTCGTGGTCAACAAGGCCAAGAAGACCGTGACGCTGCGCAAGACCTACGACGCCACTAAGACCAAGATCTACCTGCAGAAGACCCCCAACGTGACCCTTGACGCCGCTGGCGGCACCTATAACAACCAACCGGTTGCAGGGAAGCGCGGAGGTATCTACGCTTGGAACAAACTCAATCTGGAGAGTCAGAACGACCAGGCCTACACCTGGGCTGTTAATCATGGTCCCACCAACTATACCTATGACGGTGAGGTCGGTAACGACTATGGCGGTGACGGTTACCTCAAGGACATGAACGACACCATCACCTACGATGGTAAGGAGTGGTATGCCTGGAGCGTGTCCAACTCGATTTGCGAGTTCTACTTCATCCGTAACAACCAGACTGACTACAAGTCACAGAACATCATCCGCCGTGCCGGTGAGGTTTGGCTCACATGGATTGACGAGGATGCCACCTTCAACCGTCAGGATAATGCCCAGCACCTCGACAGCCTAATGGATGTGACCCGCGAATACTATGACGTGACCACCAGCGGCGTTAGCGACTGCGCTACGATGCTCGAGGGACATTACTATGTTTATTACACCAACACCACTGGCTGGGATTCGGTTTACTGCTATGCATGGCATACCGATCCGTTAATTGAGTATAATGGTGTCTATCCGGGCGGCAAGTGCACCTTTGCCGGCTATGACAAAGATGGCTATGAGGTGTGGTGCTACGACTTCGGCTTGATTGATGAGTTCAACCAGCCCGAGCCCACCGGTGTCATCTTCAACAATGGCCGTGGCGGCGAGGCCGAGGGTCAAGCCGGTGACGCCGTGCGCCAGCAAACCGGTGACATGGAGTTTGACAACGGAGCCTGCTACGACTACCTGGGCATGATCTATCTGGGCAACTCGCTCAACGCCATCATCAATGGCGGTGTCGTCAACGGACCCAAATACACCGTCGAGGATGACCTGATTGGCGTTTACTATGACGACGACGCCATCACGCTGATCAAGGCCGTTGACCACGAGGGCAACGAGATCCCTTACTACGTTAGGGGCGCGCTCTATGCCAAGGACGTGGAGAACTATTCAGCCAAGTCAAGACTGGCCGAGGGAACGACTGACTATGTCTATGACATCTGTTCCCATTGGGTAAGCGAACAGTATCCTGGTGGCTCTCAGGTACAGCTCAAGCGCACTTACTATGACCAGAGTAACTGGGTAAAGATTGTGCTCTCGCCCAACTTTGACAACACCAATGCCAAGAGCAACGCCGACGTAACCATCGACGCCAGCCAGTTCGACACGATGACTTATCATGGCACCGAGCAACTGACTGAAGGTTATCTCAAGCGCTATGTGGGCAAGATTATTCCCGGTCATTCCATGTCAGGTAATCTGGTGAACAATGTCAATCCCCAGATGCACATCACCAACATCGCCCGACCGGTAGCTACCCCAGAGTATGAGAAGAACGTGTACATCACGACCCACTTCAACGATACGGTTGTCTTCAGCTACACTCATCCCGAGTGGAACCCCGACACCTACAAGGGCGTTTACAAGAGAGTTCCTCACTTGGCAGTTGATGAGGAGACTGGTGAGTACATCATCGACAGCAACGGCAACTACTTTATTGACTATACCGAGGTCTTGACCGACCAGCTTTACAAGATGTTCTATGTGGCTCCCAAGCCCCAGGAAATTGCCTACATCACTTGGGCGGTATTTGACCACTCCGATCCTAATGTCGGCACGAGCACCTGCGAGGAGCCTTCAACCCCCGGTGCATTCTATGCACCCATGAACTGGAACCGCACGGGACAGTTATGGGGCGATCCCAATGACCCCGATGCCGCATGGGGAACGACCTACGGCCCCTTCAGCAACGGTTACATGCAGTATGGCGCCTTCCAGGTCAACTGGTCACTGTTTGGAGACGAGAACCATGTGAATGACAGTGGCCAACCCTGGTACCGCATCTTCAAGCCCGGTCAAGCCTACAAGATCCTTGCCCTGATCCGCTATGCCTATGGTAAAGACCACAATGATGTCGAGTACACCCCTGGCATCGGTGACGAGGGTTATGACGGCGAGTATCATGAGGGCGGCGGCAACCATGTGTTCAATGCTCCCAGAAGAGCCGATTATGACGATGTGCCAAGTATGGCAATAGTGCCCTATGACGACCTTAACACGAGTAAGTTCATCGTCTTCCCGCTTATGGGCACCGCCGAGGATTCTAACGGCAGTGGCATGGGTAACGTAACCGGCGTTAAGGAAGTGCAGACCGCTCGCACTGTGACTGGCGTTCACTACTACAATCTGATGGGTGTCAGGAGCGACAAGCCCTTTGACGGCATCAATATCGTGGTGACCACCTACAGCGACGGTAGCCGCACCAGCAAGAAAATCCTGCGCTAACGCAACCCATTTGCGACAGCTATCATTCACGACAGCCGCATCCCGAACGACCGGGCGCGGCTGTCGTTTTTCTATAGAATGAAAAAAATCTGCCGACAATCATGGCATTGCACGGGAAAAAGCATTAATTTTGTAAGTTAAACCAAATCTTTCAAGATCGACAATGCAGAATACCAGCAAACAATATGACGAGGCCATCGCTCAGTGCCGTGAACTGTTCATCAACAAGATGAAGGACTACGGCCCCTCGTGGCGCATTCTCAGGCCCCGCTCAGTGACCGACCAGATCTTTATCAAGGCCAAACGCATCCGCACCCTTGAGCTCAATGGTGAGACCAAGGTGGGCGAGGGCATCTGGCCCGAGTTTGTGGGCATCATCAACTATGGCATCATCGGACTCATCCAGCTGCGCCTGGGTTACAGCGACACGGTGGACATCACCAAGGAGGAAGCCCTGCAACTCTATGACGAGCTGATCACCGACACCAAGAACCTGATGATCGCCAAAAACACCGACTATGGCGAGGCGTGGCGCGACATGCGCATCTCGAGCTACACCGACCTGATCCTGACCAAAATCCAGCGCACCAAGGAGATTGAGAACCATGGTGGCGCGACACTGGTGAGCGAGGGCATCGACGCCAACTACCAGGACATGATCAACTACAGCGTGTTTGCCCTAATCAAGCACAACGAGGAGACGGCTGCCGGTATTGATTAAAGATTTCAATAAGAAAACAATAAACGAGAGTTGAAAAGGTAATGACCATCAAGGCATTTGTTAATGCGGTCAAGGGCGAGAAGTGGTGTCGCCTGCTCACGGTGCTCATGAGGATCACCGTGGGTGGAGTGTTCATTTTTTCGGGCTTCACCAAGGGGGTTGACCCTTGGGGCTCCTTTTACAAGATCACCGATTACCTCAATGCCATGGGGCTGGAGGGCTGGGCCGGAACGGCGCTGTTCCTGGCTGTGGCCATTGCGGCGTTGGAGTTCATGCTGGGTGTGGCACTCGCTGTGGGTGCTTACCGCCGTAGCGCTCCCTGGTTGGCATTAATGGCGATGCTGGTGATGACACCGCTCACGCTATGGCTGGCCGTGACTGGGGCCGTACCCGACTGCGGCTGCTTTGGCGACGCCTTGCACATGAGCAACTGGGCCACCTTTGGCAAGAACATTCTGCTCCTGCTGGGCATTATTTATCTGCTGTTTTTCAACGCCACGGTGCGCGGGGTCTATGGACCTGCCGTGCAGTGGATGGTGATGGCGCTATCGTTTGCCTTTGTCATGGCGGTGGCCTACTTTGGCTACTTTACCCAGCCACTCATCGACTACCGCCCCTACCCGATTGGCACGCGGTTAGTCAACACCACCCCCATAAGTGACAGCGACGAGGGCGAGGATGACTTCATCTTCATCTACAGCCGCGACGGCAAGGAACAGGAGTTCACTATCGACAGCCTGCCCGACGAGGAAGACGGCTGGGAATATGTGACCCGCTATCATGCCCGCCGCCCACGCGGAAAAGTGATTATGCAGACGGGCAATAGCGAGGATGGAATCGCCATCCTGGACAATGAGGGCAACGACGTCACCATTGATGTGCTAGCCGATAGCCGCAACACCCTGTTGCTGCTGTTCCCCGACCTGCCATCGGTGGGTGTCGTTAACTCATTTGCCCTGAACGAACTCAATGACGCCGCTCAAGTCACCGATGTGGACGTGATTGGCCTCACACCTGCCACGGCCGAGCAAATCGAGCAATGGCAGGATATCTCGATGGCAAGCTATCCCATCTACAACATGGACGACAGCGAACTCAAAATGATCGCTCGCGGCAACCCCGCCGTGGTCTATCTCGAGGATGGGGTCATCAGCTGGAAACGCACCCTGGGCTCGCTCGACAGCGTGACGATGCCCGACCATCTGGTAGAACTAGCCGACGACTATGATTCCGACGGCATCATGACTACCCTGTTGCTGGCCTATCTAGCTGGATTGCTCGCCGTACTGGTGCTTAACCGCTCCCACTTGGTTGTCAAACACCTCTTTTTCAAGAAAAAAACGACAAATAGCTAAAACACGACAATATGATTCTCAAAGAAGGACAACTCATCAACAACCGCTGGCATGTGGTTTACCTCATCAAGGAAAACCCCTATGCCGAGAGTTACCGCGTCGAGGACGAGAGCGGCAACCCCTATTTCTTGAAGATCTACCGGCTCAAGAACACGCCCGAAAAACTCATCGTCGATGGTCAGGTGACCGAGATCGCCATGAGCCAGATCATCAACCACAAGAATATCATCAGCTGCATCGACAACGGCACTTATAACGACGATGCGGGTGAATGCCGTTACCTGGTGGCCAACTACTTCAGTGGTGAGCTGTTAAGCGAACTGCTCCAGCGCAAGAAGAAAAAGAGACTCGACCCAAAAACTGCCGTTAAGATCTTCCTGGAGATGCTGCAAGGACTGCAGTACCTCCACAACTCGCCTGGAGTGCTCCTGCATAACGACATCAATCCCACCAACGTCATGCTCAGCAGCAAGACCGGCGGCATCGCCGAGCTGATTGACATGGGGCACATCTCCAACTGCTTCATGGGCAACGCGCCGTTTGACACTGCCGACCTGGATCCCCGTTATGCGAGCGGACAGTCATTCCTGGGCAAATATGACGAGCGAAACGACATCTTTGCCGCTACAGGCGTATTCTATAAGATGCTCACCGGCAAGGAGCCTTGGGGAGTAGAATTCACGCCCGAGATGACCCGCAAGGAGAAGATCAAGATGGTGCAGAAGGCCCGCAGCGAACAGGGCGAAATCAACGTCGATGAAATCGAAGACGAGAAACTCAAGGCAATCATCAGGAACGGCTTGGCGCTGGGTTACAACGACCGTTATGGCTCTGTCGACGAGATGCTCAACGACCTCATTGAGGGCGACGAGAGCGACATCGCCCAAGAGATACGCAACAAGCTCGCCACACGCCAGAAAGAGGAACCCGTTGAGGACAGCGCTGATTCGTTTGACCCCTTTGACTGGAGCGGAAGCGGTGGCACCACCTCCAAGCATGCTACCGAAACCAGTGCCGACGTGGAGATCAAGCGTGGCGGCGGCAACGGGTTTGCCGATATCGCGGGCATGGATGAACTCAAAGAGATGCTGCGCAAGCGCGTCATCCTCATCCTGCAAGACAAGGAGCTCGCCGAGAAATACCGCCTCACTCCGCCCAACGGCATGCTGCTCTATGGCCCTCCCGGATGTGGCAAGAGCTTCTTTGCTGAGAAATTTGCCGAGGAAACAGGCTTCAATTTCATCCTAGTCAAGGCCAGTGACTTGGGTTCCATTTACGTCCACGGCTCACAGGGCAAAATCGCTGACCTGTTCAAGAAAGCCGAGGAAAATGCGCCCACGGTGCTATGCTTCGACGAGTTTGACGCTTTTGTGCCCAACCGTTCGGGCGACAATACCGGCGGCAATCAGGCGGGCGAGGTCAATGAGTTCCTCACCCAGCTTAACAACTGCTCCAAGCGCGGCATCTTTGTCATCGCCACGAGCAACCGCCCCGACAAGGTAGATCCGGCGGTGCTGCGCACCGGTCGCATCGACAAGCAGGTGTATGTGCCCATGCCCGACGACACGGCCCGCAAACTCATGTTCGAGTTGTACCTTAAGGACCGCCCCTGTGAGGAGAATATTGACAGCGACATCCTGTCCAAGAAGGCCGAGGGCTACGTCGCCAGTGATATCGCCTATGTCGTCAACGAGGCTGCCACTATAGCCGCCTTTAACCATGAGCAAATCACCCAAGACCTGCTCATCAAGACCATCGAGGGTATCAAGCCCTCAATCAGCAATGAGCTGCTCAAGGAGTATGAGGAGATGCGCGACAAGATGGAAGGCATTTCCCGCAGCAACGCCCTGCCTCACGTGGGCTTCAATACCAAACAGAGCTAACAACTAAGGACTAGAAACTAAAAACTAAAATATTATGGACTTAAAAAAACTGATGATGGATTACCTGGCCGAGGAGGGTTATCGTCCCCACGAGACTCCTTTCGGCATAGCTTTCAAGAACGAGGGTTTCAATTTCCTCTACTTCAAGGATGAGGATGACGAGCAGTACTTCAGGCTCATGATGCCCGCCATCTTTGAGGTCACTGAGGACAACGAGGAGACAATCCTGCGCGCAATGAACGACGTGAACAGCAGTATCAAGGTCGTCAAGCTCTACACCATGGATTTGGAGGACGAGGACGGCAAGAAAGATACCAGCGTGTGGGCCGCCTTCGAGATCCTGGCCGACACCACGCCCGAGCTCACTGACATCGTGCCGCGCTCCATCGCCCTGCTGCTGGGTGCGCGCATCGCCTTCCTCAGCAGACTCGAGGAAATCGCCGACCATTAAGGCCCATCAGGCAACGCCAAAAACTAAAAACAGCGCTCCCGCCACCACACGGTGACAGGAGCGCTAGTATTTTACATTTACCCTAAGCGGGTAATTACTGGCGGGTATAAGCGGCCTGGTCGGCGGGGTTGAAGGCGCCGATGAAGCGCGCGTGACGTGCCACCTCGGCCTCACCCATGTTGACATAAACCTTAGCGCTGTCCATGAACAAGTCGGGCTCCTGGCTAGCATCACCAATGAGCAGATAGCCCATGATGATATGACCCAGCATCTCGACCAAGCGACGTGCGTGGAAGGTGATGTACTCGGGATCCTCGACAGCCTTCACCTTCTCCATCGTCTCCTCATAGGTGGCGGTCATGGCCTCCAACTTAGCCTTCATGGGAGCGACAGCCTCACTGTACTCGCGCTCGGCATAGGCCTTGATCTGGTTCAAATAGGTGCCCGTGGTGACGTGGCGGATGGCGGCTACCACCTGCAACTGGGTCGTACCCTCATAGATGCTGGTGATGCGGGCGTCGCGATAGATGCGCTCACAAGCGTAGTCACGCATGAAACCGCTACCACCGTGGATTTGCACGCAGTCATAGGCGTTCTGGTTGCAGAACTCGCTCGTCATACCCTTAGCCAGCGGGGTGAACGCGTCAGCCAGGCGGTTGTAGGCCTTCATTGTCTTGCGCTCCTCGGGGGTGAGGGTACGTTCGCGGCTGATGGCCTCCAGCGACTTGTACATGTCCACAAAGCGGGTGCACTCATACAATAACGTGCGCGAAGCGTCCAATTTAGCCTTGATGTTAGCTATCATCTCGCTCACGGCGGGGAAATTGATGATGGGCTTGCCGAACTGCTCGCGGCTGCGGGCATAGGCGATGGCCTCCTGATAGGCGCTCTCGCTCACACCAACGCTCTGGGCGGCGATACCCAAGCGGGCGCCGTTCATCAGCGACATCACATACTTGATCAAGCCCAAGCGGCGTTCACCGCACAACTCAGCCTTGGCGTTCTTAAACACGAGCTCGCACGTGGGACTGCCATGGATACCCATCTTGTCCTCGATGCGGCGCACGGTCATGCCACCGTCGCGCTTGTCGTAGATGAACATCGACAAGCCGCGGCCATCGCGCGTACCCTCCTCACTGCGTGCCAGCACGAGCGAGATGTCACCGTCGCCGTTGGTGATGAAACGCTTCACACCATTCAGGCGCCATGTGCCGTCCTCGTCCTGGGTGGCCTTGAGCATAACGGACTGCAGGTCACTACCGGCATCGGGCTCGGTGAGGTCCATAGCCAGAGTCTCGCCCTTGCAGGTGCGGGGCAGGAAACGCTCCTTCTGATCCTCGCTGGCAAACTCATTGATGGTCTCGGCACAATCCTGCAGACCCCACACGTTCACGAAGCCTGCATCGGCACGGCTCACCATGTCGGCAGCCATGATATAAGGAATCGACGACATATTCAAGCCACCATACTGGCGGGGCAAGGTGATGCCCATCAGACCAGCTTGGTTCAGGGCCTTGAGGTTCACCTCGGTGCCCTTGGCGTAACGCACGCGGCCATTCTCGTGGTGAGGACCTTCGAGGTCCACATCCTTGGCGTTGGGGGCGATGATGTCACCGCACACCTCGCCGATGATCTCCAGCACGCGCTCATAGGAATCCATTGCATCCTCAAAATCGAGAGGTGCATAGTCAAATTTCTCGCTCTGGGTATAGTCGCGCTCACGCAGTGCGACAATCTCCTTCATCAACGGGTGACGCAGGTGATATTGGAGCGCTTTATTGTCGGTATAAAAGTTAGCCATTTCTTTATTGAGTTTTTAGTCCCTACTTTCTAGTCCCTACTTTGTGTTCCCTAATTGCTTTAGTGCGGATGCTAACTAGAAACTAGGGACTATGGACTAGAAACTGAACTAATTATTATTTTGAGTTCTTCTTATAATGCTTGATAAGCCTGGGAATAACGTCCTCGACAGCACCCGTGATCACGTAGTCGGCAATCGCGTTGATGGGCGCATCGGGGTCGGTATTGATGCTGATGATGATGGAACTCTCGTTCATGCCAGCGATGTGCTGGATCTGACCCGAGATACCGCAAGCAATGTACAGCTTGGGACGCACGGTGACACCGGTCTGACCAATTTGGCGGTCATGGTCGGTGAAGCCGGCATCAACAGCGGCGCGTGATGCGCCCACCTCGCCACCGAGCACGTCGGCCAGTTCGTGCAGCATCTCAAAGTTCTCCTTGCTGCCCACGCCGTAGCCACCGGCCACGATGATATGGGCGCCCTTGATGTTGACCTTGCTCTGCTCAATCTCGCGGTCGATGATTTTTACCACGAGGCTGGCGGGGTCAATATACTTGTCGGGATCGAGGTTGATGACCTCTCCCTTATAACCCTCATCAAAGATTTCCTTCTTCATCACGCCCTCACGCACGGTCGCCATCTGGGGACGGCACTCGGGGTTGACGATGGTAGCGACGATGTTGCCGCCGAATGCGGGACGGATCTGGTACAACAGGTCCTTATACTCCTTGCCCTTAGCGGCGTCGGTGTGGTCACCAATCTCCAGCGAGGTGCAGTCTGCAGTCAGACCGCTGTGCAGGCACGACGACACGCGGGGACCCAGGTCACGGCCGATGGTTGTGGCACCCATGAGGCAAATCTGCGGTTCAATCTCCTTGAACAAGGTGGTCACCACACTGCTGTGAGGCAGCGAGGTGTAGGGGAACAGACGTTCGTCCTTTACCTTATAAACCACGTCAACACCATAGGGGAACAACTCCTTCTCGATGCCGTCAAGCTTGTCGCCCAGCACCAGTGCCTCCAGGCGGCAACCCAGGCGGGTGGCCAGCTGGCGGCCCTTGGTCAACAGTTCGAGGCTGACGTCGGCGATACGGCCCTCGTCATACTCGCAATAGACTATCAGATTATTCTTGTCTTCCATTATTGTCATTTTATTGATTTCTCTCTAAACCCTAATCACTAAACTCTAAACCCTAAACTCTAAACTCGGTTAATCAGTTTGCAAACAAACGGATTAGCCGATGATATGGTCAGCTATGAGTTCTTTCACGAGGCCCTCAAGCTCAGCGTCGGCAGCAGCGTCGATGCGGCGGGCTTCCTTAGCCTGGAATGCCACGTTGACGATGGTCTTCACCTTGGTGGGTGAGCCAGCCATACCAATCTGTTCGGGGTCAGCCTCAATCTCCTTCACGCCCCACTCCTTGATATTGAGATAGGGACGGACATCGATGAGCGTCTGGCGCTCAGTGGGCAGAGCAGCCTTCTCGCTGGGTGTCACGGCATATTTGTACTTCTGGATCAGACGGGCGTTGCGGGGGCGGCAAGCGTCAGCACTGCCGTTCACGGTCACCACCAGGGGCAACGGGCACTCCACGGTCTCAAAGCCGCGCTCAATGCGACGCTTGATGGTGGCCTTGCCGTCAACGACATTGATGCTCTCGGCGTAAGTCACCTGTGGCAGACCCAACTTCTCAGCAATCTGCGGTCCCACCTGTGCGGTGTCACCGTCGATAGCCTGGCGGCCGCCTACGATAATGTCAAACTCGCCCATGTGCTTGATGGCCTGTGCCAGCGAATAGCTCGTGGCCAGGGTATCGGCACCACCCAGGGGGCGGTCGGTCAATACCACACCGTCGTCACCACCACGATACAGGCTCTCGCGCACCATCTCGGCGCTGCGGGGCAGACCCATCGTCAGCAAGGTGATTGTCGAACCGGGATGAGCGTCCTTGAGCTGCAATGCCTGCTCCAGGGCGTTCAAGTCCTCGGGGTTGAAAATAGCGGGCAAAGCAGCACGGTTAATGGTGCCGTCCTCCTTCATCGCATCTTTACCCACATTGCGGGTGTCTGGCACTTGCTTGGCCAGAACAATGATTCTTAAACCCATGATTTCTTCTTTAAATTTATGGTTGTTATGTCGATATATCTTTTATTTACAGTCACTTGTGCTATATTAGCACAAAAAGTGCCGCAAAATTACAAAAAAATCCCCACAATCACCCTCCCCTACCCATTAAAGTATATTAATAATGTGGATTTTCGACCGCATTTGGACAATTCTTTTGTACCTTTGTGGCCGTTTTTCTACAGGCTACCATCATCATAAAACTATCAAAACATCAATGTACACACTCAATTATAAAGTCACCACAAGCACCTGCGACAGCGAGGGACGGCTAAAACTTTACTCCGCCCTGCAAATGATGCAGGACTGCTCCGAGATGTGGATCGACAGCGAGCCCGCGGCACGCAAATTCTTCACTGACAACAACATGACCCAACTGCTGGCCACACGCCAGGTGGAGGTCGTGCGCGTGCCCTGTTTCAAGGAGGTGTTGTCGGTGACAACGTCCATCTACGAGGTAATGCCCATGTACGGCTTCCGCAACACGTTCATTCGCGACGCACAAGGCCAACCGTGCTACCGCACATGGAGCATGGGGGCTTTTGTTGACCTGGCTACTAGCAAACTAGCCCGCATTGCCGATGACGCCATTGCCTCGCTCACGCTGGAGCCCAAGCAGGAGATGAATTACCGCGGGCGCCGCATCATACTGCCCAAGCAGGACGGCACTGTGCTCGCCCCCGTTCAAGTCATGCGCGCCGACATCGACTACAACCGTCACATGAACAACGCCAACTATGTGAGCATCGCAATGGAGCTGCTGCCCGAGGGATTCGAAGTACGTGACATGCGCGTGGAATACCGCATCGCCGCCAGGCAGGGTGACCTGCTCACACCCACCCTATACCCCATCGACGGCGGCTTCATCGTCTCCCTCGCCATCGACAACCAGCCCAGCGCCATCATCGAACTCCTCTCCTAACCCACAACAATGAATCCCACAAAGTTGTACACGCAACTCACAAGTTGCCTCAGTTGTTTGAAGGATTCAGGAAATCATTGTACCTTTGTGGCTCCCAATCACATAATGGTTTAACTTTTATAAAAACATATAAATGAGTTCCGCACCGACCAAAAAAAGAGTATTTGGATATGACCTCATGAAGGCCTTAGCCATGTTCATGGTGGTATTCTATCATTTCTTAATGCTGGATTTTTCTTATCAACCAGGAGAATTTTACATCCCTAATTTCAATAAAGTCATTCAGTTAATTTGTGCAGCTGGCGTGCCATTATTCTTCATGGTCAATGGCGCCCTGACGATTAATAACAAAATCACGCTCAACAAAGTGGTTAACAAGGTCTCAAGACTTTTCCTGATAGCCATTTTCTGGACCCTAGTATTGAGATGCGGAGTCATAGGCTTCTTATTGGGAAGCGACCAGCCACATACCATCTATGGTTTCATCAACTACTATTGGTTCCTGATTTCTTTAGCCTATGTGTATATCCTCAATTACTTGATTCAGATATTGCCCAAGTGGTGCGGATATTTGTTGGTTGGCGCCATTTTTTGCGTGACGTTCTTGAACAATTTCGTTTGGGATATCATTCTGTTTGTTAATCCTGAACACGCGTTGCCCAGCTGGGGCCATACAGGTCTTTTCACCCTTTACGGTCTTGTCTATTCAAGAATTGGTGCATACATCAAAAACAAAAATCTGAGCGCTCCCATTTGTATCCTGATTTTCTTACTGGGTCTCGCCCTAAATATCTTCACTACAATTGCAATGACCAATCACGACGGAACAGTGTACGACGGTGTCAACGGTTCGTTCCCCACTTTTGGCGCCATGTTCTTAAGCATCGGCCTTTTCGGCCTGCTCAAAAATGTGAAAGACAACTTCTGGCCTTCACAACTCATTAAAACTGTCGGCATCAATTCGGGCGGTGTATATATCTTTCATTTAGTGTTTGTATTAGTAATCCGAGACCAAATGATTGCCACCTTCGATCAGCGCACATTCCCGATATATGTTATTCTTCTCATAGCATTAGGAGTAACTATTTTGTGTGCTTATATCTCCGAAGGGATATCCCGAACCCCAGCCAAAGTGTTACTCAAATTATAGAGCCAACAAAGCAATAAAATGTTGTATGCGTTGTTTACTGGTTGTCTGTGTTGTTTGAAAAACATTAAAGGGTTTGTTTGATGGTCTCGCGAAAAGGTTGTATCTTTGCGCTATTGAATCATTCAAATTAATTTTCGTGTAAATATTATCAATAGAAAAGAAAAATGAGAAAGAACATTGTTGCGGGCAACTGGAAGATGAATACCACCGTGCCCGAGGGCGTACAGCTCGCCAAGGAAGTGTGTGAGGCAGTATCGGCAGCCGAGGGACTGAAGTGTGACGTCGTCATCGGTGTTCCGTTTACCCACTTGACCGCAGTCAAGGAAGTCATTGATATCAACAAGGTGGGTCTGGCCGCACAGAACTGCGCTGACCACACCAGTGGTGCCTATACCGGCGAGGTATCGGCTGCAATGGTGGCTTCCACGGGTGCCAACTACGTCATCCTGGGCCACAGTGAGCGTCGCGGTTATTACAACGAGAGCTATGAGATGCTCAAGACCAAGGTTGACCTGGCGCTGGAAAACGGCCTGAAGGTCATCTTCTGCTGCGGCGAGAGCCTTGAGGAGCGCGAGAATGGCTCGTTCAAGGATGTCATCGGGGCTGAGATCCGCGATTCCCTCTTCCACCTGACCGCTGAGCAGATGGCATGCATCGTCATCGCTTACGAGCCCATTTGGGCCATTGGCACCGGCAAGACCGCCACAAGCGACCAGGCACAGGAAATCCACGCTTTCATCCGCGGCCTCTTGGCCGAGCAGTACGGTGCACAGGTAGCCGACGACACGACCATTCTGTACGGCGGCAGCTGCAAGCCCAGCAATGCCCCCGAACTCTTCGCTAAGCCCGACATCGACGGCGGCCTCATCGGCGGCGCCTCGCTCAAGGCTGGCGACTTCATGGGTATCGTCACCGCGTTCTAAGCGACTGATTTACAACTGCGAATTACGCAAATCTCACGGATTATCAGCATTGAATAGTTCGTTGAATTTGCGTAATTCGTCGTTTTACATATCCTTGACTCACATAAAATTGTAAAAAAACTAATCTGCTTCGGAAAAAATGCAGTATCTTTGCGGCGAAATTTGATATCAACATTATTAAATACATGCTTACACGTTTACACATACGTGCACTGAGCCTCTGCCTGATGCTCGTCATCGCCCTGGCAGCCAGCGCACAGCGCCCACAAATCACTGACCGCTTGAACAAGAACGGCCAGGTCACCGTTGATGCCCCCAAGGAACTGGTAAAGCGCAACAATGCCGACCTGGGCAAGCAGCAAACGACCAACGCCAAGGACAACAAGGTAAAAGATAAAGACAAAAAGAAGACTGACCCTAAGAGCGAGGAGGAGAAACTCAACGAGCTTGATGACGACAGCAGCAGCAACGTCAAGAAGGAAGAGGAGAAGAAGAAAGAGGACCTGACGCCCAAGAAACCCAAGCGCCAGCACACCTCACAGCAGACCATCGAGAACCGTGGCGTCGGGTACCGCATCCAGGCCTATACCGACAACAACCCCAAGACCGCCAAAGCCGCCGCACAGAAGCGCGCCCGCGACATCGCCATGAAGTTCCCACAGTACCGCTCCTACATCTCCTACAAAGCCCCTGCTTGGCGCCTGCGCATCGGTGACTTCAAGACCCAGCAGGATGCAAAAGCCGCGCTGAACCGCATCAAGAGCGTCTATCCCAAGTTTGCCCGTGAAATGGTCATCGTGCGTGACCGCATTAACATCTGGAGCAATGATTAAAATGAAATTCAGCGACGAGGACCTGAAACTCGCCGAAAAAATAGCTAAACACTACCGCGCCATCATCGAACTGATTGGCGAGAATCCCGACCGTGAGGGCCTTGCCAAGACCCCCATGCGCGCCGCCAAAGCTCTCATCGAGAACACCCGCGGCTACAGCGAGGACGCCGACGCCATCGTCCACAGCGCCATCTTTGAGCACGAGGGCAGCGAGATCGTCATCGTCAAGGACATCGAGTTCTACTCCCTGTGTGAGCACCACGTGCTGCCCTTCTTCGGCAAAGTCTCCATCGGCTACATCCCAGCCGGAGGCATTGTCGGCCTGAGTAAGCTCGCCCGCATCGTCGATACCTTCTCTCGTCGCCTGCAGGTCCAGGAGCGCATGACACACGACATCTGCGAACTCCTCACCCGCGTGCTGCCCAACCGCGGCGTCATCGTTTATGCCGAAGCACAGCACATGTGCATGAAAATGCGCGGCGTCGAGAAACAGGACTCAACCACCATCACATTTGAGTATAGTGGTGAGTTTGAGGACATTCACCGTCAGAATGAGTTCTTCACTCTGCTCGGTGTAAAAAAATAATTTCAAAAAAAAGTGATTTTT
>JAEEGL015406937.1_pt1 | contig 17996 bp, 29 predicted proteins | sample 9134231 | NCBI WGS metagenome assembly JAEEGL01 (sample SAMN16246548, study PRJNA631951) | gut metagenome | biome: gut microbiome; feature: rumen; material: fiber-attached | host: Bos | place: Iran: Karaj | collected 2018-10 | reverse complement strand
TCTGCAACGGCTCTCGACGCCTCAATTGCAACTGTTCCCTGGTTGATGTTTCCCATGTTCAGCGGAACCGCGGACGGAGCCGCCGGAACAACCGTCTGAGCCTTTTCGTCCTCTGCGTAAATCTCGCCGGTAACCGGATCCATTAAATTTAGTTCTTCCATGATTGCCTCCTTAATTGTTGTCTTTTGCTAAATATGCCGGTAATGCCATAACGTTGATTGTATTCGCCGCTCCTGTGTATCCGTACCAATTGCCGCTCTGTTTGCAATCGTGATAAATGCCCAGCAACTCGCGGAATGTGTCAAATCCTCGCTCGACAAACAGTTTATCACATGCCAGAATGTTGACCGAATACGGAGGATCCTTTTCCTGTGCGATAAATATAAACGTCGGATCCTGACAGTTATATTTTTGCTTGACGGCCTCCGAATACATGGCCGATTGAAAATCGTACCCGTAACCGATCGCTGAGCGAATAAACGCCTCTGTGCTTGCGTCTCCGGTCGTCTTATAATCAACGATCAAAACGCTGTTGTCGAGCAAAACGAGCGCGTCCAGCCTTACCTTGCAAACCTCTCCGGTTAATTCGTCCGTCCAGAAAATTGGGATCTCGTGTCCGCCTGACAGAAGTTTCTCAGCCATGTCATTACTGAGCAACGCGTCTCTCATCGCGACGGCTTTATCATAATCCTCTTGAGATATAATCTCTCTGTCTCCGCAACCGGACACAAACGCCGACCAAATCGCCTTGCCCTCTTTCGTTCTCCGATCGCACTCCGGACAGATTGCAAACTCGTCGGAAAACGTCGCCGGTTCCAGGATCAATTTGTGAACCATCTGGCCGAAAATCAGCGCTGGCGTCGGCTTCTCCGGATTTTCCTCCAAATATTTGAACTTCTCCGGCGATTGTCTCAGCCTCCACAATTGCGACCGGCTGACTCCATCAGCGCTCCGATATTCTCTCTCCGTCATTGTTTGCCCCTCCAAAGATAATCATGCGGACATACGTGCTAACAGGAACGTGTTTCTCCTCGGCTCTTGCCTTGATCGTCTCCATTTCCGCGCTTGATACGCGAATGTTCAAAACCTGATCTCGTGTCATAACAACCTCCTTTTTCTTTAATTGTACCACGAACGAATTACAATGTCAATTATTTGTCATTTCAAACAGCGTCTCAGCTGCGTCATATCCGTTATGCGTCAGAAACTCCATGCCGTCAACCGGATCCACTTTTGCGCGCCATTTGAGCGCCGTCAGCATGAGATCCTCAATCTCCTCAACTGTGAATTGATCCGCGAGGAAACTGTTGAGCGTGACCTCTGTCAGGGATCCTTTTCCGACCTCTGTCAGATAATCCAGATCGTATCGTTTTTCCTCAATGCACTTATGACAGACGTCATGATCCAATCCCTCGGCGTCGTGTGCTGACACGATTTCTCCGCAAACGTCGCAAACAACCGCCTCCTCCAGCGCGTCACATCCGCAAACCGGACACAGCAGATCCTCGCCGCATTTTTTCGCGTCCATGTGTCGCATTGTGGCGCCGCATTTCTCGCAGATATACAAATCGTTTTTCATTTTTCTCCTCCCCATTTCATCATCTGTTTTTTGTCGAGTTCCAACTGTTCAATCCGCTGATTGAGTTTCTTTTCGGAAAACTTCCGATCGCAACGAGCCGCGAACAAATCAGCCTTTAGCCGCCGGATCTCTTTTTCCTGTTCGTTAATTCGGATCTGTTTGTTAATCAAAGCCTCTTTCATTTCGTCCAGGCGTCTTGTCGTGTCTTTGCCATAAACCGCGTAAAGGATCACAAACAAGAGCATAATCAAGCACATTGTTCCGCCCATAATAACCGGATACTTATCAAGAAATTCATAAACCGTCATCATTTCATTTCCCTCCATTACATTTCATCATCCCAGCCGTAAAAAATCTTGTTGACACATTTCCCATGCTTGGAAATTTCGACTTTCATCTCCTGAGGCGAATAGCCTCGGCAGATTGTAACATAACCGTCCTCAAACTCCCAACGAAACCACGGAATCCGTTTATACATTATCGTAAACCTCCTTTTTCTTTCCGCAATACGGACAATATGGAGTTGCTCCGTGAGTTGTCCATGTTTTGCAATCTCCGCAATACCACCGGCGCCTAAAAAACGCGTCCTCATCGTCCAAATACACCAACGTCCATTCTCCTGGTTTGAGCGTCTGATCCTTGATTTCTTCCCATTCGGCTTTTAACATGTCGTCCTCCTTAATCCTTAAACTGTTCGTTGAACTTCTCAATTGCCTCCCAGACGACATTTTCGTCCGGTTCCGTTTCCAACAGATATTCCAAATATGCCTCGCTCATTTGTGTGCCTCCTTATCTGTATTTCGCTGTCTGCTTTGAATATCTAAAATAACTCATAGCGTTCTGCATTTGGCAATACGTCGCGCCGGTTCTGTTATGGATCTCATTCAGATCGGCGTTAATTATGTTGTTAATGCCTTTCCTTATAACCAACTCTTTGATTTCTTTCCTTACTTCCATGCTCGTCATTGTTTTGCTCTCCTCTCTTGATCTGTCTATATTGTACTACATCTGCACTACGTTGTCAATACATTTTTTCAAAAAAAATAAAAAAATTTAGCGCCCACAATCGTGAGCGCTTTTTGTTAGTGTTCCAATCGTCGCATGACTCCGTTGTAAAGCCTCGGATTGATCGTTGACAAAACTCCCATGAGTTCATCAATTACCTCCAAGACGTCTATTGTGTCCATGTCGCGGATCATTTCGGAAAACTCTGAGCCGCTGTCCAAAGTTACTTTTTCGGCCGGTTCCGGAGCCGCATAAGACACATCCGGAAATTGTAACGATTCCTCCGGATCCTGACCAAACATCTCGCGCTGAATAGTCAGAAACGCGGCGAGTTTAATGCATGTGCTTGTTGTCGGATTTCGTTGGCCTTGACATTCCAAGATTGCCTCTTGCAAATCCTTTTCTGTTATCATAGGCCAATCACCATCCTTTTACCTCTGTTCAATTTTTTCGATCAAGCGCTGGATCTCCATCCGTGTCCGATCGTCTGGCGCATCTTCCATGACCTCGCGGAGCGATTCCACGACATCGCCGTGTCTCGAATAGCCGTCCATGCGGGACGAATATCGCCCCATGCTGTCACGCCGTGCGTTGGATCCGCGACCGCGACCGTCACGTGCATAGCTGCCGCCCTCGCCGCCGGTCATCATGCCGTCATCGTAAGACGAACCTCTGTAAGATCCGCCGCGATACGAACGACCGCCACGATTTCCACCGCGACCACCACGAGCATAGGAAGCACCGGAGTATTCGTCCTCATCCTCGTCTTCCATCATCGCCATGACCGCCTTGATGGATTTGAGCGAATGCGTCAGCTTGTCGATATATTCGACGTCGGAACCGGACAGCTTGCCGCCAGCCTTTTTGATCTTCTCGTTTGCTTCGCCGATCTCTTCTTTGATCGTTTCGCAAAGCTCATACAGTTCTTTTTCGTAATCCATACCGATACCTCCTTATGCAATTCGTGCGACGGTAAGGTTCGCGTTCTGCACCAGGATCTCCGGAGCTACGCCTCCAACCGCTGCCGGACCGGACGTGTTCTCCACCGCCACGTTGAAGCAGCAGCCACGCGGAACCGTGATGATCGCGGTCGACGTGACATTGAAGAAATTCGCCTGCGTCGGCGGTTCTTCTGCCGTTGCTGCCGGAGTGACGATCGCCCTGCTGGTCAGAATCGGTTCGCCATCAATCGCAAGTGCGACGCTGATCGGACCGACCGTTGCGCCATCAGGCAGCGCGATGTTGCCGTTGAACGTGACCTGATACCGTGCGAAGCAGCACGACGGATTATTGACGATCCCGCGCAGCGTAACAATTCCGGACTGGTCCCGATGATAGACATACCCCTTGTTGCACGGAATCACCGTGTCAAGGATGATGTTCTGATTCGGTTCGACCAGCTGAACAGGATTATAAGCATACTCTGCCATAGGATCACCTCAATCAGAACGCGCCATTGCCGCAACCGCAGCCGCAGCCGGAGTTATTCCACGCAGGACCGGAGCACTGGAAGATCGGCTGATTTCCGTAAACCGGCTGTGCGGGAATCGGGCAAGAGCGAAGCTCCGTCACGAGCGAATTGACCGCCGCCTGCTGTCCAGCTCGCAGCTGAGCCGTCTGCTCAATCTGAGACGCCTGACCGCGTGCATACATGAGTTCACTCCTGAGGTTTGCATTGTCGCGTCTCTCCGCCTGGAGTTCCTGATCACAAAGTTTGTCGAGGATCCTCTGGACGCCAGCCGTCTGGTTTGCAATCACGTCGCGGATGCCATCTGACAGCGCCGCACGATCCGCGCAGTTTTCCGTCGCGACCGTATATTTGAGATCCGCGATCCCAAGACGGTTCTCACAGCAACAATCCGCAAACTGGCTCTGGAGAGCAAATCCCTGTTGCATGTTCGCGATCTGACGAGCATTTGCCGCAATTTCAGCCTGTGACGCGCTGTTTGCAATTGCTGAGTTTACTCCGGCGAATCCGTTGCACAGCTGTGTTGAAATGCCAAAAACGCCATCTCTGATGCTCGTTATGTTGTCATTGAGCAACTGGTTCTGGAAACCGTCATTGATCTGATTGGAGTTATTCAACCACGGATAAAGGCCGCCGGAGAATCCGCCGCCAAAACCGCCATTATTTCCGCTCCAGCCGTTGTTTCCCCAACCGAGCAACAGGAGCAAAATAATCCACGCCCAATCACCGCCGAATCCGGTTCCGAATCCGCCGCCCTGTCCGTATCCGCCCATATAGGCCGGAGCAACCGGCATGTAAAAGCCGTTGCCATTTTCGTCGCTAATAGCCATTTTGATTTTTCCTTTCGTTTTATATATTAACCACTATGATCACTCGCGGTTAATTCCGTCTGAATTGCTGAGCCATCCGAAACGCCTGATTGTAACGCTCCTGAGAGATCTGTCCGGATTTCATCAAATGCTGAATAATTGCGTTTGGATCCGTCAGATTACTCGGCACATTGTAACCGGCTCTTTGCAAAAACTGAATTGGATTGCTCCGGAGTTCCTGAACCATCTGAAACGGATTGTTTTGCGTCGGCAAACCTCCAACCAGCGGATTATTCATCGTCCTCGTCCTCCTCAATTATGACCTTTTTCGGCTTTCGCTCGTTCAATGTTTTGAGAGACACGCGGAGAGCCTCTATATCCCTCCTAAGACTCGCCAAATCCGATTTTTTGACGTATTCCGTGTTTGTGCTTACGTTTTCCTTAACAGGAGCATTTTCGGTTTTTTGAGGCTCTGACGCGTCCTCTTTGACAAGTTTGTATTTCTCAAACGTCGGACGATCCAACTGAGAGAATCCAAGCGTCTTAACGTAACAATACGGAGCATTTTCGTTGATAAACGTGATCGAGTTCCCTGGAGCAATTGGATAAGCATACGCCTCCTCCTCCGTCTGAACGCGGACAAAACCGTTCTGCCGGATCTGAGGCTGTTGCTGTGGCATAGGCTGAGGAACCTGAGCCGCCTGTTGCATTGGCTGGAGCGGCTGTTGCATTGGTTGATACATGCCAGAGTAATAATTTGGCTGATAATTGTACGGTAAATAGTTATATGCGGCCATGTTTCCCTCCTTGACAACTGTAAACATTTTTGTTACGATGATTTTGCCCTAACAGGGTGTTCTTCCCACGGATTGCATGTCCGCAGAGTGTCCGAGTTTGTGTGTTTCTCGGACGCTTTGCGTTTTGGCTCATTTCGTCCAATAATACTGTGGAATTTCTTTCCGACTATCCCAGGAATCGTATAAATTGCCGTTGACGATCGTCGCGACGTGAGCCGTCGTTTTCAGAACATAAACGCCTCGCGGATGATCCTCGGCAAAATCCTCGATTGTGTAGCAATCTGGACATGTGTTCTTGACGGCATAGCGCCGAAATCCATGCTGTCGGAGCGTTGCTCCCCAAACAGAATCCGACGACGGCATGTCTCCCATTTGATACGCGTTTTCGGCAAGCATTTCAAACGCCTCCTCCCAACTTGTACCAAGCGCCACGGAAACCGCCCTAACAGCGCAATCTCCGACAAATCTGCCTGTTGGATTGTCGTTGTATTTAATCCACATAAAAGCCTCCGTTTCTGCTCTCATGTTACCGAAAAACCGATCTGAGCGGAATGAAATCAACGTGCAACTTTCGTGAAAAAATGCATAATAAAAAAGCACGCCGTTGATAGCGTGCTTCTTTTGACGTCGTAAAAATGGAGGCCTAAAAACCGACGTCGATTATCTGAAAATTTTGTCCGAGCCTTTGTAAACGATGTTTTTCGTCTGCCTGACAGATAAGTCATGGATCTCCGCGATCTTTTCAAACGTCAATCCGTTGACATACCGCTCAAACAGGATTTGACGATCTCGGACGCTGTGGATCCGGTCGCAAATAAGCCTCATGATTTCGCTGTTTGAATAATCGTCTTTCGTCATTTGACTTTAACTTTGCCGGTTCCGTGACACATGTTGCAACGCCGATAACCGGAGTTCCCGCCTGTTTTACGGGTTCGGCGTTTCGTCTTGACTTTCAGTTTCGCCATTGTAAATATCTCCGTCTCGTCCGATGTAACTTACAAAGCCGGATTCGTTTTCCATCTCGACTTCGGTGGTGACGTCCTCAAACTGAGACTCATACCAGATCCAGAGCGCGTTTGATCCGACCAGCAAAACGATCACGAGGATTAACAGGATCCAAAGCCGCTTGATTGTCCGCTCGGCTCTTGCCATAGCAGACTCATGAACAGCAAACGGAACCGGATCCGGATGTTTTGAGCATAATTCGCAATTCATTACTTGTTTTAATCCTTACTTTGCAATAACTTGCCAGAGAGACGCAATTATCAGCGTTCCGACGCCTCCGCCGATAAAAGCCAGAATTTTGAGAATAAGTTTCAACTGATTTTCAATCACAGCCAGGCGCGTATTGTCGCTGTTGAGTTTCTCGTCAATGCCATTCATGGACGTCTGACACTCGACACGCGTGACAAAAATCTCCTTTAGCCGAGTGATGTCCTGCTCGTCAATCATTTGGAATCACTCTCCGATCTGTTCCTCCGGAATACCGGCGATCGACGTCAACAATGACAGAACGCCAGCCAATCCGGACGCGGACAGAACAACCAGCCAATTGACCTCCGTGAACAGAGCCGTTGTTCCGATCGTTGCAATCGCTGTCTGAGCAACCGTCTTGATCGCTCTGATTCCAGCCCATTTAATCCACTTAACCCAATCTCGATTATTCATATTTCCCTCCTAAAGATATAATTGTCTTTTTCCCAGCAACTCCGTCAATCGTCAATCCGTTGTCTCGCTGATACTCTCTGACGGCTCTCCTCGTCGCGGATCTGAACCGTTTGGAGGATTTTGTGTCAACCGTTATGCCATCAGAATAACCGGCTTTGATTAACAGTTTTTTCAACTCAATAACGTCGTCTCCGTTGCATCCGTATTTTAACTCTCTCCTAAAAACGAAATGCGTCGGAGTTGGCTGAGGCGGCGCGTCGTCATAAACAAATTTTTTCGTCATTTTGCCGCGATATTTCCACGCCCTTTTTGACATGCGCGTCAAAACAACGCCGTATCTCAATCCTCTGTTTTCGACAACAACCGGATCCGAGCCAACAAAGCCACACACCCATCCAACATGCGTCTTTTTGGAATCGTCTCCGTTAAACACCGCCTCACCGATCACGAACGGTTTACTGTCCGCCGCGATCAATCCCTTTTCTGTGCAATAGTTCCGGTAATTATAATCGGCGTTGACGTCATTTCCGAGATAAGCGTCCAGCAATCCCTCACAATCGGAGACGTGATATTTTGCCTCAACCCAGCCTCTCGTTACCTCGTCAAACTCCTCGCGGCTCCAGCCGTTTTTCGAATAATACGATTTAAACCGAGCGTCCAGGAGCGCCTGAGTGACGATCTGTCCGCGAGTTCCCCATAAATACATCCAGCGTCCGCCGTCTCCGACCGGAAAAGCAATCTCAGCCTTTGCCGGTTTCGTCGCCGGATCCGCGTGACTAACCGCGAACATCATAAAATCCATGACGTTTTTCATATTGCACATACCTCTCTTTGAGTGTACCACCAACCGCTAATTTTCGTCAATCATTTTCTTAACTCTGAGCGTGATAAAGCGTCTGATCATATCCACGAAAAACGTTCCCCATGTTGTCAATGATTTTTACCGTATGCATATCACAATTTGACTCAGCCGCCGCCGAACATACGCTAAAAAATCTGGCAATCATAGCGTTTTCCTGTTGCTGATTTGACACCTGAAAACCAAGAGGAGACGGAATGGACGCCGTTCCGTCATTGTTTGCCTGAACCTCAATAATAAAGTAAGTTTGCATAATTTCCTCCTTAACTAATTTGAACTGCATTGATTTGGCAATTTACGTTTATAGGCACTCCGCTCGTTTGATATGCTTTAAAATAAACTGTTTTTGACGCGGACGTTACGTTATAAATAAAAGTTGCGTTACAATACGAAAACACCCCTGCAATTGCTGGCCTTTCATCCGCCATATAAAAACTAATTGGCGTTGTTGCGGATGAGGTATTAGTTACGATTATTCTTCTCCGACCCTCAGCGCCGGAATTGGTAGAGCCAAAATATACTAAATAAGTTATTAACCATATTCCTTTCGTCAATGTAAGAGATCCCATTTCTGTCCATGTGCTATTCGGAACAGAAACAGTTCCTGGATTCAATGACAGCAAATTCCCTGTTTTTGATAGATCTCCGTTGCTTGTCAGAATTGGCAAATTGGGAGCAAATCCGTTAGCGGAGAATGTGTGAGTTGCGAGTATAGTCTCATTACTCGGAGCATCACCAACCGCTTCAAGACCATTACTTGTTATTAGTTTTTGATATGATTGAGTTCCTGAAACCTTAAAATTGATAGTCGCGGAGTATTGCGTTGACGCGGAAACGTGAATATCAATATATCCGTTATTGCTATCGTAAGTATACCGAATTTTATCAAAAACCATGCTTGCCGATGTGCTTTTCTCGTTTACAAATTTTGCATTGTTGTTGACGAGATGAAAATCAATAGAATGAACATCACATGTTCCACTATTCCGTGTTATGTCGAAATGGATAATTGTTCCGGCGCCGCCATACCTATGACTACTTGCCGCCGCCGCATAGGTTAGCACGCGATACCATCCAGCGCTCGGCAAAGTTGCTGAACTTTTTCTGTTTACAATATCAATAGCGCCACCAAACTCAGTATCCCAATCAATTTGTAAACCATCCTTTTGGACAGGCCCTCCAAATCTTGCCCTGTCGTTTTTTAATCCGATCGCAAAGCCAACAATAGAATTAACCTCTCCGGACACATTCGCTTTATTTCCAATCGCGTCCGTGATTTCAATTTTAACGTCATAAACGTATAACGTCGAAATGTTTCCGCCGCCAAAAGTGTACCATGTTCCGCTTGTCGCATCAGAAACGCCCTCCGTCCAAGAACTGTCTGATTGCAATTTGTAATAGATTTTTTTGCTTGTTAAACTATTTAAATTGTTGACAGATGAAAACGAAAAATCTGCTTTTGCTGACGCGTAAGTACCATCATAAGGCGCTTCTGCTCCTGCCGAATCGGTTCGCGTTGCTGAAAAGTTTCCAATCGCTGGGCCAGAATACGGAACAACATCACCTGAAATTGTCGCGCTCGCCGTTCTGTTTCTGCTGTCAGTTACAACAACTTTCCAGGTTCGTGACCCTGTTGTTGTTAAAATTCCAGACGTTACAGTATCATACAGACCAGATTGAGAAACTTGATCTCCGGAAAAAACAATTTTCTTTAAACTTGCTCCAGCACCGGCTGACGCGCTTGCTGTCAATTTAATTTTGCTATATCCCTGGAGTAAAATGTTCCATGATCTGATTGTTGTGTTTGTGTTGACATTTTCGCTTGCAAGAGTAACCGTCGGAAGAACATCAGCCGGAACTGTTGCCGTAAACGTTGCGGACGATGACTCTCCGATTGTTGTGGATCCTGATTTTGTTGTAACCTCAACAGACGCAGATTTAGACGTCGCGTCTGGAATCTGATCCAACCAACTGACCGGAATAACATACTCGACAACCGTTCCTTGTCCAGTTAGCGTTGTTGTCCTGGATCCCAAAGTTATTTTAACGTTGTGAGTAAATGACGAATCATATCGCGTTATATTGACCGTCAGTTTGCCGGTTGACGCGGATCCTGTTATCGGAACAGAACTTGTTACACTTGAAATAACCGACTCGGCTGGCGCCCATTGAGCCAATAGCGTCGTGTTTGCCGAGATAGTAATTGACGCCCCAGGCTGATAAACTGTTGATCCTGTTTTCCATCCTCGGAAAAAGAATCCTGATCTCGTCGGCTCTGTGCTTGAAATTGTAAACGTAACTGACGGAGTTCCGGCCGTTGTTATTGATTGTGATTGTGTTGCTGGCGCTCCGGATCCTCCGTTTGCGTTGTATGAGAGTTTAATCGTGTAATCTGTTTCTGTCGTAACAACTGTCAGCGTTGCAGAACTTGCCAAATGGTACGAGTATCCGGATCCTTGATACGTGCCGAGAACGTATCCATAAACAGGAACTTTTGAGCCTGTCAAATCAATTGTAAGGCTGTTTCCGGCCGAAATCGTATATTGATCACCGGCCGAGCGAATGTATCCGATTGTGGTCGTTGCCTCGTCTGTGCTGTCAGCATTTGATCGCGTCCAAGCGTCTCCTGACGTTGCTGTCGTCGGCGTTGCGTTCAACTTGTAACCAATCGGAAACTTTGTGTCAGATGAGCCGTAAATTGTTCCGCCAGACTCAAACGTCAGAGTAAGTTTGATTGACGTTACCGTTTTGGATCGTAAAGAAGAAAGTTTCGTCTGATCAAACAAAATGTTGATTAGCCTGTAATTGTTGCGATACATGCCGACCCACATTCCAATTGAATCGGATCCAATAAATCCGTTCCAATAGCCGCTTGAAATTGAAGCGCGATATCCACAATGCATCTCTGTCGATTGCAAAACATAAGTTTTAGACATTATCGTACAACCTCCCACTTAGGAATAAACAACGATTATCTCCGGATCCGACGACCGAAAAATACATCATTGAACTTGCGACGCCGATCGAAATCGTGCGGATTTGAACCTCGTTGACGTATAATTTGCCGCTGTCAAAATAGGCAATAGCGTTCGATTTTGTGACAATCTGCTCGTCGCCTGTGAAAAAATATAATATGTCATTTTCCAATTTTAGTTTAATATCAGATTTTGACTCTCCAAGAACAATTCCGCCCTCTTGCGTTACTGTTCCGTGTTCGTCCTCCTCTGTTGCTAACAACCGGATAAACGTCGTAATTGTGTTGAACTGTTGCGTTGTGTCCGCGTCTAAATCGGAAATGCTTTTGTTTGTGGAAGTAAACTCGGCAGAGATCTCTCCGGCCATAATTGAAAACCGTGTTTCCAATTCGCTTTTAAACGTGTTGTAATCGTTCGTCCGGACATATTGCTCCAGCGCTGTTGCAATTATGCTCTCAGCCTGTTGAATAATGCTTGTGTCGTTTTGAATTGCCTCCTGAGCAATTGAAACCGCCTCTCCTGTTGTCGTGTAATCAGCCTCAATGTTTTTAATTCTTGCAACAGTTTGAGATTCCTGAGTTGCAGACGATCCTGTTAAACTCGTCCGGCTGTCTCCCATTGAGATTTCTATTGACGCAAGATTGTCTAAGCGCCGAGTAACTTTTTTCAAGACAAACAGATCCTCAAAATCGTTTGTTGAAACTAAAACGGCGTCCAGCCATTGAATTGACGAAACATCAACGCCGAGCGTTGACAAATCAAGACCGGTTAAATCAATCTCCTCGATCGCCCTGGCCGCTTTATTTTGCATCCATTCCTGAGCGCGAACATAGAGATTAGCCGGATCCGTAACGTCGTTCCACGTCGTCTCATCAACCGGAGCGAAAATAATTCCGTAAACCTCCGCCGCCGACGTGTTAATAATATAATTAACGTCGTCGTTGACCTCTCCAATTGTGACATATTCTTTTGTTGTTTCGTCTTTGTGTCCGAGCGGATAACACGCCGTATAATATTCATCAAACGACCATTTGACGGAGTAATTCTTTAGATTCTTGCCGAAACGGATTTCCTGCGTTGCCGTTCTGCGAGGATTTCTTGAATAATTCAAAATTGGCTGTTCGTTCGCATCATACGAAACCCACATAACGCCGCCGATCATGTCCAACAGTTTTGATTTAACGACGCTCCAGCACGTTGAATAGCCCTCTGACGATCTGACAATATTTCCCTCGTCAACGTCACAAGAAACCGAAATAAAGCGCTGTGAGGCGCTCACAGAGGCGTTGTATGAATCAACAACAGAGTTCAAAAACTCCGAAACCGTTCCCTGGAAATTATACGGCTCAAAAATCGCGTCGTTGAGCATCCCCAGCAGATCCTCAACATAAACGCGCTTCTGGTTTTTGATGTTTTTTGTGACGTCAATAATTCGTCCTTGCCAATAAAGCACGCCGTCCGCATAGACTTTAATTCTTGTCTTGAGTTCCTCGCTCAAATCATAAGCCGGAGAACCTCTGAGACATTTATACGTTAGCGAACTGAATCCGTCGCATTGTTCTGAGAGCGTCGGATCAATGACAATATACGGCAGAGTTCCGTTTTCGTTTACAATGTTTTTGTTGTAAATAAGATGCTGACCAGCGTAAATTGTATAATTCACAGCGTCGCCTCCCTGTAAGAAAACGAAACGTCTGCTGTTCCTGTTATGCTGATCTCCATCGTTTCATTATAACCGATCTCCAGACCGGCGATTGTAAACGTTCCGGCATTAACATTAACGGTTTTGTCGTCAAAAGTGATAGCAATCGGAGCGCTTGTTGTGAGTTCAGGAACAACCGTCATTCTTCCATGATTTTCCAGCGTCATTGTTCCGGATCCGCTGATTGAAGCACTCTCAACCGTCAGATCCTCAGCAAACTTAAACGGAAAAACTGTCGCGCTCATTGACAAATTTCTGTCCTGTGAATCAAACGAGGAAATTGACAAACGGCCTGTCCAATACCAGCCTGGATCATTTGCAAACGCGATTTGAATTTGTCTCCCATGATAATCTGACATAAGTTTGCTAAAATCCTCGTGCCAGTTGTTACCGTAATATTTGCAACCCATCTCCAAATCGCGCATTTTATAAAATATTCCGCCGTTTGCCTCCGTCGTATCAATCGCGCCGTTCGCGGCTGGGATTTCCTCATACGAGGATTTCACAGCCGGAGCGGACAACGTTCTCCACAGCGGAAGAAAATGCAACGTGTTTATGTCTGTTCCATTTAGTACAATTCGATCAATATTCATTATGCACCCTCCCAACGGAGTTTAAATTTCTGAATGTCTCCGAGCGACGTATCAATGACGTCGGCTGTTCCTCCGACCAAGAGTTTTCCGTCCAGATAAATCGAAATTCCTCCGATTTCAGACGCGACAGCCTCGCGAATATCTTTCATTAGGTTTTCATGGCCGTAAACCATTTCTCCGCCCAATCCATCCCCAAAGCCTTTGTTTCCGATAACCGTCGGCTGAGTGAACATAAACGGATCATCATACGCCTTTTTATACCAATCGACCGACAGTTTAGGAACCTGAGGAGGAGCAAACGAAAACCGTCCAACGAGTTTAAAATGAGGAAGCGCGATGTGCGGCAAAGACCAATTGAAGTTAAAAATGTTTTTCAACCAGTTTATGATCGGCTCCAAGAATGATTTAATTCCGTTAAACACACTTTCAACAGTTGATTTTATTCCGTCAACAATGGACGTCACAGCGCTTTTTGCTGTCTCAAATCCGGACGAAATGCCGGAAGAAATGTTTTCCACGGCGTTCGATATGAACGAAACTATTCCGTCCCAAATACCGCTTACAGTTGAAGAAATCGCGTTTAAAACAGACGTAACAGTTGACTTGATTGTGTTCCACACAGAACTTATTTTGCTGGAAATATTCTGCAACGCTGTGCTGATTGCTGTTTTAATGTTGTTCCATGCCGTTGTAACGAATGAAACCATTGTGTTCCACATGGAAATAAACGGAGCCGTAACCGTGTTCCAGGCTGATTGAATCGCAGCTCCAATGTTGCTCATGCCTGTCGAAACCCATGCAACGATTGCGTTCCAGGCCGAAACAAGGCCAGCCTTTAATTTCTGCGCGATTCCTTTGCCCCATTCAGCGGCCAATCCGAGGAGCGTCATGATACCTTGTCCGAGCCATTGGAGCAACTCCGCGCCAGCCGCTAAGAGTTCAGGCCCAGCCTCAACAATGCCGTTATAAATTGCAACCACAATCTCAGGAATCATTTCCACCAACTGAGGAATTGCAGAAATAAGGCCTGTGATCAATTGAATTATCAACTCGACACCGGCTTGAATAATGGCCGGTAGGTTTTGCGTGATCGCGGACAGCAATCCGAAAACAATGCTTTTTCCGACTTCCAGAATATGCGGCAAACTGTTTGTTATGTTCTCCAAGAAATCATTTATTCCCTCGTTTATGAGCGCCAAACCGCTGTCCGTGTCTCCTGAGAAAACAGCCGTCAGACCGTCCATAATGGTCGTAACGGACGGCATAAACTGAGTAAAGATTCCACGAGACAATCCGCTGATTGCGGTTTTCATGTCTTGCATAGAATCCATGTATTTGGCCGACGCTTTAACAGCGTCGTCACTCATTACGCCGCCGAGATCTCTGACGCGCTGACGCATTTCAGCAACGTCCTCGGCTGACGTGTTAAGAAGCGCACCCAATTCTTTAGCGGAACCGCCGAGTAATTGACTCGCCAGCGCTGTTCTTTCGGCTCCGTTTTCCATGCCTTGCAATCCGGCGATTGTTGACTCAAACAATTGCTCCGGCGACATTGACGCCAATTGCTCTTGACTTATTCCGAGTTTTTCAAACGCGTCAGATCCGCTTTCCGCCTGTTTCTGGAGCGTTATCATTCCGCGAGACATAGCGTCAATTGACGTTCCGCTGTGTTGCAAGACAGCATCCCACTCCTGATATGCCTGAGCAGAAATACCCATCTTTTGAGACGCCTTGTCAATATGATCTCCATACGCGGCGAGATCGTTCGTTTGCTTTACGACAGCCGTTCCAAATGCAATTGTTGCTCCGGTAATCGCTCCGAGAACCTTTCCGCCTGTTTTGACGGCGCCTCCGAGCGTTGTTTTTAATTTTCCTCCAAAAGATTGCGCTTTTGACTCGCTGTCAGATAAACCTTTTTCGTATCCGCTGGAATCGAGCGAAATCTTTGCGACGAGATCAAACAGATCCATTATCTCCTCCTATTCTCGCCAATCCGGATTTGAGATCCTGGATTATTTCGTCTCCGGTTCTGCTCTCCGTCTTTTTGAAATAGTCAATATATCTGATGTTGAGATGCCCAACGACCTTTAAAGCGTCTGTAACATAAATGCGGTAAGCCTCGTCACGCTGGTATAATTCCCATCGTGCGCCAGCATACCGCATCAACGCCTTAACATTTTGCCGTCCTCTATAATCCCCTATTACGACCCAGAGGAAATCTCGTCTGAGGCTGGATCCGCACCAGGGAAAAGCGCAACAACGTCCGGATCATTCAAAACCTCCAAAACTTTCATCGGAATTGCGACGAGTTTCGGATTATACGTTTCCGGATCTTCTCCGTCCAATAGCGCCAGCACCGTCAAAACCGCCTTTTTGTGGTTTTTCAATGCGCTCCTGATAAGATCCATTTTGTTCGCATTTCCGCGAACGCCTTTAACAATTTCCTCATCTGAAAAAATCTCTCCCAGCGGCTCGATCAAATCGGCCAGAACGTCAATTGCTTTCTCCCCTCGGATTTCTGCCAGTTTCATGCGCGCCTCCTATCAGGTTTCATTTGCCGTTGCAAAGATCTCAACCGCGCCCGTGAGATTCAACGCCGGAATCGTGACCTTGTGATTCGATGACGAATATCTCGATGCCGTCACATCAACACCGCCAACCAAGACGATAACGTTTGCAATCGTGTAACCGGATTCAGCCGTCAGCGTGATCACCAGCTGCGCGTTTGTCGGAGCAGACACGCCCTCGAAATCGGACGTCACATGGATCAGCGTCTGATTGACGGACACCGCGCCGGATCCTACGTCATCGGAGCTGTAAAACTCCATCGGTACGACCGACTGCGCGGACAGCGAAACGTGACCGGTGATCTCCAGCGAGACCTGACCCTTTCCGTTCTTCGTCGTCTGCAGTGAGAAACCGCCGGTCGACAGAGCGTTGATCAGTCGGATCGCAACAAAGCCGCCGTTCGCCTTGTCACCGACCCACCACAAATCTCGAAAATCGGACTGCGCCAAGTCGCGACGCGGAACGATCTTTGCGGAATTTGTGCCAGGAATATCGGCAGCACCAAGCGCCAGCTTGATAAGCGCCGGAGAAGTTCCAAGCGCGGTCGTGCTAATTTTGCACTCCCATCCATCCAAGTGTTTAAACTCCTTCAGATTAACAGGAGCATTGTCAACATCTTCCGCAAAGTCCGAATATGTCGGCACGCAAGACGGATTGATGCCTCCGGTCGTCGCGCAGATGATCGCCGAATCAGCAATCTGCGGATTTGCCGGATTGAAGCTCGAAAGCAGAACGCCTGCGTCAAGCTGCAGCTCGTCAAAAGCGCTCTGCGGAATAACAGTAAATCTACCCATAGCAGATATTTCCTTTCGTGTTATTTGCTCGTAAAAAATTCGACTTCAACATTCAGATATATCCGTCGAACTGTTGGATCCTCGTCGCTCATCCGTTGCGCGAATGGCTGTCCGCGTTTAATCCAGATGTATCCGTCGTTTGTTTGGAGCAAAACTCCTCCCAAACCGATATCCTCAAAGATTTCACGCGATTTATTAACCGTGTCCGTCCAACTCTTAGACCGTTGCCACAATGACGCAGTAAGCATAATCGGCTCATCAAATCCGCTTAATCCGGCCGAGTATGTCAAATAATGATCCCTGGATCCGAACGCGTTCTCCGGAACAGCGTTCTCCTCAAACGCATCCCAGCCAAATCCGCTCCAGAATGATTGCAAAGCCGCCTGCTCGTTCATAGCGTACTCACCTCACCAGGAACCGCCCACTCCTCGGCTGTGCAGACGCGCATGTTGATAGACGCTGACGGCGGCGTTTCCTTGTCTCGGCTGTCAGACGTGACTCTGAACGTCCGACCATCTTTTTGCCTCTCAAAAATATCAAATGCGTCAAGAACTTTTTCGCGTCGCGTGTAAATCGTGTACATATTCTTGACGCCCTGAGACAAACCGATCCGAGCCTGGACAGATGTGTCAAACGTAATTGCCGCCTCAAATACTGCGCCTCTCACGTATCTGACAACCTCGCCGCCGTAAGCGTCGTTTTTGCTGATCTTATGAATCATTTGGCAAGGCTCTAAGGCCGCCTCATAAAGACTCATTTCGACCTCCTCACAGCACACTAAGCCGTCTGTAAGCGTTTAATTTGCTCCGGAATTGATCTTGCCAACCATAAGCACCACCGGACACCGACGATCCTTTGCTGTACGAATACCCAGCAAAACTCTCAGATTGGTAAGGCCCAGACAAGGCTTTCGCATTGTCCGTCTCCCAAATCTCAATCTGTTTGCATAGTTCGACGAAATCTTTCGGAACTCTCATCGACCAGATTGCTCCGTCAAATTCCTCATCGATTAGCGCAAGATCGTCAACTCCGCGCTGATAAACGCCATCATTCAAGGCGCTGCCGACAATTCGATAATACTGCCCGACCCGCACAAACGGAACCGGCGAGATCTCACCGTTCGCGATCGTGTAGTTTCCGGCATGAATATCGACGTCACGCTGGACAAAGTAATTCTTT
>JAEEGL012978218.1_pt1 | contig 17996 bp, 14 predicted proteins | sample 9134231 | NCBI WGS metagenome assembly JAEEGL01 (sample SAMN16246548, study PRJNA631951) | gut metagenome | biome: gut microbiome; feature: rumen; material: fiber-attached | host: Bos | place: Iran: Karaj | collected 2018-10 | reverse complement strand
TACAAATTGTTGCGGATAGCGTACATCGTTATCCGCAACTTGCGTTATGTTTGCGGCGGTAACTTTAACCCCTGTTCACGGATGGACACGTATGTCATCATCGCCGTCATAGTTGCTCCCGTCCTGGCAACCGCCGCCATCGCCATGGTGATTCTGCTCCTGTACTATCATTGGCGAAACAAGGAACTTCTCACCAATTTTTCGGCGTTTATCCGTGAAAACCTGAAACTGAAAGATGAAATCGGAAGGCTTCAGGAAGAAAACAGTGAACTAAACGAGGAATTGAATAAAACTAAATAGAGAATGAAGAGAATCCTGACTGCAGCGGCCATAACGCTGATGATGACAACAACGGTGCTGACATCGTGCACCCGTGACAACGACTACAATCCCGTGCCCCCGACACCTGAACCGGAGCAACTGGCAGAGTACACTATCATGTACTACGGCCACGGTGGCGGCAACAGGGAGTATTACTATCTGTCGAAAATAGGAGACTTCTACCATGCTGGCGAAGAGGCTTACAAGCGGGTTAACGTGGTGGTGCAGTACAAGTTCTCTACAGCCGAGAACATGAAAGCCCAGGGCGGCTACGACGATAATGCCTGCCAGGAGTTTGGCGGCAAGACCGCCCGCTGGACTGTTGACCCCACGAAGTCATTCCAGGAGCAGGTCTATTCCCGTTCCAACATCTACGGGGCTGACAATGCCGACCACACCTGTCCCGACTCGCTGACGAACTTCATCAATTGGGCGGCCAAGACCTGTCCCGCGAAGAAGTACATGCTCATTGTGCATGACCACGGCGGCGGATACTTGCCTGATAACGAATTGCCAGAGACCACGCCCGCTACCACCCGAGGCCTGGTTTACGATGACGGCTACAACAAAAAGCACTTCACTGCCAAGAGTTTCACCCGCGCCATCCGTCAGGCTGATATTCATATTGAGACTGTATTCATGGATGCCTGTCTGATGAACTGTCTGGAGTACCAGTTCGAGTTGCAGGACCTCTGCGACTATGTCATCGCACCCACATACTCGAAGCCGTCGATTGACGGTGCCTACAGAATGTTGCCCAAACTGTTGGGCCAGCCCTCGGTGGGTATTGAGCAGGCGCTGGACGACTACTGCAAGACCTGCGTGGCAAGTTGGGACGAGGCTTGTAAGATTGACGAGACCACGCCGCTTTATACGGACATGACCGTCACCCGCACCGCGAATATCGCATATCTGGGCGAGATGCTGCGCGAGTTCACCGACCGTCTGTGCGACACCTACCAGAACGGCACCGATGCCCAGCGCCAGGCCATCGACTACTGCACGGCCAGCGCCATCAAGGTACAGCTGAATCAGCCTAACTATGACGCCATCAAGTACGTCAAGTCAATTGTCAATGCCTTGCCCGAAGTCTATGGCAAGGAATTCTACAACCGCATGAAGGAAGCCTTCAACAATTGCATCTTGGGTCAATACTTCAGCAGGTATCTCACCGTCCACAACTACATGGTGGACTACAGCGTCATGCTTGGTGTGCAGGGAGCCTACTCATACACTTTCTGGAAGACAGACCAGCAGACAGGCATCCAGACACCTTATGGCGAAATAGTTTATTCCGGCGACGGCGAATATCATTACTTCCTCCTGAATCCGACAGACGACCCGCAGTACTACAGCAGGGAACTCTACGGCGAAACCCAGAACTGGCCCTCTACGCTGGCCGACACCTACGAGCAGTTGGCCTTCGACCATGCCGTGGGCTGGAGCCGCTGGCTGCGTCTCAACCGCCAATGGCCCAACCTCTTCTGCCCGAAAGACTTGTACTTCGAACTGCCCATGCCCGAAGAAGAAAAAATCCAGAATTAATAACATTATACATTAACAATCAAAACAAAAACAATATGAAGAAAATTATGATGACGCTCGCAGCCGTCCTTTGCTGCGCCCTCGCATTTACTGCATGCCAGAAAAACAATGACACCAACACCGGCAACAAGGAAAATGAAGAGACAGCGGACGGGATTGCAAAAGTGGATGTATTCTATAAGTTCATGACCACCGATGACCTTCTTGAGTACTTTGACTTCAAACTGGAGTATCTGGATGTTACAAACGGAGCTAAGCTAACGGAAAATATTGTTGCCTACACCGAATTCAAGAAGGAGTTCGGAAATGTATCACTTCCCTTGAATATGGGTTACAACGTCACAGCAACCCTTAAAGCGGGAAAGACTATAGACGACGTGAAAGCTGTGGAAAAAATGGACTACATTGCCCCGTTCCCCACAGCATGGATTACCATGTACAAGAAAGATAATACCATTTGGGGACAAGGTGGCCACAGCTACAATACTTCAGGAGCCACATCCTTAAGCGGAGCAAAGGTTGCTGAACGTTACGAAAAGGGTAGTTTCAATACTTCTTATTATCAGAGCATCGACGAAAAGGGTTCAGGCACTGAGGGCTCTTGGAAATAATACTCCCGATCAGGATAGTATGCAATTCATAAAAAAACCAGCCGGAAAGGCTGGTTTTTGCGTATAGCGACACCCCGGCAGGAAGCAATTGCACATAGGGCCGCTATAATAATAAGAAAGTATCTGAAAGACTTGGACATGGCTCTTATTTGCTAAGACTTACAAAGTTAGCATTTCTTGAACTTTATTGACTATGTGACATCCAAGTAGATCAAGATAAATCTCACTTTATTATGGCCCATTCAGAAAAAAACTTAAATTTGTCAATTATCAGGCAAAAGGAGGAAAAATGCTTTATCCGATTGGCATACAAGACTTCGAGATAATCCGCAAAGATGGTTTCGTCTATGTGGACAAGACCGACCTTGTTTATAAGATGGCCCAGAAAGGAGGCTATTATTTCCTCAGCCGTCCCCGTCGCTTCGGCAAGAGCCTCCTGGTTTCCACGATGGAAGCCTACTTCAGTGGTAAAAAAGAACTCTTCGACGGCCTGGCCGACGTGAACTACGCCAATTGGATGCGGGCCAGTATATACTATAAAGTCTATAACGACAAGAACTACGGCAGCATATACAAAGAAACCATGACTGAATAATTGAATTAGTAATCATTATAAACGCATATAACAATGAAAAAGAATTTGATGACACTGGCAGCCGTCCTTTGCTGCGCTATGGTATGTTTCTTTGCCTCTTGCCAAAAGAATGGAGGCAGTTCCACCACTCCGGAAGAGCAGCCTGACAACACACCGGCTGCTGTTGAGATGACCTTTACTTTCTGGGGAACGCAGGATATGCTTGATTATGCCGATATGGTGGTGACCTACAACGACGGAACCGGTGACAAGACCGAAACCGTTACCACCGTGAATTGGGTTAAAACCATTAAGGTCGCCCTGCCTGTCACCTTCAAATTTGCCCGCAAGGTTACCTTGAAGGAGGGCGTTACCTTAAATGACAGCCAAGCCTATTCTTACGTCAACGCCCATCAGGTCAAATACAGTATCCAGACCGCCAATGGTAAAACAATCAAATCCGGAACGGCAGGCGGTTCTGGCTCCCCCAACAGTTTGAAAGGCAGCAAAATCAACGCTGTCATTAAGGAAGGGCGCCTGGATTCTTCACACACCTATGTATTTGACAAGGAGGGGAAATGTCCCCAGCTGGATTTCCCGGAATAGTCCAACCTCCTTTATTAAGGCTATCTGGCCGCTATTGGCCACGCTATCATAGCACACCTGGGCCGCTTTCGTCATCATAACCTTGTTCAACACTTGTAGAAGTGCTTCCTATGGATGGTGATCAACTTCATAAATCCATCTTGATGGACGGTGAAGATTTTGAAGACATCCTGCAGTGCGTGTGTGCCGCAGAGGGCGGCTGTGATTATCTCATAACCAGAAACGCAAAGCACTTCCAAATTAATAAAGGCCTTGCCAAGAAGATTGCATTGCCAAAAACCATATCTCCTTCATCTTTTGTTTCTGGTTTTTAGGTAAAGTACGGGCTTACCTCCACGCAGTCATTCTGAACGATACAAGTGCAAAAGGTTGGTCAAACAGCGACCAACCTTTTGCAGGGAAATGGCCATGCAGGCCAATGGGAGCCCATTTTAGTGCAAAAGGTCTGCGGCAAATAAACCAACCTTTTGCACGAGAAAGAGAACAGAACCTACTTGCCCAGGATTTCGGTCAGTAAGGGGACTACGTCGGACTTGCGGCCCAGGCGTGTTTCGCTCTTTCCCGGAGAAAGCTAATGGGTCTCCGGGACGAACTGGATGCATACCGGCGCACCCACTTCGATGGTCTGGCCGGTAGGGGAAAGCGCCCCGCTGGAGGGGTCTATGCGGTAAATCTCTATGCGGTTGTCGTCCCGGCAGGCGCACAGCAGGAATTTCCCGTCCGGGCTGATGGCGAAATTGCGGGGATGGCGCCCCGTTGGCTGATAGCCGCTTTTTTTCACCTTTCCTGTCTGGGAATCTACCCGGAAAATGGCAATTCCGTCCTTTTTGAGCCGATGGCTGGTATACAGGAAACGTCCGTCCGGGCTCAGGTGGATGTCCGCGCTGCCTTTTCCCTTCCCTTTATAGGCGGTCAGGCTCTGGATGGGCGTCAGTTCCCCGTCTTCATAGGAAAAGACCACCAGCCTGTCGCCCAGTTCCCCCAGCAGGTAGGCAAAACGGCCGTCGGCACTGAAAACCATGTGCCGGGGACCGCAGCGGGTGACGGACAGGTTCTTCCAGGCGGTGCTGGATTTTCCCAGGGGATAACCGTCTTTTCCGCGCAGGAAACGGTGGACCATGTCCATTCCGAGGTCTGTGACAAAGATGTACTTCCCTTCCGGAGAAAGCACGGCGCAGTGCATGTGAGCGGCGGTCTGCCCGAGCGACTGCCCGAAGACAGTGGTATATTCTCCGTTGGAAGAGTAGTACTGGGACATATCCTCCAGGTCTCCTTCCTCGTCCAGCTTGAACGCTGTCACCGAACCGCCGGTGTAGTTGGAACTCACTACGGCATCTCCGGTGTAGAGGAGGTTGCAGGGGTCTTCGCCATCCGCTTTGTCTTTAGGGATGCGGAGGCTTTTCAGGGGCGTCAGCCGGTCTTCTTCCAGGGCAAAGGAACTGACCCCCTGGCGGCCGTCGTTATACTCGTTGACGGCATAGGCCTTCTTCCCGTCCGGAGAAGGGATGACGAAGGAAGGATTGCCCGACGGTGCTACGCTAAGTAACTCACTCTCACCGTTTTCCAGGCAAAAAGAATAGAGATACACCCCCTCCGCCGCCGTGCCTTCGGTATAGGTGCCCACCAGCATGCGGAGCGTCTGGCCTCCGGAGGGAACCCAGGCGGCCAGGAAGGCGACGAGGACCAGTATGAGGCTGCGTTTCATGCGTTTACTGGCGGGAATACGGCCGTCCGGGGAAGAAGCGCGGCTGGGCGGCGCAGTAGCCGGCATACTCCGGGTACTTTCCGGAGCTGATTTCTTCGGCCAGGGCGGAACTGCCGAGGAAGAGCACCACCAGCAGCAGGGCGCCTATAATGCTCCAGTTGATGATGCCGGTTCCGGCCCCGATGGAGAAGAGGTAGAAGCTGATCCAGGTGCCCTGTTCGGCAAAATAATTGGGATGGCGGCTGCGGCTCCACAGTCCGTGGGTGTTGAACCCCAGATTGTAAGGCTCCGGCAGTTCTTCCAGCTTCTGTCCGGCGCCAATCATCTTCCATTTCCTGGTCTGGAAGGCCCACTGCTGCTCGTCCGCTACGGCTTCATAGACAATGAAGCCCAGCATGAGGACGGCGGCCACTCCGTCCATGATGCCGAAGGGTGCGGTGGAATTCATGGACACGAGGGCGGGGAAGGTGGTCATGAGCACCAGCGCGTTCTGGTAGACAGAGATGAACAGGAGGTCGAAGAGCATCCAGGCCCAGCGTTTTTGGAAAGCGGGGCCGGAGCGGACCACCTGCCAGCGGTAGTCTTCCGTCCCTTCCCAGAATTTGAGTTTGTAGGCCCCTTTGCGGGCGAAATTGAAAGTAAGGCGGATGCCCCAGAACGTGGCCAGGATGGCCATGACCACCAGCCGGATGGCCATGCCGCCTTTGATGGCGATGATCCAGGTATAGACGATGGGGAGAATGCTCCAGAGCTTGTCCATCTGGCTGTTGTTGCCGGTGAGTTCGCCCACCACGAAACAGTAGGCGGCGCTGCAGCCGGCTATCCAGCCCAGCAGTTTGAGCGTTTCCAGCTGCAGGGGGTCCAGCGAAGGACCCACATAGATATACAGGATGGGGCAGACAACGATGGACATTAGCAGCAGCGTGCCCATCAGGGGAATGTTCATTTTCATATACTTGTGTCTTGAAAACCGATGTCCCGGAAAGCGGTTGAAAGCCCTCCGGGACACCAGGTTGAAGATTTAGAAACTGTAGCCCAGGCCTATGTTGAGGGTGTTGCCCAGGGCCTTAGAGGCCGTAAGGTAACTCAGGTCTATGTGGACGCCGGCGAACTTGGCGCCGATACCCAGGGCCAGGTGGCTGGGAATGACGCAGTATTCCGAGGCGAAGCGGTAGCCAGCCCGGACGAACACCATGTCGTTCCAGCTGTACTGCAGGCCGGCGGCCACGCCGAAGTTGCCGGAGAAGTAGTATTCCCCGCTCAGGTGGGCATCCAGCTTGCTGGTGCCGAACCCCAGTTCATAGCCGGCACCCACCAGGGCGTGGGCCGGCTGGGGGAAAGCCTTGCGCGTAGCGGAGGTGATGCTGTTTCCGAGGGTGGATACGCCGGCCGTAAGGCGGAGTGCCTCCAGGGGGGAGTACAGGAGCATGACATCGCCCGAGAAGCCGGTGAAGCTGTCTTTCGGGCTCAGCGCCTGCCGGGCCAGCCGGGCGTTTACGCCCAGGGAGAAATGCTCGCCGAAGCCGATGCCGAAGCCCAGGGCGGCGACAAGGTCGCTCGGCGTATAACTGCCGCTGGCGGCCCCGTTGTCGTCAACGGGTTCATAGCTTAAGCCGCGCTGATAGGCCACTCCGAGCGACAGGCCCATCTTGTCGGTGAAGCGGTACGCCGCTCCAGCCTGCAGATTCGTGGATTTGGCCGTCTGCGGCGCCCAGAGCTGGAAACCGGCGGCGACATCCATCTTGGACGAGGCGAAAGGAATGACGGAGGCGTTGCGGAAGGCCGTCCAGGCCAGATCCCCGGAAGAAGTGATGGCGGCGCCCGCCGTTCCGGAGAGCACGGGGCTGCGGTCGATGCGGGTGAAAGGCAGTGCGTCGGTTCCCTGCGCAAACAGGCTGAAAGAGGCCGCGAGGGCCGATATCGTAAGGGATAATATGCGTTTCATAGTTCTCTGTTATTGCTTGATGATGGTCTCTTTGAACGGCTTTCCTTCATAGGTGAAGACAACGGAATAGCGGCCCGGGGCGCATTTGCTCAGGTCCACCTGGGCGGGCTTGAAGGCGCTGATGGTCTGCCGGCCGCTGTAGGCCAGGTTGCCGGCGGCGCCGTAAATCCGGATGTCCACCTCTTCTTCCGTGAGGCCGGTGGAGATGGACAGCATGTCCACCACCGGGTTCGGGTACAGGGATACTTCGCGGTCGCCTTCCCGGATGAGGATGGAGAAGGACTGCCGGGCCGAGGCTTTGCGGGCGTCGGTGGCCGTGACGGTCACGGTGCCCACCCCGTAGCGGAGGGCCGTCACCATGAGCTCGTCTTCCTTGAGGATGGCATGCAGCACCGCTTTGTCGCTCACGTCAATATCGTAAGAGAGCGGCTCGCCGTCTTCGTCGGCAAACAGGTCTCCGGTCTTGAAGGAGAAGGTCTTGCCGGGCTCGTTGAGGATTTGGTTGTCGATGGTGCTCCTGACCGTGGGGACGTGATTCTCCAAAAGGACGAAAGTGACTGTCTGTGAAGCGCTTAACCCGTATGCATCTGTGGCGGTGACGGTTCCGGTATAGCTGCCGTGGCTGATGGCGGGGCCGTCTACGTAGATTTCGTAGAGACCCGACAGCGGGCTCACGCGAAGGAGGTCCGCCGTGCTTCCCGCCTTGTATTCCACCGTAAGTTCGTGCCCGTCGATATCTTCAATTTCCAGCGGAATGGTGAAGACTTCGTAGTTCTTGCGGGTGACCGTGCTTACCGGGGCGATGGTGGGAGCATGGTTGACGCCGGTATGGGCGCTCTGGAAGGCGGCGGGCTCCGAGTAGCTGCGGCTGTAGGAAGCGCCGGCCACCGTCACATAGTAATCGGTGTCGAATGCCAGGCCGCTGATGGTGCCCGTGGCCTTTTCGCCCACCCCCATGGTACTGGTGAGCACCGTGGCGGTGAGGACATTCTTGCCGGGCTGGGCGGGATCCAGATGCTCGATGGCCGACTTGTCCGTGGAGGCGAAAATGGTTCCCGAGTAGGTGGCCTTGCCTTCAGAGTCTGCGGGGACCACCCAGGAGAGGCTGATGCTGTTGGAGCGTACCTCGGGCGCGTCCACGGAGGAGATGATGCCTGGCTCGCCGGAATCCCCGAACAGGATGGCCGCATAGGCGTCTACCAGCGGGCCGATATTCTTGCCGCTTTCCCGGATGATGATGTTGGGGTTGCCGCCCATGACCAGTTTGGTCCAGAGCATGTCGGCCGTAAAGCCGGGGCCGCCGCACTGGGAAACCACAAGCGCCGCCACGCCGGAAACGTGCGGGCAGGCCATGGAGGTGCCGCTCATGAAGCCGTACTGGTCGCTGGGATAGGTGCTCATGATATCGGAACCCGGGGCGCAGATGTCCACCCAGTCGCCGTAGTTGGAAAAGCTGGAGCGGCGTCCGTTCTTGTCGGTGGCGCCCACCGCCAGGATATGCTCATAGCTGGCCGGCGGGCCGTACTGGATGTTGTCGTTGCCGGCCGCAAAGATGACCAGGCCCCCCTTCATGGGTGAATCGGGCTTCTGGTTGCCGTTGGCGTCGCAGCCCGCGTAGCGGCGGAAATAGTCCACGGCGGCACGGTCGGCCGAGCCGATGCCGATGTTCTTGATACGCTCCATCTCTTCGTTGGAGATTCTGCCGTCGAAGTTGATGTCGGCCACATAGCCCCAGCTGTTCTGGGAAATCACGGCGCCGTGATTGGCTCCCCAGCGGATGGCGTCGGATGCCGAACCGTCCCTTGAGGTGCCCATGAACTGGCAGGACATGATTTTCACGCCTTCCTGACCGCGGGCGGCGTTGCCGCCGGCAATGCCGGCCACCCCTTTCCCGTTGTTGCTCACAGCGGCGATGGTGCCCGCCACGTGGGTTCCATGGCTCATGGGCTCCACGCTGTAGCTGCCGTTGGTGAAGTTGCGGCTGCCGTTCGGACCGCCCGGAAGGCAGTTGGCGGCCAGGTCTTCATGGCTCAGGTCCACACCTTCGTCCACTACCGACACAATGACGGCGGGATTGCCGGTGGTGTATTGTTCCCAGACAGGCTTCACGTTGATGTCGGCGCCTTTCTTGGTGGTGTTGTAGTAGTGCCACTGCTGGGAGAGCATGGGGTCGTTGAAATCCATCGTGTGCACGCGGTATTCCGGTTCGGCCGACACGATGCCCGGGATGGAGCCCAGGCTCACGCTGGCCTTGGTGACCGTCTGCTGCTCCGGGTCGAAATGCACCCGGTAGAAATGGCGGAGGCCGAAGTCCCTTTCCCGCTGGCGGAACTCTTCCGGGCACTCTTCTTCCGGAAAAACCGGTTCTGCGGAAGTGATGCCCAGCTGGGCGAACATATCGTTCAGGACGGTCGATTTGGTCTGGACGGCACCCGAGGCAAGGTCTGCCTCCACCAGGGAAAGCAGGTTGTCGTCGAACTGTACGATGGCGACGCCCGGGCGGACGGCATGGGCCTCCGGCAGCGCTTCGGCCGCCAGGGGCTCCTGCGGCCGGACCTCCTGCTGCTCAGCTATCTGCGCACAGGCGGCCGCCGCGAGGGCTGTCAATAGGATAAAGCAGTTACGTTTCATCTGAATTTACTGTTCAGGGTTCAGTTGTCCGTAGATGAAGTCAATGACACTCATCAGCGATTCCGGACGGTTCCACTTGATTTTGTTGGCTTTGAAGAAGGCTTTTCCGGCGGCTTCATCCACGCCGGCGAAATGCAGGACGGCCTTTTTGGCGGCTTCAATCCTGAAGCCGTTCACCAGCAGGTAGTCGGTCTTGAGAAGGGGAATCACCTGCCCGTTGCCGCGCTCTTCAAAAGCCTGGTGATAGCTCCTGCCGGAGAGGCCGATGTCTCCCCAGCCGTCCATTCCGCCCATGAGCTCCAGGGAGGTCTTCTGGGTGGAGGCGGTGGCGGAAGAGATGCCGTAGCCGATATCGGCCTTGGCCAGGTTGTCCATATCCACTTCCGTGAGCTGAATCACGGCGCCATGCTCGTTTTCCGACAATACCCGGTGCATCTTTCCCCCTACGTTCACGTAAGTTTCCTCCCCCACGCGGGCCGTGAAGACCGTTGACATGTCCGCTTCCATGATGGTTTTGTCCTTCAGGAAGTGCAGGCAGCCGTTCACAATACAGACGTTGAGGCGGACATCCTCCAGCAAATCACCTTTGGTGGTGCGGATGACCCCCTCCTGGAATTCTTCCTGCTCATAGGGCCAGGTGTCCCGTGGCCGGTAGGTCTGGGCCTGGGCGAAGACCGTAGGGATGAGGGCGATAAGGCTGATTATCAGTTTTTTAAGCATGGTATAAAAAGATTGTCAAGCTCGCTCCCCGGAGTGGGGGGCGAGCTTGGGAAAAAAGGTCTTTGTTACTGTTTGACCATCCGGAAGGTCTGGGGATTCAGCAGGTCATACAGGCTGACGCTGTTGCTATCAGTGGGGTAACCGATGCCGTAGCCCTGGTCCGACGTGAAGGACCCGTCTCCCTGCTGGGTGAACACCAGGTCGCCGGAATTGTTGATGCCGGACCCGTTGAATTCCCACAGGGAAAGGATGTTGCCATTGACAGGGGTCTTCATCTCGCGGCCGAGGGTGAAGATCATGAGCCGGTGGCCCTCTTCGCCTGTGACGGTACAAGGTATGGAGTAGTCATAATTGCCGTCCGGGTCTATGCCGTCCACGAAACTGGAAGTGATACCGTCCACGATGAGCTTGGTGAAATCGCCTTCCTTGGGCAGCAGGGACATGGTCCAGGTGACGTCGCCGGAGAAGTAGTCGTTGGCGGAAGCCGTCCAGGAACCGATGATGTCTGCCAGCGGGTGGTCGGAGTCATTGATGCGGGCCGATGCCTTGCGGACGGCGCCGAGGTCCACTCCGCCGGTGGAACTGTCCAGCGACAGGTTGAAGGTCTTGTAGCCGGGATCCACGAAGTCTCCGATAATGCCGCGGGTGATGCTGAGAACCACATACTTGAGGGTGTCGGCCGACTCGAACTGAAGGACGCCGTTGGCGGGCTCCTGGATGGAGAAGTCCTTGCCGTTGATGGCGGTTCCGTCTGCAGCCGAGACCGTTACGGAGAAACTGCCGTGCTTGCCCAGCACGCGGACGGGCACCTGGTAGGTTCCGGCGTCTTCGCGGATGGTGAGGGCGTTGGTAAAGTCAAAGGTGGCAAATGCACCGTCGCCCGAGGCAAAAACGTCACCGCCCCGGTAGGGGTCTGTACGGTCGCACGAGGCGAGGGCTGCAAGGACCGCCACGGACAGGATGAATCTATTGAGATGTTTCATAATCTTGCCTTTTGATTAGTTGACGGAAAGTTCATAGCCCTCGTTCTGCTGGAGGGACGGAGTAATCTTGCGCTCGTAGTTGGGGATGGGCCAGGTGAGCAGGTACATGTCTTTTTCCGTAAAGCTGCGGTCTGCCAGATTGGTCTTGCCGGCTTCGATCATGTTGCTCACCACGGCGGCGGGCTGGGCATAGCGGACGGAGAAGCCGTCGCCCCAGCGCTTGAGGCAGAGGCCGCGCATGCCTTCTCCGACAGTCTCCTTGAACCACTCGGCCTTGATGTTCTCCATGTCGGCGGTGGTGGCGGAGGCGCCGCGGGCTTCCTGCAGCTCATTCAGGTACTTGCGGGCGTTGGCGGCGTCGTTGTTGCGGGCATAGGCCTCGGCCGCAATCAGGTACTGTTCGCCAATGCGGAAGGGCTTCACGGCGTTGTGGCCGCCGGGATAGTCGTGCGAAGCTTCTTCGTAAGCGATATTGCCGAGGAACTTGGTGAAGATCTTGATTTCAGGGTCGTTCACGGTGATACCGCCGAGCTGGAGCGGATAGGAATCCGGACCCACGTTCATGAACCAGCACTGGAGCCGGAGGTCGTCCTCCTCATAGGCATCCACCAGTTTGCCGGAAGGCAGGTAGTAGGGCGTCCAGTAAAGTTCGCCGTCCGACTTGAACAGGGAAGTGAAGTATCCCATGCCGTTGGGCTGCTCAATCTGGCTGGCCACCATCTGCATGATGGGCTCGTTGCCGTTGTCTTCGCTGAATTCATCGTAGAATTCCGACTCGTCCGAGCTGAGCGCGTAGGTGCCGGAGTCGATGAGCTCCGCGGCCGTTTCGGCGGCATGGGCGAAGTCACCCACTTCCAGGAAGTAACGGGCCGACAGCGCTTTCACGGCGTCCATCGTGGGGCGCGTGGCGCGGGGCCTGTTCTCATAAAAGGCCTTGGGCAGCGTGGTGAATTCTTGGCCCAGGAAGAAGGCGGCGGAGTCGATGTCGGCCTTGATCTGCTTGTAGACGGCCGCATTGGTGGCGCGGACAATCTCCACTTCCTTGCCCCAGGTGAGGGTGAGGGGAACGCTGAGGTCCGTATCTGCCGTGGCGGCTTTGTAGGCCTTGCCGAAGTGGCGGGCCATGTAGAGGTAGCTGGCGGCCCGGTAGAAGAAGGCTTCTCCCTTGAGGTAGCGGGCCAGTTCGGAGCCGCGGAGGTCCGGGTCCTCAATGGAGTTGACCGAGACGATGGCTACGTTGTAGTTCTTGATGGCCCCGTAGTAGTTGGCCCAAACGGCCGTGATATCCTGGTCGGAGGCGCTGTAGTCCGCGTCGGTCCGGTGCAGCGGGCCGAAGTTGTTGCCATAGCTCCTGGCGGCGTTGAAACCGTCGCACATGAGGTCGTCGGCATAGTAATAGGTGCTCTGCTGCGTGCCGCGGAAAGAAGGATGGATGCCAATCTCGAAGGAGGCGAGGTCTGTCTGGGTAAGGATGGGAGAGACCTCTTCGTTGTACACGATGCTGTTGATGGGATACAGGTCCAGGTTGCAGGAAGCCAGTACCGATGCAGCGGCGATTCCGCAGGCGATATATTTGAAAATCTGTTTCATAACTCGTGCGTACTTGGATTAGAAGGTGATTTCGAGACCGCCCAGGAACTGCTTGGTGTTACCCGGCAGACCCAGCACCAGGTTGGAGTCCACTTCCGGGTCTGCACCCATGTACTTGGTCACGGTGAACAGGTTTCGGCCGGTGAAGGTGACTCTGACGTTCGTCAGGACGCCTTTGGTCCAGCTGAGGGCGCTTTGCGGGAGATTGTAGCCGATGATGAGGCTCTTCAGACGGAGGAAGGAAGCTTTCTCCACCAGGTGGGTGTCGAACTGCATGGAGGCGCCGGTGGACCAGTCCGGATAGGCTGCATACTTGTTGGTGGGCGTCCAGAAGTCCGAAACCGACTTGGAAGTATTGTAACCGGGGAACTGGTTGGGGTTGTTGTAGAAGTAGGCGTCGTTGTTGATGAGGTGCTTGCCCAGCACGTAGGCGAAGTCCGCCTGCATGGACAGGCCGCGCCAGGCGCCGGCAATGCCGAAGCCGCCGTTGATGGGGGCGTTGCGCTTGAACCCGGTGTTCTGGTTCAGGAGGTTCTCGTCGAACTCCTTGGTGGTCTTGTCCATCCGGGTCACGGTCTTGTCAATCTTGGTGAGGTCTCCGGTTTCCAGGTATTCCTCGTAGCCGGTGGGCAAGTACCACATCTGCTTGCCGTCTTCGGGATCCACGCCGGCATAGATGGGATAGTAGAAGCTCACGGGCTGTCCCACCACATAGGTGATACCCGTATTGTTGATTTCCCACTGGTCCAGGCCGTTGAACAGGGAGGTGATCTTTTCCCGGTTGTAGTTGAAGGTGGTGTTCAGGCGGAGGAAATAGTCCCGTCCGCGGAGCACGTCGATGCCCAGGGTGATGTCCACGCCGGTGTTGGCCAGGCCGCCCACGTTGTCATACTGGGAGGAGAAGCCGGACACATAGCTCTGGGGCACGCTCATGAGCATGTTGGCGGTGGTACGGTTGTAGAATTCGAAGTCGAAGTCCAGCAGGTTGAACACCCGGCCGCTGAGGGTGACGGTGAACAGGCTCTGCTGCTCCCAGGAGAGGGAGTAGTTGGAAGGGCTGTAAAGACCCAGGGAGGTGAGGCCGTCGTAATTGCCGATGCTGCCGATAGTGGCGTAAGGCTCATAGTTGCCGATGGAGGCGTTGCCCTGGGTACCGTAGCTCACCTTGAAGTTGAGGTCGTCCACCCAGTTGACGTTGCGCATGAATTCCTCTCTCTTGACTTTCCAGAGGGCGCCAACGGCCCAGAAGGGGGCCCAGCGGTTGTTCTGGCCGAAGCGGGAGGAGGAATCGTAACGGAACGAGGCGTCCAGGATGTAGCGGTCGAAGAGGGTGTAGTCCGCATGGGCCAGGAAAGACAGGAAGGCGCTTTCCGACTTGCTTTCCGACACGCTGCGGGTAGTGGGGTCGCTGTAGTCCAGGGTGAGGAGCCGGTCGTCGGTCTGGTCATAGCCGGCGGCGCCGAAGGACTGGTAGAAGTTCCTGATGCCTTCCTGACCGGCCAGGACGCTGATCTTGTGGTCCCGGTTGATGCTGAAGCTGTACTCGATGGTGTTGGTGAGGGTGGCGGCGTACTGGAAGGCGTTCTGCATGCTCCTGAAGGCCTGGTAATCCGAATACAGGGCCGTGAAGGAAGGATTGCGGAAAGACTGGTAGTTCACGAAGGAACCGTCCACGCCCAGGCGGGAGACAATCTTGAGGTTGCGGATGGGCTCGATTTCCGCGAAGATGGAACCCACCACGCCGTAGCGGTTGTTGACCCCATGGCCGTTCTCAAAGTAGTACTTCTGGTTGAAGCAGCCGGCCCACATGGGATATTCCCGTTCGAATTCCTTGCCCGTGACCGGGTCGATGGCCGGATACAGCGGGTTCAGCATCATGGACAGACCGCCCTGGAGGTAGTTGTTGCCGCCGGCGTTGGAACCGTCGCCCCAGCTGCCGTTGGCGGTGCGGGAATCCAGCGAGAAGTTCACGTTGAGACCCACCTTGAGCCAGTCTGTAGGGTGTCCCTGCACGTTGGAGCGGAGGGTGTAGCGGTCGTATTCGTTGCCGATGGTGTTACCGCGCTGGTGGAACTGGGAGGCGCCCACCATGTAGGCCACGCGGCGTCCGCCGCCTTCGATGGAGATGTCGTTCTGGTACTGCGGGTTGTTGAACTGCTGGAAGTAGTTCTCCCAACGGGTGTTGGCGGTGAAGCCATGGTCCGTATAGGTCTGCTGGATATAGTCGTAGGTGTAGATGCCGGCGCGCACCCAGAAGTCCTTGAGCTGGTCTCCGTTCATCATGTTGTCGTACATGGTGAAGTCCGCCAGGGTGGAGATACCGTACTGGCTGCGGAAGTTGACCGTGGCCTTTTCATTGTAGGCGCCGGCCTTGGTGGTCACGTACACCACGCCGTTGGCGGCGCGGGAACCGTAGATGGAGGTGGCCGATGCATCCTTGAGCACCGAGATGCTGGCGATGTCGTTCGGGTTCATGGCCTGGATGGAACGGCTGGAGGACGGGATACCGTCAATGACGAACAGCGGCTCCGTGCCGGCCGTGAGCGAACCCACGCCGTGGATGGTCATGGACACGTTGTTGTCGCCGGCCACACCGCCGGTGGTAAGCACCGCCAGACCGGCCACCTGGCCCTGCAGCATGTCCAGGGCGGAGGAGGACGGGGCGTTCTTGATGGATTCCGACTTGACGGTGGTGACCGAACCCACCAGGTTGGACACCTTCTGGCCGGAACCGTAGCCGATAACCACGGTCTCTTCAATGAGTTCCGCGGAGATTTCCATGCGCACGTTGATGGTGGCGCGGCCGTTCACGGAAATGATTTGGTCTTCATATCCCACGGAGGAGAAGACGAGGGTGCCCCGGGACGGGACCTGGATGGTATAGGAACCGTCCCCGCCGGTGACGGCGCCGTTGGTGGTGCCCTGCACCATCACGGCCACGCCGGGAAGCGGCCCGTTTTCGTCCGTGACCACACCGGACACCTTGATGTTCTGCGCCACGGCGGTAAGGGCCGTGAAGACAGTCACCAGTGCCGCAAGCAAATATTTCATTCTTTTCATACAGATACTTTTCTTAGGTTGTACTTGGGGACTGCCCTATTTTACCGTAAAGAGGCACTTGGCATAGGTGAGGGTGGGGTTGTAGAAACCCTCGAAGTCCGGTTCCTCCTCCACGCCAAAGGCAATGACGACATAGTCTCCGCGTCCGAGCTGGCCCACGTTGAGCTTGTTGTCTCCCGAGAACGGGTCCGGGGCGGTATGGTCAATGATGTACTGGATGAGTTCCCCGTCCGTGCCGAAGCTGTCTGCGTCTTCCTTGCTGAAGAGGCCAAGGTCGTACAGGCCGCCGAAACCTTCCACGCCAATGACGTGGTTGCGGCTGGAAACGCCCAGATATTCCACCTTGGCGACGGAGGACTCGGCAAAACTGCCTTTGGTGACGATTTCGGAAACCGCCGGGGTGCCGTAAGGACGGCCGTCCGGGGTGAGGCCCGTGACGATGTAGCGGTACTGCTTGCCTCCGCGGCGGAGGCCGGTCACCTGGAGGGCCGCCGGAACGCCGGTCCTGAGCATGTGCCGGTTCACGGAGATGGTCGCCAGTTTTTCATTGATGGCGGTCTTGAGCGGAGACTTCACGTTGGAGGTGACGAACCCATAGAAGGGAGCTCCCTCGAAATTGGAGGAAGCTTCCTGGACCATGGCGTCTGTCTGGCCGACGGAAAGGGTCTGTACGCTGAAGACGGCTTCTTCCCAGCCGTGACCGGAGCCCGTTTCCGGCTTGCGTGCGGTGCACGAAAGGACGGAAAGGCCGATGACGGTGCAGAGAAGGACGCGAGTTAAAGACTGTGTCTTCATACACTTAAACATTTAATATTGATACTATTTTGTTCTTTTACATACAAAAGTGCCAGTTCCTGTGCATAGGAACTGCAAAAATGCAAAAAAGCAATGAGAAATCCAACTTTTATTCCGCCAGGCAGGCGTCCATGAGCGCCTCCAGGGCAGGCTTGTCCAGGTTGCGGCCGATGAAGACAATCTTCTCCATGCGGTCTCCGTACACCGGATCCCAGTCTTCCCGGAGCTTGCGGTCCCGGCGCATCATGGCCTGGAGCTCGTCTTGGGGCATGGTGGCGAACCACAGGCCGGCGTCGCGGAGGGTCTTCTGTTTCCCGGCCTGCTCGAAGAGGCAGCATTTGTCGGGCTCGTCGGAAAAATAGCAGAGGCCCTTGGCCCGGATGATGTTTTCCGGCCAGCGGGTGGCTATCATGTGGTCGAATTTGTTCAGGTCCAGCGCCGGGCGGCGGGTATACACATACGTGTCGATCCCATATTCCAGGGCTTCCCCTTCCGCTTCCCCGTCTTCGTCTTCCTCGCCTTCGATGGCGGCGATCCAGGCGGCCGAGGTGGCCACGCGGTCAAAGTCGAAAAGGCCCGTGTAGATGAGCTCGTCCAGGTCTACGTCTCCGTAGTTGCAGGTGAGCACCCGGGCGCCGGGGTTGATGCTCTTCACGATGCCCGTGAGCGTTCCCAGCTCTTCCGGGGTGAGTTCGGCGGCCTTGTTCAGCAGCACGATATTGCAGAACTCGATCTGTTCGATGACCAGGCGCTCGAGGTCGTCGTCACCGATGTCTTCTTTCTCCAGGGCGGCGCCGCCGTCGAACTCGTCCTTCATGCGCAGGGAGTCCACTACGGTGGCGATGCAGTCTACGTAAGGGATGTCGTCCAGCACGGACTGGGGAGCCAGTGCAGGCATGGTGCTCACGGT
>JAEEGL011536079.1_pt1 | contig 17996 bp, 15 predicted proteins | sample 9134231 | NCBI WGS metagenome assembly JAEEGL01 (sample SAMN16246548, study PRJNA631951) | gut metagenome | biome: gut microbiome; feature: rumen; material: fiber-attached | host: Bos | place: Iran: Karaj | collected 2018-10 | reverse complement strand
AAAAATATCTTTTACATATCCACCTAGTTTATCGACTTTTTCGGAAATGATAGAACGAAAAATGTCTTTGTACACGACAAAAAAATTATCCCATGAAGACCTGTATAATTATTGGGTTTATACCAATGAACAAAAAAAATACAACTTGAGCAATGAATTAATAAGTCGAATAAAAGTTCTAGAAAAAGAAAAAAAAGAAAAGGGGTTTTTTTCTCTAGATATGCTCGAAAAAAGGACTAGATTTTGCAATCATGAGAATGAACAAGAATGCTTGACCAAAACATATGATCCTTTATTGAGCGGACCATGCCGTGGAGCAATAAAAAAATTTGATTTACGTACAATTATGAATGATTTAATCCCTTATATGGAAGATTCCATAAAAAGTCTTTGGATAAATAAGATCCATGAGCTACTTTCTAATAATTTACGAGAATTTGAACATCAAAAGAATTCGCTTGATGATGGTAAATCATTTTTTAATTATATTGGTAATTCCTTAACTTCATTTTCTTTTGAATTCATACCCAATTTTTCTTTGAAAAACTGTTATTTATTGGCAGAACAAAGAAAAATTGATTCAGAAAGTCAAGCAAAATCTTTGAAATTTATATTCGATATAATTACAATTGATCCAAATAATCAAACAACAACTAGAAATAAATCTATTGGAATAGAAGAAATCAGTAAAAAGGTTCCTCGATGGTCATATAAATTGACCAATGTTCTGGAAGAACAGGAGGAAGAAAATGAGGAAAAATCGACGGAAGATCATGAAATTCGTTCAAGAAAAGCCAAACGTGTGGTAATTTATACTGATAATGAGAATAATACCAATTCTATTACTAATACGAATAATACTAGTAATAGTGATCAAGCAGAAGAGGTGGCTTTGATACGCTACTCGCAACAATCAGATTTTCGTAGAGATATAATAAAAGGATCCATGCGTACTCAAAGACGTAAAACAGTTACTTGGGAAATGTTTCAAGCAAATGCGCATTCCCCACTTTTTTTGGATCGAATAGACAAAACATTTTTTTTTTCTTCTTTTGATATCTCTGAAATGATGAATCTCATTTTTAGGAATTCGGTTGAGAGAGAACCGGAATTGAAAATTTACAATTTTGAGGAGGAAGAGACAAAAGAAAAGAAAAAAAAAAACGAGGAGAAAAAAGAGGAAAATGAACGTATAGCAATATCAGAAACTTGGGATAACATTATATTTGCTCAAGCAATAAGAGGTTCGATGTTAGTAACCCAATCCTTTCTTAGAAAATACATTGTATTGCCTTCATTGATAATAGCTAAAAATATTGGTCGTATGTTATTATTCCAATTCCCCGAGTGGTATGAGGATTTGAAGGAATGGAATAGAGAAATGCATGTTAAATGTACCTATAATGGTGTTCAATTATCGGAAACAGAATTTCCCAAAGATTGGTTAACAGACGGTATTCAGATAAAGATCCTATTTCCTTTCTCTCTTAAACCTTGGCGAAGATCTACAATACGATCTCATCATAGAGATCCAATGAAAAAAAAAGGAAAAAAAGAAAATTTTTGTTTTTTAACAATTTGGGGAATGGAAGCAGAAGTTCCTTTTGGTTCTCCCCGAAAACGACCTTCTTTTTTTGAACCCATTTATAAAGAACTCCAAAAAATAATTAGAAAAATAATTAGAAAAGTAAAAAATAATTTTTTTTTCGTTCTAAAAGTTTTTAAAGAAAAAAAAAGATGGGTTATCAAAATAGTTCTAGTTATAAAACAAAAAATGAAGGAATTTGAAAAAATAAACCCTATTTTCTTATTTGAATTGAGGAGGGTAAAAGTATATAAACCGAATGAAAATGTAAGAGATTCTAAAATAAATAATAAGATTATTCGCGAATCGGCCATTCGAATTCGATCCATGAATTGGGCAAATTACTCACTCATAGAAAAAAAAATAAAGGATCTTGCTGATAGGACAGTCACAATCAGGAATCAAATAGAACTAGAACGAATCACAAAAGACAATAAAAAAATAGTTCTAACTTGTGATGATAAAAAATCGGAATCACGGAAACATATTTTGCAGATATTTAAAAGAAAAAAGATCCGATTTATACGTAAATTAAAATTTTTTATGAAATCATTCATTGAAAAAATATACATAGATATCTTTCTACGTATGATTACTATTTTTAGGATCAATGCACAATTTTTCTTTGAATCAACAAAAAAAATTATCACAAAATCGATTTACAACGATGAAACAAATCGAGAAGGAATTGATGAAACAGATCAAAATACAATGAACTTTATTTCGACTATAAAAAAATCGTTTTATAATACTAATATCAGTAATAATAATTCAAATATTTATTATTATTCAAATATTTATTATTATAATTATGATTTATCCTCCTTGTCCCAAGCATATGTATTTTACAAATTATCACAAACCCAATTACTTAACAAGTATCACTTGAGATCTGTACTTCAATATCCCAGGACCCATTCTTTTATTAAGGATAAAATCAAGGATTATTGTATGACACGAGGAATATTTGATTCCAAATCAAAGCAAAAGAAAATTTATAAGTCTGGGAAAAATGAATGGAAAAACTGGTTAAAGGGCCATTATCAATACAATTTATCTCAGACAAAATGGTCTCGATTAGTACCTCAAAAATGGCGAAATAGAATCAACCAACGTTCTACGATTCAAAATAAAAACTCAATTAAATTTGATTCACATAAAAAAGAAAAAGACCAATTAATTCATTACATGAAACAAAATTACTATGCGGTGGTAGTGGATTCATTGACGAGTCAAAAAGAAAAATTTAAAAAACACTACAGATATTATCTTTTATCACATAAATATATGAATTATGGGAATAGGAAGGACTCATATATTTATGAATCAACATTACAAGTAAAAGGAGACCAAGAAATTCCATACAATTTCAATACACTGAAACCCGAATCATTTTATGTATTGGTAAGTATAGCTATTAGTAATTATTTAGAAAAGGAATATATTATTGCTACACATAAAAATCTGGATAGAAAATATTTTGATTGTAGAATTCTCCATATTTGTCTTAGAAAAAATATCGACATTGAGACCTGGACCAATACGCATATCAGCACCAAAATTGAGAAAAATACTAAGACTGAAAACAAAATTATCAAAAAATTGAAAAAAAAAGATATTTTTTCTAAGACAATTCATCAAGGAATTAAACCATCCCATCAAAAAAAACACTTTTTTGATTGGATGGGAATGAATCAAGAAAAGGTTTATCGTACCATATCAAATCTAGAACCCCGGTTCTTCCCAGAATTTGTGCCACTTTTTGATGCATATAAGATTAAACCATGGATCATACCGATCAAATTACTTCTTTTTAATTTTAATTTCTATGAAAATATTAGTCAAAAAAAAAGAATCAACATAAATCAAAATAAAAAAAAAAATCTTCAGATATCATCTAATCAAAAAGAATATCTTAAATTAGAAAATTCCAACCAAGAAAAAAACGAACAACAGGGACAAGAAAATCTTGGATCAGATCTACGAAAACAAAACAAAAAAAAAAAATGTTGAAGACAATTACGCGGGATCAGACATTAAAAAAGGTAAAAAGAAAAAACAATCCAAGAAAAAGAAGGAAGCAGAACTAGATTTCTTCCTGAAAAAATATTTCCTTTTTCAATTAAGATGGGATGACTCCTTGAATCAAAGAATGATCAATAATATCAAGGTATATTGTCTCCTACTTAGACTGATAAATCCAAGGAAAATTGCTATATCCTCGATTCAAAGAGGAGAGATGCATCTGGATGTAATGCTAATTCAGAAAGATCTAGCTCTTACAGAATTGATAAAAAAGGGAGTATTGATTATCGAACCGATTCGTTTATCTATAAAAAGGGATGGAAAATTTATTATATATCAAACCCTAGGTATTTCATTGATCGATAAAATTAAGTACCAAACTAAGAGAAAATGCATAAAAAAAAGATATGTTGATAAGAAGAATTTTGATAAATCCGTTGCAAGACACGGCAATATGCTTGTGTATGGAGACAAAAGTTATTATGATTTCTTTGTTCCTGAAAATATTCTATCTCCTAGACGTCGTAGAGAATTGAGAATTCTAATTTGTTTTAATTCTCGTAATTGGAATTTTGTGGATAGAAATCCAGTATTTTGCAATGAAAACAACATAAGAAACTCTGGAAAATTTTTGAATGAAGACAAACATTTTAATACTAATACAGATACAAATAAATTCATTAAATGCAAATTGTTTCTTTGGCCCAATTACCGATTAGAAGATTTAGCTTGTATGAATCGCTATTGGTTTAATACCAATAATGGCAATCGTTTCAGTATGTCAAGGATATATATGTATCCACAATTCATAATTTGTTAATAGTATATTTCCTATATATCTGTGATATTTTTCGGTAGATGAAAGCCGAAAGATATACATATACGCTATATTACATTCTGGTACATAACACGAATCTAATGGCGTATCAACTCAATTGGATCTAGGACGAAATCGGCAGAATCTTTTTAGGTACAAAGAAATCATTCTCTTCCATGAATGTAGAAATGTATTTTCTCTTTCTTTTCTATCCAAATCAAATTGAAAATTTGATTTGGATAGAAAAGAAAAAAATAGGAAAAAATCCAAATTTTTGTGTGTACTAGATTAAAATAACTGGCATAAAGATTATTATTTTTATTTTTCCTGATCGATTCGGTAAAGTAAAATAAATCCATGGGAAAAAAGATAGAAAAATTCTTTTATGATCAAAAATTCATTCATCTCAGTTATTTCACAAGAAGAAAAAGAAGAAAACAAGGGTTCTGTTGAATTTCAAGTATTAAGTTTCACCAGTAAGATACGTAGACTTACTTCACATTTGGAATTGCACAAAAGAGATTTTTTATCCCAAAGAGGTCTACGAATAATTCTGGGAAAACGTCAACGGCTCCTGGCTTATTTGTCAAAGAAAAATAGAGTCCGTTATAAGAAATTAATGGATCAGTTGGATATTCGGGAGCCAAAAACTCGTTAATTTAATCGTTTGAATTTTTTTTTTTTTAGTTATTTTATTAGATTTTTCATTTTGATGAACCTCGTTTTGAGGAATTCGTGGAATAATGAATTAAGGAAGAAAAAATATGACTATACCGGCTACAAGAAAAGATCTCATGATAGTAAATATGGGTCCTCACCACCCATCAATGCATGGTGTTCTTCGACTGATCGTTACTCTCGATGGTGAAGATGTTATTGATTGTGAACCCATATTGGGATATTTACACAGAGGGATGGAAAAAATAGCAGAAAACCGAACAATTATACAATATCTTCCTTATGTAACACGTTGGGATTATTTAGCTACTATGTTCACAGAGGCAATAACGGTAAATGCACCAGAACAATTGGAAAATGTTCAAGTACCTCAGAGAGCCAGTTATATCAGAGTAATTATGCTGGAGCTGAGCCGTATAGCTTCTCATTTGTTATGGCTTGGCCCTTTTATGGCGGATATCGGTGCACAGACTCCTTTTTTCTATATTTTCAGAGAGAGAGAATTGTTATATGATTTATTCGAAGCCGCCACAGGTATGCGAATGATGCATAATTATTTCCGCATCGGAGGAGTAGCTGCTGATCTACCTCATGGCTGGATAGATAAATGTTTGGATTTCTGCGATTATTCTTTAACTGGAGTTGTTGAATATCAAAAACTTATTACACGGAATCCCATTTTTTTGGAACGAGTTGAAAGAGTGGGCATTATTGGTGGAGAGGAAGCAATAAATTGGGGTTTATCAGGACCAATGTTACGAGCTTCTGGAATCCAATGGGATCTTCGTAAGGTTGATCATTATGAGTGTTACAATGAATTCGATTGGGAAGTCCAATGGCAAAAAGAAGGAGATTCATTAGCTCGTTATTTAGTACGAATAGGTGAAATGGGGGAATCTATAAAAATTATTCAACAGGCTCTAGAAGGAATTCCTGGAGGTCCCTATGAGAATTTAGAAGTCCGACGCTTTGATAGAGCAAAAAATTCCGAATGGAATGATTTTGAATATAGATTTATTAGTAAAAAACCTTCACCCAATTTTGAATTGTCGAAACAAGAACTTTATGTCAGAGTAGAAGCCCCAAAAGGAGAATTAGGAATTTATTTGATAGGGGATAATAGCATTTTCCCCTGGAGATGGAAAATTCGTCCACCCGGTTTCATCAATTTGCAAATTCTTCCTCAGCTAGTTAAAAGAATGAAATTGGCTGATATCATGACAATACTAGGTAGTATAGATATCATTATGGGAGAAGTTGATCGTTGAAATGATAATTGATACGACAGAAGTACAAGCTATCAATTCTTTTTCTACATTGGAATCCATAAAAGAAATCTATGGACTCATATGGATGTTTGTATCCATTTTTACCCTTATATTTGGAATCATAATAGGGGTACTAGTAATTGTGTGGTTAGAAAGAGAAATATCTGCAACAATACAACAACGTATTGGGCCTGAATATGCTGGTCCGTTGGGAATTCTTCAAGCTCTAGCAGATGGGACTAAATTACTTTTTAAGGAGGACCTACTCCCATCTAGGGGGGATATTCGTTTATTTAGTGTCGGACCGTCTATAGCGGTCATATCAATTCTACTAAGTTATTTAGTAATTCCTTTTGGGTACCGCCTTGTTTTAGGTGATCTCAGTATAGGTGTTTTTTTATGGATCGCCATTTCAAGTATTGCCCCTATTGGGCTTCTTGTGTCAGGATATGGATCGAATAATAAATATTCTTTTTCAGGTGGTCTACGAGCTGCTGCTCAATCTATTAGTTATGAAATACCATTAACTCTATGTGTGTTATCAATATCTCTACGTGTGATTCGTTGGAACATGAACTTTTACCTCTTTCCTAGAAATAAATAAAGAAAAGAGGTTGAATGTATTGAATAGATATTTTTTTTTTATTCATCGATGAGTTAAACCCGATAGTTATATGAGTGAAACAAAACTGCTTATAAATTTGCAGTAAGAAGAGAAAATCTCATTCCCTATGTACAAGAATGAAGTTAAAGTAAACATAAGCAGCATAAACTGTTTACCCCAAGATTGAGATTCTTTGATTAGTCATCATATCTTGAAGCGGGTGCAAAAGATCAACTGTATGGAGTTTCCGCTACTGTCTTGTATGTATTAACATAGCGGGGATCAATCAAAAATCGGTGGACAGTTAGGAACACCAAGGTACACAAAGGATTAGTAATGGGGATAATGTAAGGTATCAAAAAAAGAGATATTTCTGCATAAAACGAATCATAATAAGGGCTTTAAGTTGGTAGAAATGATCAAGAAGTACCTCCCTACGATTCCGATCTCGAGTATGCTCCTATTCACTGATTAAAGAAATGACTATCAAGAACGAATTAATCCTTTATTTTTTTTTTTCTAAATACCTTCTTCTGAGACAGAAGAACAGGAACAAAAGAAATGGAATGCAATAATCGAATGAATGAATAAAAATTTTTATAAAATAAAAAAAGATCTTTATTTATTCTTTCTTTCCTATATCCGTATTCATACATACGGAATTCTTATCATGATTCATGAACTAATATATATATATTGATAACGAATATTTTATTGAAAGATTAAGTTATTACCGAACAAAGAAAAATTATCATTATAAGGATGAGATCAATTCGAAAGCACTTTTTTTCTTATTCTAGCGGACAGAATTCCATTGGTTTAATTTGGGACTCTCCGATGTATCTTTATTTGATCTATCCTCCAAAGAGGGCGAAAATACCGAACCAGTCCTTACATTTATTTGTGGCCATAGAGGAGCCGTATGAAGCTGAAGTTTCATGTACGGTTTTGTAATAGCGATGGGAACAGTGATGTTATTATCGACTATGATTATCTAATAGTTCAAGTACAGTTGATATAGTTGAAGCACAGTCAAAATATGGTTTTTGGGGGTGGAATCTGTGGCGTCAACCTATAGGGTTTATTGTTTTTCTAATTTCTTCTCTAGCCGAATGTGAGAGATTGCCATTTGATTTACCGGAAGCAGAGGAGGAATTAGTAGCAGGTTATCAAACCGAATATTCAGGTATCAAATTTGGTTTATTTTATATTGCTTCTTACCTAAATCTATTACTTTCTTCATTATTTGTAACAGTTCTTTACTTGGGTGGGTGGAATTTTTCTATTCCGTACATATCTATTCCTGAACTTTTCGGAATAAATAAAATGGCCGGAGTTTTTGGAATGACAATTGGTATCTTTATTACATTAGCTAAAGCTTATTTGTTTCTGTTTATTCCTATCACAACAAGATGGACTTTGCCTAGGATAAGAATGGACCAACTATTAAATCTTGGATGGAAATTTCTTTTACCTATTTCTTTAGGTAATCTATTATTGACAACTTCTTCCCAACTTGTTTCACTATAAATAAGAAAATACGATAACGATATTCCAGATTCATAACCTCTTTCAAACAAGAGAAAGAAACATAAATTTATTCCTGGATATTTACAATATGTTCTCTATGGTGACCGGGTTCATGAATTATAGTCAACAAACAATACGAGCTGCAAGGTATATTGGTCAAAGTTTCGTAATTACCTTATCCCACACAAATCGTTTACCTATAACTATTCAATATCCTTATGAAAAATCGATCACATCAGAACGTTTCCGTGGTCGAATCCACTTTGAATTTGATAAATGTATTGCTTGTGAAGTATGTGTTCGTGTATGCCCGATAGATCTACCCGTTGTTGATTGGAGATTTGAAAGAGATAAAAAAAAAAAAAACAATTGCTTAATTATAGTATTGATTTTGGGGTCTGTATATTTTGTGGTAATTGTGTCGAGTATTGTCCAACAAACTGTTTATCAATGACTGAAGAATATGAACTTTCTACTTCTGATCGTCACGAATTGAATTATAATCAAATCGCTTTGGGTCGGTTACCAATGTCAATAATTGGAGATTACACAATTCAAACAGTTATGAATTCGACTCAAATCAAAATAGACAAAGATAAACCCTTTGATTCAAGAACGATTACCAATTACTAAGATTTTGTTTTGATATAAAAGACCCAAGCTCTTTTTATTTTGTTTGGTCAGTAACTACAAATAATAACTAATAATTATTGATTGTTGAGAATTATTCTTTGATTTAAACTGAGAATATATTTTTCGTGATGATTTCGAAATATATAATCCCCATTACTCTTTTCTCGATAATTTTATCTATATCTACATTAATCCATATAAAAAAAAGTTTTAATTCAATTAGGAATGTATCATATACAAGAAAAAAAAAGGGGTTACCCCTTTTCCTTTCCTGGACCATTCAGTAAGGTCATGAAATATTTCGACTTATTTATTAATTTATCATTTTAATAATGGATTTACCTGGACCAATACATGATATTCTTGTAGTATTTTTGGGATTAGTTCTTGTATTAGGAGGTCTGGGAGTAGTATTACTTACCAATCCCATTTTTTCTGCCTTTTCGTTGGGATTGGTTCTTGTTTGTATATCCTTATTCTATATTCTATCGAATTCCTATTTTGTAGCTGCCGCGCAGCTCCTTATTTATGTTGGAGCCATAAATGTCTTAATCATATTTGCTGTAATGTTCATGAATGGTTCAGAATATTCCAATGATTCCTATTTTTGGACCATTGGAGATGGGGTTACTTCACTGGTTTGTACAAGTATTCTTTTTTCACTAATTACTATTATCCCAGATACGTCATGGTACGGAATTTTTTGGACTACAAGATCAAGCCAGATTATAGAACAGGACCTAATAAGTAACATTCAACAAATTGGGATTCATTTATCAACAGATTTTTATCTTCCGTTTGAACTCATTTCCATAATTCTTTTAGTTTCCTTGATAGGTGCAATTACTATGGCTCGTCAATAATAAATACTTAGAATTTAATTCTAAGATTTATAAATTCTAAGATTTATAAATTCTAAATAAATAAAATAAATGGAAAGGTTTAAGGTTTTTATAAGGTTTTTAATTAAACCTATCTATTGCCAATACCTTCTTTTATTCTGTAATCGTTCTATTCTAATCAATCGAATCGGTTGAATTGTTGTTCATATTGAAATGAATCGAGATTGATAAGGAGTTAGTCAATGATGTTCGAGCATGTACTTTTTTTGAGTGTCTATTTATTCTCTATCGGTATCTATGGATTGATCACAAGTCGAAAGATGGTTAGAGCACTTATGTGTCTTGAGCTTATACTCAATTCGGTTAATATCAATCTCGTAACATTTTCTGATATATTTGATAATCGCCAATTAAAAGGCGACATTTTCTCAATCTTTGTTATAGCTGTTGCGGCGGCTGAAGCAGCTATTGGGCTGGCTATTGTTTCATCAATCCATCGTAACAGAAAATCAACTCGTATCAATCAATCGAATTTGTTGAATAATTAGTTATGATCATAAGATACATAATATCACATAGAATATTAATCTATTAGATATTCTATTATATTAAATATTTAATAATATAAAAAAAAATATATTAAATACATATATAAAATATCAATTTATTTATAAATTGATATTTTATATTAAATTTTAATTTATTCTAATCTAATTTTATTAGAATTAATATATTATTATTATTAATTTTATTATAATTATCATATTATTATATAATATCTTATATAATACCTTATATAATAATTAATATACTTATTTATTTTTATTATTATTTTTGTTTTTATTATTATTATTATTATATTATTATTATAAATATATAATATTATTATAAATATATAAAAAATATATAAAATATATACTAAATATATATATATATTTAGTATTGAATTAATTTACTATTGAATAATAAATATTTTCATATTGAATAAATACTTTGAATTAATATTGAAATATTGACCAATTTGTTGGTCAATTTGAATTCACATGTGCAACTCGCATGATCATGGTTGTTGAAAGAGAAATCAAAGTCTCTTGGACCTTTCTCATGAACAGATTTAGAAATATATTGATTCTTAAAATTTTGATAAACCACTGCTTCGTCTGGTGTCTACAATATAAATGTATGATTCATTTACTACTAATTTTATTTTACCAGATCGAAAATTTTTTATGCTCAAAACTGGAATTTATAGATCCAATGTCACATTCAGTAAAAATTTATGATACATGTATAGGGTGTACTCAATGTGTACGAGCCTGCCCAACAGATGTATTGGAAATGATACCTTGGGACGGATGTAAAGCTAAGCAAATTGCTTCCGCACCAAGAACCGAGGACTGTGTAGGTTGTAAGAGATGTGAATCCGCCTGCCCAACAGATTTTTTGAGTGTCCGTGTTTATTTATGGCATGAAACAACTCGCAGCATGGGTCTATCTTATTGATACGTTACAAAAAACTCCACTTGAATCATTTGATTCCTCTTTACCGACAAAAGCCCGTACTCGATAAAATTTATTATTTCGAGCACGGGTTTTTCTGGTCAAAACATATCTTGTCTTTATCACGAGTTATTTTCCTTGGTTAACAATACTTGTTGTTTTGCCGATATTCGCGGGTTCCTCAATTTTCTTTTTTCCTCATAGAGGAAATAAGATGTTTAGGTGGTATACTATTTGTATATGTTTATTAGAACTACTTCTAACAACCTATGCATTCTGTTATCATTTCCAATTGGACGATCCATTAATTCAATTGGAGGAAGATTATAAATGGATAGATATTTTTGATTTTCACTGGAGACTGGGAATCGATGGACTTTCCATAGGACCCATTTTACTGACAGGATTTATCACTACTTTAGCTACTTTAGCGGCTTGGCCAGTTACGCGAAATTCGCGATTGTTCTATTTCCTGATGTTAGCAATGTACAGCGGTCAAATAGGATCATTTTCTTCTCGAGACCTTTTACTTTTTTTCATCATGTGGGAGTTAGAATTAATTCCTGTTTACTTACTTTTATCCATGTGGGGAGGAAAAAAACGTCTCTACTCGGCTACAAAGTTTATTTTGTACACAGCAGGGGGTTCTATTTTTCTCTTAATAGGAGTTCTAGGTATGGGTTTATATGGTTCCAATGAACCAACATTAGATTTTGAAAGATTAACTAATCAATCATATCCTGTGGCATTGGAAATAATATTATATTTTGGTTTCTTTATTGCTTATGCTGTCAAATCGCCGATTATACCCCTGCATACATGGTTACCAAATACCCATGGAGAAGCACATTACAGTACATGTATGCTTCTAGCTGGAATCTTATTAAAAATGGGGGCATATGGATTGATTCGGATCAATATGGAATTATTACCCCACGCTCATTCTATATTTTCCCCCTGGTTGGTAATAGTTGGAACGATGCAAATAATCTATGCAGCTTTAATTTCTCTCGGTCAACGCAATTTTAAAAAGAGAATAGCCTATTCCTCTGTATCTCACATGGGTTTTACAATTATAGGAATTGGTTCTATAACCGACATGGGACTCAATGGAGCCATTTTACAAATACTCTCTCATGGATTTATTGGTGCTGCACTTTTTTTCTTGGCGGGAACGAGTTGTGATAGAATACGTCTTGTTTATCTCGACGAAATGGGAGGGATATCTATCCCAATGCCAAAAATATTTACCATGTTCAGTAGTTTCTCGATGGCTTCTCTTGCATTGCCAGGAATGAGTGGTTTTGTTGCGGAATCAGTAGTATTTTTTGGAATAATTACTAGTCCAAAATATCTTTTAATGCCAAAAATACTAATTACTTTTGTAATGGCAATTGGAGTGATATTAACTCCTATTTATTTATTATCTATGTCACGTCAGATGTTCTATGGATACAAGCTATTCAATGTTCCACACTCTAATTTTTTGGATTCTGGACCACGAGAACTATTTGTTTCAATTTGTATCTTTCTACCCGTAATAGGAATTGGTATTTATCCTGATTTCGTTCTCTCGTTATCAGTTGACAGGGTACAAACTATCCTATCTAATTACTTTTATAGATAGTGTTTCATTAATGAGACAAAAAGTCTTATAATTCTTTAATTTTAAGATTTTTTTTTTAATCGTTCGCTGTACAATGCAAAAAAATAAAGTGAATTAGAATTGTAATGAGATGTATTTCGAGTTTTTGTTTTGACTGGTTGTCAAAACAAAAACTCGAACAAGCAAACTTTCGTTATATATGGGACGATATTCTTATGTATTTTTCATGTAGCTTATTCAATTAGATGTTAATGTGAATGAACCATAACTATGTAAACCTATTCCTAATAGATTGACCCCAAAATAGCATATCCAAATTATAAAAAACCCTATAGAAGCTATAAGTGCCGAATTCGTACCTTGTAAACTTTGATTTGTTCTAGTATGTGAATAAATCGCGAATATGGTCCAAGTAATAAATGCCCAAGTTTCCTTCGGGTCCCAACTCCAATAAGATCCCCATGCTTCATTAGCCCATACTGCTCCACAAAGAATGCCTATGGTTAAAAAGGTAAACCCTAAACTAATCATACGATAACTCCAATAATCCAAACGCTGAGTCAATTGATATTTGTAATAATTTCGAAATGAAAGAAAAGAAGTGTTTTTAAAAACGCTTCTTCTTTTTTCATTCAAGTATTTAATCTCACCAAAGAAAAATGATCTAATTAAGAAATTATTGCTTTTACAAAAAAAATTGATGTTGTTTCGAAATGTAATGACTAGAAGAGCGATTGATAATAACGATCCGCATAAAAGAGCTGCATAGCTCAATAACATCATACTTACGTGCATCATTAACCACTGAGATTGTAGAGCAGGTACTAATATTGCGGATTGATGCATTTCAGTTGAAAGACCCGACGTAGCGAAACCTTGAGTAAAAATAGTACTTGGGGTAGTTATTGTGCTTAAATCATTTTTATGGTTCAATTTCTTGGAAATTATATGAATAATAAAGAAACTGCATGAAAGGAAGATTAATGACTCGTATAAATTACTTAACGGAAAATGTCCCGAGGAAATCCAACGAGAAACTAATAATCCTGTTATAGAGAAAAAGGTGGCTATCATCCCTTTTTCCGATGAATCACGTAATCCTACGATTTCGTAGACTAATAAGTTCATGAAATGAATCGTAATCACAATTGAAATGATCGAAAAAGAGATATTAGTTAATATATGTTCTAAAGTCACAAATATCATAAAAAAAGGTGTCCCATTACAGAATTGAAATCGGAAATTGAATACATTATAGGATACATTGTGTCTCTTTTATAGGATGCCGCCACTCGGACTCGAACCGAGATGCTCTAGCACTGCTTCCTAAGAGCAGCGTGTCTACCGATTTCACCATGGCGGCTTACTTGAAATAATAATATTCATTTCATGTTGAATCGTCAAGAATCAAGGATTCAATATAGTTTAGGAAACATTAGAATCGATGAAAAAAGACTCGTTTAAATTCATATTTGAATCTTCAATAAAATAATCCTTAGTTGGTATCATCCTAGGTTCAGTTTTAACAATCAACTTTCACGTACTATAAACTAAGTTCCCCCGATACAGTTGAAATTTCGATAGTTTTGCTCTCAGTCGAGGTATAGAATTAAGAATTGTCCTTTTTCTTTCTATTTTTTTTGATGATTTCTTTTTCAATGAAAAAAAAAATAAAATAACTAAGATCTCATATGTATTACAATTTCATCACTAAATCCATTTGGAATTTTTCTAACGATTCCGATACTTTAGTATCATTAAGTATTAATACTCTTCATTGTGTATATGTATATAATATAAATAAGGTAACATTTACCAAACCAATTAAGTTTTAGGCTAGGCATATAACAAAATAAAGGAGTTTAAATTTCTATGGCAATTGTACTATTCACAATAGAAAATCTTAATCCTATTTTTCTATTGTGAAAAGTTAATGGATAGGGAAAAAATACTATTCTTAATAAGAACCCAATATACAGAAAACTCTTATTCTACATACCACAGCAGCTAGTTCTAACTAATATTGAGTAGTTCAATACATTAATTAATGTGAATCGTTCATCTTAAAAAATTTTCAGTTCTTCGGGCTATGTCAATTCCAATTATCCCAAGACTTTATTATTTGTTTGTCGCACAAAAAAACTTTTTGAATGTCCGGTAGAAACCGATTTCGCTAAAGAAAAAGCTTTTACTGCAGTTAAATATCCTTTTTTCTTCCAAATATTCCTACGAATATGTTTTTTTGATATAGAAATACGTTTTTTGGGAACTGCCATTCAAAAAAGGGTTACTCATTTTTATTTATTGTTGTATGTGAAAGACATGTATTGTTCGGAATAGATCGTTTTTTTTAATCATTATCTATACTTTATTCTGTGAATAATAGTTTTTTTTTACTTTCAACATTTAACATAAAAAAACAAATAACATAAAATAAGAAATAAATTATATATATAATTTATTATATATATATATTATTTTTTTTTTCATTATTATTGTTTATTGTTCTTTTCGAAAGAGATAAGAATTGGTGAATCGGAAACAATTATTAATTATAAAAAAAATCTCAATTTGTTTGTTTTCTTATGGAACATACATATCAATATGCATGGATAATACCTTTTCTTCCACTTACAGTTACTATGTCAATAGGATTTGGACTTATACTTATTCCGAAAGCAACAAAAAATATTCGTCGTATATGGGTTTTTCCTAGTATTTTTCTGTTAAGTATAGCTATGGGGTTTTCGGCCAATCTGTCTATTCAACAAATAAATGGAAGTTTTATTTATCAATATCTATGGTCTTGGACCATAGATATTGATTTTTCCTTAGAGTTTGGGTATTTGATCGATCCACTTACTTCTATTATGTCAATACTAATTACTACTGTTGGAGTCATGATTCTTATTTATAGTGACAATTATATGTCTCACGACCAAGGATATTTGAGATTTTTTGCTTATATGAGTTTTTCCAATACTTCCATGTTGGGATTAGTTACTAGTTCTAATTTGATACAAATTCATATTTTTTGGGAACTAGTGGGAATGTGTTCATATTTATTAATAGGGTTTTGGTTCACACGACCGATTGCCGCAAGTGCTTGTCAAAAAGCTTTTGTAACTAATCGTGTAGGAGATTTTGGTTTATTATTAGGAATCTTAGGTCTTTATTGGATAACAGGTAGTTTGGAATTTCGGGATTTGTTCGAAATAGCTAATAACTTGATCCATAATAATGGGGTCAGTTCCTTATTTGCTACTTTGTGTGCCTCTTTATTATTTGTCGGTGCAGTTGCTAAATCTGCACAATTCCCCCTCCACGTATGGTTACCTGATGCCATGGAAGGACCTACTCCTATCTCGGCCCTTATACACGCTGCTACTATGGTAGCAGCAGGAATTTTTCTTGTAGCTCGGCTTATTCCTCTTTTCATAGACATACCTTATATAATGAATTTCATTTCTTTACTGGGTGTAATAACAGTACTATTAGGAGCTACTTTTTCTCTTGCTCAAAGAGACATTAAAAGAAGTTTAGCCTATTCTACAATGTCTCAATTAGGTTATATTATGTTAGCTCTAGGTATAGGTTCTTATCGAGCGGCTTTATTCCATTTGATCACTCATGCCTATTCTAAAGCTTTATTGTTTTTGGGATCTGGATCTATTATTCATTCAATGGAACCTATTGTTGGATATTCACCAGAAAAAAGTCAGAATATGGTTCTTATGGGTGGTTTAACAAGATATGTTCCAATTACAAGAACTACTTTTTTATTAGGTACACTTTCTCTTTGTGGTATTCCACCTCTTGCTTGTTTTTGGTCCAAAGATGAAATTCTTAATGATAGTTGGTTATATTCACCAATTTTTGCAATAATACCTTATTTTACAATAGGATTAACCGCATTTTATATGTTTCGGGTATATTTACTTACCTTTGATGGGTATTTGCGCGTTTATTTTCAAAATCACAGTAGCACTAAAAATAATTTGTTCTATTCAATATCTCTATGGGGAAAAGAAGCACCAAAAACATTCAATAAAAATTTACTTTTATCAACAATGAATAATAAGGTTTACTTTTTTTCAAAAGATACATATAAAATTATTGATAATGATAAGATACGATACTTTAGTACTTACTTTGGAAATAAATATACTTCCACGTATCCTCATGAATCAGACAATACTATGCTATTTCCTCTGCTTGTATTGGTACTATTTACTTTGTTCGTTGGATCAATAGGAATTTCTTTTGATCAAGAAGTAATGGATTTTGATATATTATCGAAATGGTTAACCCCATCCCCAAATCTTTTACATCCAAATTCGAATTATTCTGTGAATTGGTATGAATTTTTTACAAATTCCATTTTTTCAGTAAGTATAGCTATTTTCGGATTATTCATAGCATATATTTTATATGGGTCTGTTTATTCATTTTTCCAGAATTTGGACTTAATCAATTCATTTGTAAAAGGGAGCCCTAAGAGAATTATCTTGGACCAAATAAAAAGTGTTATATACAATTGGTCATATAATCGTGGTTACATAGATATTTTTTATACTAGGGTTTTAGTCATGGGTATAAGAAGATTAACCGAGCTAACTCAGTTTTTTGATAGACATATAATTGATGGAATTACAAATGGAGTTGGCCTTACAAGTTCCCTTATAGGTGAAGGTATCAGATATATGGGGGGGGGACGAATCTCGTCTTATTTATTTTTATATTTTTTTTATGTATCAATATTTTTATTATTTTTTTTGTTCATTGGTATAAACCCAATAATTATACAGGTCTTCATGGGATAATTTTTTTGTCGTGTACAAAGACATTTTTCGTTCTATCATTTCCGAAAAAGTCGATAAACTAGGTGGATATGTAAAAGATATTTTT
>JAEEGL013967342.1_pt1 | contig 17997 bp, 10 predicted proteins | sample 9134231 | NCBI WGS metagenome assembly JAEEGL01 (sample SAMN16246548, study PRJNA631951) | gut metagenome | biome: gut microbiome; feature: rumen; material: fiber-attached | host: Bos | place: Iran: Karaj | collected 2018-10 | reverse complement strand
GCTTTATCTCCGTTAATATGTTTTAATACTTGTAATAAATATATCATAGATATTTTTATAGTGACACTAAATGTATTTCCCACAACTGTTTTACTTGTTGATGATGAAACACTTACATTAGCACTTGATGCATTAACTGATATTGTAAATATGAATGTAAGTAATATACCAAATAATAATTTACGTATTTTAGTCATTTATATTTCTCCTTTCTTATAATGATTTATCTCCATTTATATGTTTTAATACTTGTAATAAGTCAAGCATAGTTACAACTCCATCACCTGATGTATCAGCAGATAATAAATTTGAATCTACTAATGCTTTATCTCCGTTAATATGTTTTAATACTTGTAATAAATCAAGCATAGTTATTTTTCCATCACCTGATGTATCACCTTTAACACTAATACTATAGTCAATTGTATCAACTAATGTTGTTATAGTTACTATACTAGATGTAGTTAAAATATCATTATCATTTAATAGGTTACCATCACTTGATTTTACTACTACATTTCTAGCACCACTAGATAATAATATATTCTTTATATATCCAGCAGTTGTATCATTTTTAACTTTTGTTATTATTTGATTTTGTGTTGTTAGATTTGACATAGCAACTATTTCGCTTGATGTGATTGTATCATCAACTTTTTTAATTGATATTACATATTTCTTTTCTACACCTGTTTCTGAAGTAACAGTAATAGTTACATCCATTTCATTTTCTTCAAGTACTACTTCACCAATTCCTTCTACTTTTGCATTAATATCTTCTGCTGTAGCAAGAATATTTACTTTTTCTGTTTCTAATGGAACATATGCATTATATGCTATAACATCTGGATCAAATGCAGGCGATAAGTAATATCCCTCTACTTGTAAAGCAGTTAGGTTATTATTATTTGAACCTACACCTGGTAAACTTGTGTTTTCAGGCATATTGTTATAAATTGGTATTTCAAAAATAAATGATGAACTTAATATTCCAGCTGTTTTATAAGAACTATATGTTGTTGCTCCTTCTGTAGCTGGAGCTTGTATATTAGTCATATATTGATGAGTGAAACTACTATGTGTTGAATATGGGGAAACATTGAACTTTTGATAATATGCAGTTCCTTGTCCTTTTTTAATATATTCATTTGCTACAAAGGCTGTTCCTTCATCAATAGCTGTTTCTATGTTGTTCCAAGGTTCTCCACTTCGTTTAATTACTTTAGCTGCATATAATAAACCTCTAAGTACTGGATTTACTTTAATACCATTTATTGTATCGTTATATGCTCCGATATTAAAGAAGTTATAATATCCACTGTATGTTTTACCATCGAATTTGAATTCTTTTCCTGATGTTGAATCACTTCCGTTAACACCAACTTCTTGTCTAATTCTACTAGCTATTGTAGTAGGATTAATATCATATTTTTTACCAGTGTTCATTATAGGAATAACATATTTATCATCTGCAAATTTACCATTACTAAATATTGATTTAATTAGGTTAGGGTATATTTCTTCAAATGATTCTTCATAGTGATCTTCTTTTTCAAACATAAATATTCTATTTTCTAATAACCAGTTTCTTGGATCCATATAAAAGCCAATGACATTTGTATTTACCATGAACCATGTACTTCCTTCATATGGAGTAGTTGAAGTTCTATAATTATTATTTGTAGTTTGCATTCCGTTTTTTTCTTCTTCAGAATAAACTGCTTTAATAAAATCATGTCCTGTATTAACTGCTTTAAATGACCAATTTGGATATTTTGAATGTAAATAACTTAAATATGGAATATATGAATCAGGGAATCCTGCTTCTCTTAGTGTGTTAGCATATTCTGGGTCATCTATTGTAATATCTTCTTTTTTAACAATATAGTTTTTACACATATATCCAGTTTTACTACCATTATATTTTATTTTGTACCATTTGCCACTTGAGCAAGATGTTTTATCTCCATCAAATTCTTCTAATATTGTTACATTTACTCCTAGTGATAGAGAACCTAGTTTTTTTGTTGATGTGCTTGTTCCTTCACGTACTGCGATATCATTACCAGTTGTTCTTGCTGTCCAATTAGCTATAGTTAATCCATCATAAGCTGAATTTACATATTTAACATATTTTGAACATACATAACCATCTTTTTCTTTATATATTATTTTTAACCATCCATCAGAGCAGCCATCACCAGCAATAGTTGTTTTATCTACAACAGTTATTTGTGTACCAGAACTAACAGTTTTTATTATCGAGCTTGATGTATTTGCTTCAGTTCTAATTCTAACAGAAGTTCCTTTAATAACTGCACTATAATCTGCTTTTACTAATAGAGGCATGCAAAGAATAATAGTTAATAAAACTAATTTTATTTTTTTATTCATCATCCACCTCCATTATTTATTATTTCTATATTATTGTATCAAATAATTATATGTTTTGATTTATTTTAAAAGCTAAAAACAGTCCAACTTTACATTTTTTTCAAGAAATATAATAGTATATATACTTATTAAATGCAATATAGATTTTTAATAGTTATTTTGATAGAATATTTTTGTTATGAAAAAGTATATTCAAGGAAGCATTAGAAGAATTATTTATGAGAGTAATAGTGGTCCATATAAAGTTGGAGTTTTTAGAGTGAAGGATACTAATACTGATGAATATAAAGATTATGTTGGTAAGACTATTGGTTTTACTGGTGACATTATAGATGCTAATGGTGAACTTGATTATGTATTATATGGTGAGATGATTGAACATCCTAAATATGGTATTCAATTTAAAACAGAATCTTATGAAATTAAAGAACCTACTACTACTGATGCAATTATTTTATATTTGAGTAGTGGTATTTTTAAAGGAATTGGTGTTAAAACTGCAAAAAAAATAGTAGAAGTTTTTTCTGATCAAACAATGGATATAATAAAGAATGATTATCAAAAATTATCTATTGTTGATGGAATAAGTGAAGAAAAAGCGTTCTATTTACATAATAAAGTTGTTGAAAGTAGTAGTTCGCAAGATTTAATTATTAAACTTAATACATATGGTTTTAGTGTTAAAGAAGCGGTTGACTTAATTTCATTATATGGTTCTAGTTTAATTAATATAGTTGAAGATAATATTTATGAACTTAGTGATGTAATTAATTTTGATAAAATTGATCATATTTTTTTATCTAGGAATGAAGATAATCATCCATATAGAATAGAAGCACTTATTAAACATATTATTAACAATATATGTTATGAAACAGGGGATACATTGGTAAGTATTGATGAATTATATTTATCAATAAAAAAATATATAGATAGTGAATTTACATCGAGTACTTATTTATCTTATATAGATAAATTATGTAATAATAAAACAATATATAAATTTGATGAATTTGTTATGTTAGATAATTATTTCTTAGCTGAAAGAAATATTTTAAGAAGTATTGAAGTAATAAATAATATAAAAAATAAAATAAATGATAAGCAACTTGATGGAGATATTTATGAGTATCAAGTTAATAATAATATTAATTTTTCTTTAGAACAAATTGAAGCAATTAAAGGATCTATAAAGAATAATTTTTATATTATTACTGGGGGACCTGGAACTGGAAAAACCACTATTGTTAAGGCAGTAGTTAAATTATTAAAGAAAAATAATAAATTTAAAAATAGTGATATTGCTTTATTAGCTCCAACTGGTAGAAGTGCTAAGAGATTATCTGAAAGTGTTGAAGCACCCGCAAGTACAATTCATAAATTTTTAAAATGGAATAAAGAATCTCAAACATTTCAAATAGATGAATATAATAAAGCGTATGAAAAAGTTATTATAGTAGATGAATCAAGTATGATAGATATTTTCTTATTTGATAGTTTGCTTAAAGGTATTTCTTCTGATGTTAAATTAATATTAATAGGTGATGAAAATCAATTACCATCTATTGCTCCTGGTGATGTTTTATACGATTTAATCAGGATGGATAAAGTAAAAAGTAAGTGTTTAAATAAAATATATCGTGTTAAAGATGGTAGTTATATTACTGAGTTTGCTAGTGATATTAGAAATAGAAAAGTATTTGATGAATTTGATAATTATTCTGATTTTAAATTTATCAATAGTAGTGATAATAATATTAAAGAATATTTAAAAGAAATATGTTTTAGAATAAATGAGAAAAATATTGGAATAGATAATTTTCAAGTACTAGCTCCAATGTATAAAGGAATAAATGGAATAGATGCTTTAAATGATATGATGGCTGAAATATTTAATCCTAATAAAGATAAGTATCAAATAGGTGATAAGTATTATAGAATTGGTGATAAAGTTTTACAATTAGTTAATGATGTTGATAATAATATTTTTAATGGTGACATTGGATATATAGATAGTATTTATGAAATAGATAAGAAGAGATATATTGATATAGATTTTATGGGCAATAAAGTTACTTATAAAAGTGGTGAATTTGATAAATTTACTCTTGCTTATGCAATTAGTATTCACAAATCTCAAGGATCTGAATATGATAATGTAGTTGTTATATTAGCCAGTTCTTTTAGAAGAATGTTTTATAATAAACTAATTTATACTGGTATTACTAGAGCTAAAAAATCTCTCGTTTTAATTGGTACAATTGATTCATTAAATTTATCTGTTCAAACTAATTATGCAACTAATAGAAATACATATTTTAAATTTATTAATAAGGGAAAATAATATAATTTATTTTCTTTTATTTTTAAAATGTATTATAATATTTTTATGATTTCAGTGTTTGATAATATACTTAGTTTTATTGATACATTTGGTTCATATAGTGTTTTAATATCAACAGTTTTAATACTAATTGAAGCACTTGTACCTATGTTACCAATATTTGTATTTATTACAGTAGATTACTATGTTTTGGGTCCATTATTTGGATTTATAGTATCTTATATTTTTACTGTACTAGGTTGTATATCATCATATATGATATTTAAATATGGATTTGGTGATAAGTTTGATTATTTAACTAGAAATAAAAAAATGGTTAAAAAATATACTACATTATTTAAGAATATATCTACGGGTAAGTTAGTTCTTATAATATCTTTTCCATTTACACCGTCATTTTTTGTTAATGTGGCAGCTGGTTTAACTAAAATGGATTTTAAAAAGTATTTAACTGCTTTATTATTTGGTAAAGTAGCTTTGGTAGTATATTGTGGTTATGTTGGAGTTTCATTAATAGAAAGTTTTAAAAATCCAATTATTTTATTAAAGATTGTTATATTAATATTGTTTATATATTTAATATATAGAATTTGTGATAAATTATTTAATTTAGGAGGTCATAAATGATAAATTATGTGATTATAGGTTTACTAGTTGTTGTGATTATTTTATTAATTATTTTACTCGTTAGAAAAAATGATAATAGTGAAATGAATGATAAGTTACATAGAACTGAGATAAATGTTATTAAAGAAATAAGTGATTTTAAATCTACATTTAGTAGTGATATTAATGAGGATTTTAATAATTTAAATGATAGGATTGATAAGAAATTAAATTTAATTAATCAAAAAGTTAATGAAAAATTAGAGGATGGTTTTGATAAAACAAATAAGACTTTTACTGAAGTAATGAATAGATTGTCTAGAATAGATGAAGCACAAAAGAAGATAGATGGTCTTGGTAGTGAAATAGTTTCTTTAGAGGGAATATTAACTGATAAAAAGAGTAGAGGTATTTTTGGAGAAGTAAATTTATATCATATATTGTCATCTATATTTGGTGAAAAAAATGATAAAATTTATCAAACACAATATAAATTATCTAATGATACTTTAGTTGATGCGATTGTATTTGGACCAGAACCTCTTGGTACAATTTGTATTGATTCTAAATTCCCACTTGAGAATTATAGAAGACTTGTTGAAAAAGGTCTTTCTCAAAGTGAAAGAGAAGCAAGGAGTAAGTTGTTTGAAAGTGATGTAAAAAAGCATATTGATGCGATTGGTAGTAAATATATAATTAATGGAGAAACATCTGATCAAGCTATTATGTTTTTACCTGCTGAAGCGATATTTGCCGAAATAAATGCATATCATACATCTTTAATTAAATATGCTGCAAGTAAAAAAGTATGGATTACTAGTCCAACTACACTGATGAGTTTATTAACAATTATTCAATCAGTTCTTATGGGACTTGAAAGAGATAAATATACTAGTGTAATTCATGATGAATTGAATAAACTTGGTATTGAATTTGGAAGATATAAAGAAAGATGGGATAAGCTGTCTAGGAGTATTCAAACTGTATCTACTGATGTAGAAAATATTCATAAAACAACAGAAAAAATAACCAAGAGATTTGATAGTATCAGTAATGTTAAGATAGAGGATAATAATACTATTGAAATAGAAGAATAAGGAGTAATTTATTTTACTTCTTTTTACTTCTAATTGACATTTAAATGTGTAAATTGAGTATTGACTTCTTTTTTTGATATAATATTCTTTAGAATAATAGAGGTGATGTAATAAATGAAAAGGATAATAAAACTAATAATTGTTTTAGTTATAGCATTTCCAATTTTTTTAAATGCTACAAGTTATGGTGATGCTAGAGATATAGCTAATAATTATAATAGTAAGTTTCCAACATTTAAAAAATATTTAAGGTATGAAGATGCAGGACTTCCATATGGATATAGTGGATTTAAATATGGTGGTTTTGTTTCTCTTAACGAATTCAAAATAACATTAAATGGTAAGACTAATCCAGCATACTCATATTTGTATGATGGTATTTCATATTGGTCTTATCCAAACTATGCAATTGATGATACTTATGAAACTAATTATGCTGCATCTAAATCAAGTTATGGTACAAAAGTAACTGAGTTTGTTAGAAGTAAAACTAAGGTAAAAGGTACGGGTACATATGATAATCCATGGATATTTGTCGATAGATATCATGTAGAAGTATCTAGTAATGGATTTGGTAGCGTATCAGTATCAACAGCTTCTAGAAAAGTAGCAAATAGCGAGGGAAAACAAATAGAAGAAGTAGAAGAGGGTGAAAATAGTATATTTAATCTATCACCTGACACTGGATATGTTTATCAAGGAAATACTTGTGGTACTAATGTAACAGTTCATAACAATATATTAACAATTAAAAATGTAACAGCTAATATTAATTGCTCTGTAACTTTTAAAGAAAATGAGTATGTAATAACACTACCTCTTCCATACCAAGTTGTTACAACAAAATTATTGGGTCAAACTACAAGGACATTTACAAAGAAAGCTGATCCTGAACAATTCTTTGCTCAATATAATGTAGGATATTTTAAAGATGAGGAAAAGAAAAATAGATTGTCATTAGTTAAACCTCCATTTAGAAAAGGATGGTCATTTGATGGATATTTTGTTGCTCCAAGTCAAGATAAAGCAACTGAAGCAAATAGGTTGGTTTATGGTTATAAATATGAGGATTATAAAGCAAATAATAATTTAACTACTAATTTTACAACAAATTATACTTTAATAAAAAATGGTAGTTTTAAACAAAAAACTAATGATAACATTGTATTTAAGATTCATCAAAATCAATATACAATTACATATAATTCTGATGGTGGATCAAGTAATATGAATCCAAAAACAGCTAATGTTATATTTGAGAGCGATTTACCTGATATAACTACAATTCCTGGTAAATCAGGATATGTATTTGATGGTTACTATACTGCTCCAAATGGTGGAAAATGTACTAATTGTGATGTTGGATTATATTATGAACCAGTTTATCAATCAGGTACTGATAAAAAAGTCATAGGTGCAAAAGAGGTTGCTGTATGGCAAGAAGATTTTAATACTACATTATATGCTAAATGGAAACCATGTAGAGTAGGACATTATTGTACTGGTGATAATGAAGAGAAACCTTGTCCAGTAGGACAATATCAAGATGAAACTGGTAAATCAAGTTGTAAGCCTTGTGAAGCTGGTAAATATCAAGATGAAACTGGTAAAACAAGTTGTAAGTGTTGTCCAGCAGGACAATTCCAAAATGAAACTGGTAAATCAAGTTGTAAACTTTGTGGTTATGGAACACATCAACCAGCTACATGTAAAACAAGTTGTGATAATTGCCCTAAAGCAACATATCAAGATGAAAAAGGGCAAGCTAATTGTAAGGATTGTGATGTAGGTCAAACATCACCTGAAGGATCTACTAAAAAAGATGAGTGCCATTATCCTCCAATACCACAATCAGATAATACACATGAAACTATTAATACAGGAGGAAATGCTGGAGGAGCATTCATTATTTATGGTGAGAATGGTCCAATAGCTGGTCTTTCTCGTGATGAAGCAATGCAATTTATTGCTGATAATGAAGCAAGAGGTAATAATAGATTAGTTGTTCAATATTCTGATGGTTCAAGTATTAAAACAGTTTATAGTAATAGTAGTGATAATAGATATGGTATACAGTCATCAAATACAATGGATAAATATTATAACAATTATAATGATTATAAAAATGCTGTAGATAGTGCACAAAGTACTGCTAAAAATGGTAGTAATAATACAATTGCTTCATATAAAATACAAAGCGATTCAAAACCAAATAATAGTGGAAAAAAATTAGATACATCTGGTGCTATTCAGCAAAAGAAAGATGAAGCTGCTGCTGCTGCAAGAGCTGCTGCCGCTGCCGCTGCTGCTGCTTCAGCTTCAAGTGGTAGTTGGGATTATTCAGGAACATATTCAACTGGTACTTATGTTCCATCTGGTAGAAATGGTTGTTTCTTAGCAGGTACTAAAGTTAAAACAATATCTGGTTTTGTAAATATTGAAGATATTAAATCTAATGATATTGTATTATCTTATAATGTTTCTAAAGATAAGTATGAATATAATAAGGTAATAAAGCCACTAATTCATGAAAATTCTGAAGAAGAAATATATGTAATAGAAGTGAATGGTGAAGTTATTAAGACAACTTCTGAACATCCTTTCTATATTGCTAGAAAATTAAGTTTAACTGATGATAAAAATAATTTCAATAAATATGAAACAAATGATAAAGGTTTATGGACTAAAGCTAAATACTTAAAAGAAGGTTATTACTTAATGGATTCTAATGGTATTTATTATCCAATTACTAAGATAACTCATTATAAATATAAGGGAACAGTATACAATTTAAATGTTGAAAATAATCATAATTATTTTGTATCAGAGAGTAGTATACTTGTTCATAATTTGAAGTGAGGTGTTGTTGTATGAAGAATAAATTATTAATAATAATTCCTGCAATTATCTTAGTTGCTTTAATAGGAAGTTTAATATTTTTCAATAAGAAGGCTGATAATAGTAAAGCTAAGCTTCATTATGAAAGTTTTGGAGTATCTGATGATTATAAAAATCTTAAAGATGCGAATTTTGTTTTAAATAAATATGAAAAGTTTATTATTAATGAAGATAAAAAAGAAATAAAATATGCTTATCATTTAAGTGATGGAAATATGCTTGGAAAAATATATATTGCTAATGATGGTAGAATTCATATAACTGAGGATAATGAAACAATTGATTATATTTTATCAGACGTTAAATTTAAAACACTTTATATAAAAGAGTATGAATATCCTACAGGTATATATGCCTATGCAATATCACTTGATAAAGATGTATATTTAATATCTATAACTAAAGCAAATATTAAAGAAACACAGCTTACTAAACTAAAAACATATTATAAAAGTGAAAAGTTTGTTAATATCAGATTCTTGAGTGATACTCAATATTCTCCTATGTCAGTATTTGTATTAACTTCAGATAATAAGATTATTGATGTAGTTAGTGATATTATTTATGATGATAGCATTAAAGAAGTTTATTCACAGTTATATGTTTATAGTGATAATACTGCATCATCATTATATGGAAATATGCTTGAAGATAAGAATGGAAAAAATTATATAGTAAAATATATTTTTCAAATTGATGAAGCTTTTGGTAATATGCCAAAACAATCAATTCTTGTTGTTACTGAAGATAATAGATTTGTACTATATGATTCATTAAATGAGAAGTTAATGGAATATTATGAACTTATAAAGGATATTACTTATAATAATAAAGTTCCTTTCTTCACATCTGATTTAAAAATTAAATTTGATAATGAATATGAAATGGTTTTAAAAGCATCAATGGGATTGTTTTATGCATTTAATAAATTAGAACCAATAAAGAATTAATAAGCACTCTTTAATGAGTGCTTTTTTAATACTATTTATTAACAATGAAAAATATTGGTATTTATAGTATAATTGTGTTAGAATAATCATAGTTTTTTTACGGAAGGAGGAAGAATATGTTAGAGATTAAAAATATTACTAAGATATATGAAACTGGTTCTCTTAGACAAGTTGCTTTAAATAAAGTTAGTATTAATTTTAGAAAAAATGAATTTGCGGCTATTCTTGGTCCTTCTGGTAGTGGAAAAACTACATTATTAAATATAATTGGTGGACTTGATAAATATAATAATGGTGATTTAATTATTAACAATATATCAACAAAGAGATATAAAGATAGTGATTGGGATAGTTATAGAAATCATAGAATAGGTTTTGTTTTTCAAAACTATAATTTAATTTCTCATCAAACTGTTTTAAAAAATGTTTCTCTTGCATTAACAATATCTGGTATTTCTAAAAAAGAAACAGTTGAAAGGGCAAAACAAGCTTTAATAAGTGTTGGTCTTGAAGATCATATGTTTAAGAGACCTAATCAGTTATCAGGTGGACAAATGCAAAGAGTAGCAATTGCAAGAGCTCTTGTTAACAATCCTGATATTGTTCTTGCTGATGAACCAACTGGTGCTTTAGATAGTGAAACTAGTTTACAAATAATGGATATATTAAAAGATGTTGCTAAAGATAGATTAGTTATTATGGTAACTCATAATCCCGATTTAGCAGAAACATATGCTAATAGAATAATAAAATTAAAAGATGGAAAAATAATATCTGATTCTAATCCATATAACGGAAAAAATAAAGAAGAAGAGATATTTGAAAAAACTAAGAGAACAGGTATGTCATATTTTACCGCTTTAGGTTTGTCTTTTAGTAATTTAATGACTAAAAAAGGTAGAACTGTGCTTACTGCTTTAGCAGGATCAATTGGTATTATCGGTATTGCTCTTATTTTATCTTTATCTACTGGTTTTCAAAATTATATAGATAAGATACAAGAAGATACTATGTCATCATATCCTCTTACTATTACGAGTGAAACTGCTGATATGACATCACTTTTAATGTCAATGATTAGTGATGATAATAAAGATAATGAAGAGATTCAAAAGAGTAATAAATTAGTAGAAAAACAATTTGTTAGTGAAATGTTTGGTAGTGTAAGTAAAAATGATTTAAAAAGTTTTAAACGTCATATAGAAAAGAATAATTCTAAGTTAGAAAAAGATATTACTGCTATTAATTATATTTATAGTGTTGATCCTGTTATTTATACTAGGGATTATAAAGATGATGTTATTCAAGTAAATCCAAATTCTATGTTTTCTTCTATGTATGGAAATATGGGTGCTTCATCATTATTTTCATCATATTCAAGTATGTTTTATCAAATGATTGATGATACTGTTACTTTGAATGAGCAATATGATGTTGTAGCTGGTCATTGGCCTGAAAAATATAATGAGATGGTTATGGTTTTGTCACAAGATCATATGATACCTGATTTTATATTGTATTTTTTAGGTTATAGAGATATGGAAGAGTTATATGATGTTATTTCTAAAGTAATGTCTGGTGAAGATGTAGATTTAAATAATGAACCAATGGAAATAACATATGATGATATTTTAAATATTGAATTTAAATTAGTTAATCCAAGTGATAAATATAAATTTAATAGTAAATATGATATTTATGAAGATATGAGTGAAGATGAAAAATATATGGAAAATATATATAATAAATCTGAAAAACTTAAAATAGTAGGAATTGCTATTAGAAAAGAAGGTGTTAATTCTATGACACTTTCTCCTGGTATAGCTTATAAAAAGGAATTAATTAATCATATTATTGATAAATCTAAAAATAGTAAGATTGTTCAAAAACAATTAACAAGAAAAGATATAGATGTTTTTTCTGGAAAGAAGTTTGATTCTGATAACAAGAAAAATGATTTAGATTTTGAAGATATGATTACTGTAGATAGAGATATGTTATCAAGTGCTTTTGGTATGAATATCAGTGAAGAGGATATTAAAAATATAACTACTTCTGCAATAACCGAGATATCTTCTGATATTACTGCTGATACTAGTGGTGCTAAAAAAGCATTTGAAGATACATTAGTGGAATTATCAAATAATATGTTTGATAATGCTCTTTCAAGTGGAAAAGTGACTATTCATATGAGTGAAGTAGATTCATATATGTCAGAATTTTTAGATAGTGATGAAACTAAGAAAAAATTATCTGATTTAGAAGAAAAGTATGTTGTACCATCAAGTGCATATCTTGAAGTATATAGGCCTTTATTAAAAGGTATTATGACAGCTTATATTCAAGCATATAATGGAATAGATAGTAGTCAAACAACTGATCAATCTGATATGGGTGCATTAATATCTAAAACAGTTGCTAGTCCAATAATAGATTCTATTATTAAAAGTGATCCTGTTAAGGGAACTGTTGAGTTAATGGGAACTAAGATGACTGAAGCAGTTATGCAAAAAGAAATATTAACTGAAGTAGGTAACTTATCTGCAACATTAGTTACTAAAATAGCAAGTGGATTTAATGTTAAACCTGAGAAAATAGCGGCTGCTTTTAAATTTAATTTATCAGAAGATGAATTAAGAAGACTTATGAGTGCTATGATGGGTGGAGATAATACTTCAAGTGCTCAATCTAATTTATTAACTCTTGGATATCAAGATAGGGAAGATCCAACTATGATATCAATTTATTTTAAAGATTTTGATGCTAAAGAAAGAGTGTTAAAATTTATTGATGATTATAATGATGCAATGGAAAAATTAGGTGATGAAGATAAACTAATTAATTATTCGGATACTGCTGGATTATTAATGTCATCAGTTAAGAAGATTATTAATAGTATTAGTTATGCTCTTATGGCATTTGTATCTATTTCATTAGTTGTTTCAAGTATTATGATTGGTATTATTACATATATTAGCGTTCTTGAAAGAACAAAAGAAATTGGTATTTTAAGAGCAATTGGTTCATCTAAAAGAAATATTTCATCTATATTTAATGCTGAGACATTTATCATAGGATTATTATCTGGTTTGTTTGGAATCGGTATTACACTAGCTTTAATACCTGTGATTAATTATACAATTCATACTCTTACAGATAATTATGATATTAATGCTGTTCTTCCAATTGTTGGTGCAGTATCATTGATATTATTAAGTATAATACTTACAATAATTGGTGGATTAATTCCTTCTAAGAAGGCATCTAGACAGGATCCTGTAATTGCTCTTAGAACTGAATAATTTATTTGTAAATGAAGTGTCAAATAATTGAAATTTGACACTTTTATTTATATAATCAATTTAAAGGATGATTAGCGGAAGGAGAGTATAATCATTTTAGCGCCTGGACTAATAACAGTTGACGAGGATAGTAGTTATCGAAATATTCGGCGGGTTCTACTACGGATAAGTGGTTCGTAAGATATATAGTAAAAAGTAAAATCAAAATTATAACAGAAATATATATCGACACTAAATTTTTTTAACATGGAGAAAAATTATGTGTGGAATAATAGGTTATATAGGAAATAAGCATCCAAAAGATGTTCTTTTGAGTGGGCTGAAAAACTTAGAATATAGAGGTTATGATTCATCTGGTATTGCTTTAATAAATAAAGATGAAACTCAAATTATTAAGAGTGTTGGTAAGATATCTACATTAGAAAAGAAAATTAATTCTATAACGTTAATTGATTCTAATGTTGGAATTGCTCATACTAGATGGGCAACACATGGTGAACCTAATGAAGTAAATGCTCATCCTCATAAGCAAGGAAAAATTACAATAGTACATAATGGTATTATTGAAAATTCAAATATTTTAAAGGATAAATTGATTAAAGAAGGAGTTACATTTAATAGTAATACTGATACAGAAGTAGTGGCATCTCTTCTAAACAAATATTATAAAGGTGATATGAGTGATGCGATTAGTAAAACTATTAAAGATATAAAAGGAAGTTATGCTCTTGGAATAATATGTGATGACGAGCCTGATATGTTATATGCAGTTAGATGTGAATCACCATTAATTTTGGGAGTAGGTAAAAATGAATATTTTATAACAAGTGATATTGGTGCAATAATAAATTATACTAAAAAATATGTTTTATTAGGTGCAAATGAAATAGTTTCTATCAGCAAAAAGGGTTATAAAATAACTAGTAATGGTAAAGAAATAATAAGAGATATTAATATAAGTGAATTAAGTTCAGAATCTTCTAATTTAATGGGTTATGAACATTATATGATTAAAGAAATAATGGAAGAACCAATACTTGTAAATAATTTAATAAATAAGTATATTGATCATCTTGATAAATTTCCTGATATTAAAAAATATAAGCATATTCATATAGTTGGATGTGGTAGTGCATACTATGCTGGTATGATTGGTAAAAATTTTTTTGAAGATGATGGTATTGATGTTCAAATTGATGTAGCTTCTGAATATAGATATAGAAATATTAAATATGCTAAAAATACTTTAGTTATAGTTATTAGTCAATCTGGGGAAACAGCAGACACTATTGCTGCGATGAGAATGGCTAATTCTAAGAATATAGATACACTTGCAATTGTTAATGTTGATGGATCTACTATTGCTAGAGAATGTACATATAAAATATTAATTGAAGCAGGACGAGAAGTTGCTGTCGCTACTACAAAGGCATATATTTTACAAGTATTAATACTTAGTTTATTATCATATAAAAATAAACCTGATAAACAATATATAAACGATTTATTAACACTTCCTAAACAATTAAAAGTATTATTAGACAAAACAGGTTTTCATAAAAAAATAGCTGATAAAATATATAAAAAGAATGATGTATTTTTTATAGGAAGAAAGATTGATTATGCTATATGTATGGAAGGTAGTTTAAAACTAAAAGAAATATCTTATATTCATAGTGAAGCATATCAAGCGGGTGAATTAAAACATGGAACAATATCTCTTATTAATAAGGGAACAGTTGTTATTTCTGTAATTACAGATAATGATATTAGAGACAAATCTATTTCTAATTTAGAAGAAGTAATTTCAAGAGGTGCAAATCCAATTTATATTAGTAACGTAGATGCTAATTATAAGAATAAAATTATTGTTCCTAAAATACATATAAAATTACAACCTTTATTAGTAGTTCCATCTTTGCAGTTAATAGCATATTACGTTGCTTATAAAAAAGGTTGTAATATTGATAAACCAAAAAATTTAGCTAAAAGTGTTACTGTAGAATAGTATAAATATTTATGATAGAATAATTGAGAGGAGTTATTATGAAAAAATATGATTATATTGTTGTAGGTAGTGGATTATTTGGAAGTACTATTGCTTATAGATTAAACAAAATGAATAAAAAAGTATTAGTACTTGAAAGAAGAAATCATATCGGTGGAAATGTTTATACTGAAAATATTGATGGTATAAATGTTCACAAATATGGTGCTCATATATTTCATACTGATTATAAAGATGTGTGGGATTTTGTTAATAGTTTTGTTGAATTTAATAGATATACTAATAGTCCAATAGCTAAATATCATGATGAAGTCTATAATCTTCCTTTTAATATGAATACTTTTTCTAAAATATGGGGTGATGTAATAACTCCGGAAGATGCTTTAAGACATATTAATGAAGAAAAAAAAGAAATAGATGGTGAACCTAAAAATTTAGAGGAACAGGCTATTAGTCTTGTTGGTAGAACTATCTACGAAAAATTAGTAAAAGAGTATACTGAAAAACAATGGGGTAGAGATTGCAAAGAATTACCTGCATTTATTATTAAAAGATTACCAGTTAGATTTGTTTATGACAATAATTATTTCAATGATAAGTATCAAGGAATTCCAATTGGTGGATATACTAATCTTGTTAATAAAATGTTAGATGGAGTAGAAGTAAAACTTAATACTGATTATTTAAAAGATAAAGATTATTATAATTCTATATCTAAAAAAATTGTTTATACTGGTGCTCTTGATGAATACTTTAATTATAAAATGGGACATCTTGAATATAGAAGTTTACTATTTGAAGAAAAGAAATATGATATTTCTAATTATCAAGGTAATGCAGTTGTTAATTATACGAGTAAAGAAGAGAAGTATACTAGAAGTATAGAACATAAACATTTTGAATTAATTGGTGAAACAAGTGGTACGATTGTTACTTATGAATATCCTAGTGATTATAAAGATGGTATGGAAAAATACTATACTGTTAATGATGATAAAAACAATAAACTTGCTGATGACTATAGAAAGCTTTCTGAAAAAGAAAAAAATGTAATATTTGGTGGAAGACTTGCGGAATACAAATATTATGATATGGATGATGTTATAAAAAAAGCATTAGAAATTAAATTATAAAAAAAATCTCATCATATGATGAGGTTTTTCTTTTTGAATTATTTTTTGTTATTTTCTTGCCATTAGGTTTTGATATAGTGCAGCTAATGCTCCACCTACAAGTGGTGCTAGGATGAATACCCAAACTTGTTTTAGTGCTTCTCCACCTTGTAATAAAGCAGGGGCAAGACTTCTTGCTGGGTTAACACTTGTACCAGTAATACCAATTCCTAGTAGGTGAACTAATACTAATGAAAGACCAATAACAATTCCAGCAACATTTGCTGTTTCTTTTTTGCTTGTAACACCTAAGATTGTAAGCACAAAGAAGAATGTTAATATTACTTCTGTTACAAGAGCAACAACCATAGTAACTGTGTTACCATTTGGAAGAATTGTTTCAAATCCATTAGCACCTAGCATTTCAAATGATCCAAGTATTAATCCTAAGCATACTGAACCAGCTAAAGCACCAAGAACTTGTGATACAACATATCCAATGAAATCTTTTAATTTTAATTTTCCAGTCATATACATAGCTAATGAAACAGCTGGATTTATATGACAACCTGAAATGTTTCCAATAGAATATGCCATTGCAACAATTACAAGTCCAAATGCAAGAGATGTAGCTATAACTCCAGCTGGTGTATTACAACCAACTGTTACAGCAACTCCACATGCAAAGAATGTAAGAGCAAATGTTCCAACAAATTCTGAAATGTATTTCTTCATAAGATTTCCTCCTTATTTTAATTATAAATAATATATTATTTATTGTCAAAATTAATATATATTCTTTTTATTCTTTTTGATATAGAACATATTATTTCATATGGAATTGTTTTTAAATATTTAGATATTTCATTTAGATGATTATTGTCTTTTATAAGTAAAACTTTATCATGTAATCTAACATCTTTATCTATTTTTATGAACAACATATCCATGCAAATATTACCAACTATTTTATATTTTTTATCATTTATATAAACATATCTTCCTGTATTTTTTCTTATAATACCATCGGCATATCCAATTGGAATTACTCCAATTAATTCTTCTTTTTTACATTTATAAATTCCATTATATCCGAGTATGTCACCGGGATTTAGTTTATTAATTTGAATTATTTCGCTATATAATTTAAATGTTGATAGTAGATTTAAATCTTTATTATCTGTTATTCCATACATTATTATTCCAAGACGAGAACCATTCATATAATCTCTCTTATTATAATTAGTTGTTGCTTCACTTGCGTTTATATGTACTATTGGAATAGT
>JAEEGL016266511.1_pt1 | contig 17998 bp, 10 predicted proteins | sample 9134231 | NCBI WGS metagenome assembly JAEEGL01 (sample SAMN16246548, study PRJNA631951) | gut metagenome | biome: gut microbiome; feature: rumen; material: fiber-attached | host: Bos | place: Iran: Karaj | collected 2018-10 | reverse complement strand
GTATGAGTATCCGTACATAGAATACATTGATTCCATCTGTCCGAAATAATCATCTATATATTGGTCTACGTCAGACTCTGTGTAAGCATAATCGGTTCCCTTTAGCAGTTCCTCTGCGTCAAGCTGCAAAACGATATACTCTTTGCAGTATCTTTCTGCTTCGCTCTTAACATAATCGCTTACCTTAACTTCTTTGTCGTCGTCATCTTTTATAAGTGAATCGGCAGTCATATCGTCGCCGTCATATTTGCTTGATGCATTTTGATATGCAATGTTTAAGTAATTGATATAAACGCCTATCGGAACTTCTATGTCCTTATAGCGATAGCTCCATGCGTCACCAACAGACGTACCGAGCGATACTGTTGAATTTCCCGAACAGCCTATACAAGCTGCAAGTGTCAATACTGCCAAAACGACAGCAACCGATCTTAAAAATCTTCTCATAATTATTATTTCTTCCTTTCGTTATTTTATAACGCATCATAAGACAACAGGATTTATTATACACATGTTTTAAAGGTTTGTCTACCGATTTAATAAAATTTTACTTAAAAAGACAAAATTTTTTTAAGCATCTCGAGCGGCTTGCCGTTTTGCTCAAGCTTTACGGAGATATACGGTTTATTTCCCGCATTCAGCAGAGCGTGATACTTATTCTCACGCATAATTCTCTCCACAGCGCCGCATTTTATATTCTTTATATAAAGCATAAGTCTGTCGGCAATTTGTTTTATCTCATATATTCCCAAGCCCGACGCAAAATTTCTTATAAGGGCAATGTTTATAAGTCCCATTACGGCGTAAGGCGGTTCACCGAATCTGTCAACAAGTTCGTCAACAACATCATCGGCATCATCCTGAGAACGGATATCGGCTATTCTGCGGTAAATATCTATCCTTGTTGCCGCGCTTTGTATATAATCCTCGGGTATGTGCGCCTGTATATGCAGGTCAACAAAGCAATTCTCTCCGCTGTCTGCGGGTTCTTCTCCCTTTTCTTCACAAAGCGCTTCGTTCAAAAGCTTTAAGTACATATCATATCCAACGTCTTCCATATGCCCGTGTTGAGACGCGCCCAAAACATTGCCTGCGCCGCGAAGCTCCAGATCACGCATCGCTATCTTAAAGCCCGAGCCGAACTCGGTAAATTCTCTTATAGCGCTCAGTCTTTTTTCGGCGATATCTGTAAGCACTTTGTTTTTATAGAATGTAAGATAAGCATAAGCTCTTCTTGTTGAACGCCCCACTCTGCCTCTGAGCTGGTGAAGCTGTGAAAGCCCCAGACAATCCGCTTTTTCTATTATAAGTGTGTTGGCATTAGGTATATCTACGCCTGTCTCCATAATTGTTGTGCAAACAAGCACGTTTATCTCCTGATCAACCATTTCACGCCAAACATCTGAAAGCTCTTTGTCATTCATTTTTCCGTGGGCGAATGCTACCTTTGCCTCAGGTATTTGCTGAGAAAGCTGAAAAGCCCTTTGCTGTATGGTGTCCACATCATTATGCAAAAAGAACACCTGTCCGCCGCGGCGAAGTTCCTTTCTTATCGCTTCACCGATAACGCCCTTATCATATTCCATTACATAAGTCTGTACGGGATATCTGTCCATCGGGGCTTCTTCTATAACAGACATATCTCTTATCCCGCTCATTGCCATATTAAGTGTTCGCGGTATCGGTGTTGCCGACAGGGTGAGAACGTCCACATTGCTTTGCATTTGCTTGAGCTTTTCTTTTTGGGCAACGCCGAAGCGCTGTTCCTCGTCTATTATCACAAGCCCCAGGTCATAAAACTTAATATCGTTTTGCACAAGCCTGTGAGTACCTATGATTATATCTATTCTGCCGAGCTTCAGATCTTCTATTACCTTTGCCTGCTCCGCAGCGCTTCTGAAACGCGAAAGAAGCTCTACCCTTACGGGGAAGCCCTCAAATCTTTTCAAAACGGTTTGGTAGTGCTGCCAGGCAAGTATGGTTGTCGGCACCAATATCGCGCATTGCTTAGAGTCGCTCACACACTTAAAGGCGGCTCTCAGTGCGACCTCGGTTTTTCCGAATCCAACGTCTCCGCAAAGAAGTCTGTCCATCGGGGCAGTGCGCTGCATATCGCTTTTGATTTCTTCGGCGCATCTTAATTGGTCTTCTGTTTCCGTGTATTCAAATTTTGCCTCAAAATCGCGCTGCCACTCGGTGTCCTCGGAAAAAGCAAAGCCCTTAGCTTTCATACGTTCGGCATAAAGCGCCGTAAGTTCTTTTGCCATTTCTTTCACGGCCTTTTTTACGGTTGCCTTAGACCGCTGCCACTCCGTGCCGCCGAGCCTGTTCAGCCTTACCGAATTGTTTTCCCGCGGCCCTATATATTTGGAAACAAGATCCAGCTGTGTAACGGGAACATAAAGCGTATCGCCTTTTGCGTACGATATTTTTATATAATCCTTTACAACGCCCTGCGTGTTTATTTTGTGTATACCGTTGTAAATTCCTATCCCGTGAGCGGAGTGAACTATATAGTCGCCCGCAACAAGCTCCGAAAGGCTGCCGATTTGTCTGCTGTTTTTTGAATTTGACGCCTTTAATGAGCGTTTTTTTGTATGTATATCGGTCTGACCGTGACTTATCAGTGTAAAACCCTGCGCGGGATACTCTATTCCCGCGGACAAACTGCCCGGGCAGATAATCACCGTTCCGGGGATAAGCTTTTTGGGGTCTCTCTCAAACTTTGCGTCAATACCTCTTTCTGTCAGCTCGTTTGCAAGGTTTATCGCGGCCTTTTCGGTTCCTGCCAAAACAACACAGGTCAAATCTCGCTCAACTATCGGCTGAAGATCCTCTGTGAGGACCTTTACACTGCCGCTCCACCGTGAAAGACGGTTAGCCGTAAAGCTTATCATATCCTTTATGGGAATATCAAACGTTCCGTGTGTAAAATTATCCAGAAACACTGTCCTTCTCTTGCTCAGTGCGTCAAGCAATTCGCTGTAATTTATATCAAATTTATCAAGACCGCTGCACAGCGTGCCGTCGGCAAAATAATCCTTTATGTTTTCCTCCTGCATTTTCGTGTACACTCTCATACGCTCTTTCACACGAGAGTTTTCAGATATAAACACCATATTGTCTTCCCGTAAATAATTAAGGAGCGTTGCAGGCGTTTTATATATAAAAGATATATATTTATCGGCGTATTCGGGGTATGTGCCGCCTCTTATTTGCTTTGCCTGCGAGATAAGCACCTCTTTTGCTTTTTCGGAAAATTTGCCCCTGAGTGAAGCCGCTTTTTCTTCTATTTTATCGGCAAGCAAATTGTAATCCTCTATCAAAACTTCGTTTGAAGGGGAAATAACTATTTCTTCAACATAATCTGTCCTGCGTTGAGTTTCCGTGTCAAAATAATTGATAGAATCTATCTCGTCGCCCCAAAATTCAACTCTTACGGGGTTTTCGCAGTCCGGCACAAAAATATCAACTATTCCGCCTCTGTGGGCAAACTGACCGGGGCCTTCTACGGTCTCGCAGGCTTCGTAACCGTTTAAAACAAGCGCCCTTACAAGCTCCTCGGGCGATATGTTAAGCTCGGCTTTTAATGTAACCGACGCATTGTGAAGTACCGACGGCGGTATAGTATACTGACAAAACGCGTCTACGCACGTAACTATTACATAAGGTTTGCCCTTGCCGTTTTTTATAAGCGACAATGCCTTCAGCCTTTGATGCTCATACTCGCGCGACGCGCCCACAGTCTCTCTCAAAACAAAATCTCTCACGGGATAGAACTCGGCATCCACACCCATTGCCTTTATATCTGAGCAAAGTGTGTTTGCCTCGGTTTCGTCGCCCGTAATTATGATTGCGCCAGTGCCGAAATCTTTACAAAGCGAAGACACTATATTGGCTTTGTGAACACTCGATGTTCCGCTTACGGCGGTGATTTTGTTTAATTTTATTGCTTTATAAAGCGCTTTATATTCATTCAGTGACGATATCACCGATGATAAAAATTCCATTGCGCACCTCTCTGCCAATTAGTATCAGATACGTTTCTGTTTATCATTCATCCCCAGCAAATATTCCACGGGGGTTTCAAGTATCTCGGAAAGCGCTTTAAGCTCTATATCGCTTACGCTTCGAAACTGCCCTTCAAGTTTTGAAAGCCCCGAGGTGTTCATATCTACACCCTTTACCTGCAATTGTGCCAAAAGCTCTTTTTGCTTCATATCTTTACTTTTTCTAATTGCTTCTACCCTTACGCCGACAATGTTTTTATTTCCGCGGCTTTGTTTTCTTGTTCTCATAATATCACCAACCGATAAACACCAATATTATCATCAATCAGCACGATTATAACAAATTTAAAGCATTCTTTCAATAATAATATACCGTTATAATCCAAATTAATTGTTTTTATTTGTCTTATAAATAAAAAAACGTAAATAACGTGATCTGCCACTAACTTAAAGCTCAATACACGGCGAATATAACAGCCGCACATTGAGCTTCGATATTTGTTTTATTAATTTACCGTATGCAATTTATAAATAACAAAATTTCCTATATTTGTGATTTTATCCGCCTCCACCGCGGAATATTGGCTGTAATACCATTTGTGCGCATATTCGCAGAGCATATCTATCTGTGGGCTGGCGCTGTCATCAATAAAACAAAGAGAATCGTTATTTACAATGTCTCGGTATGGATTTGCAATACCAAATTTTTTTAGTTTGTTGTCGTAATAATTCGTGTGAATATAAGTCGCATCAACAGTTAACAACTTGCAAAATTCCTCGTCATTTGAGCGTTTTAAAAAAGGATTTATGAAAGATTCTTCTCCAAACCGCATTTTAAATGACGCTGATACTCCGCACATATATTCACATTCGGTTTCTTGCGTATATTTTTCCAGCAAATCGGGATTATAAAATGTTTTACCGTCTTCATAATAAGTTGTGTTATACGTGCTTAAATAAACTGTATTAAAGTATAATCCAAATATAGCGGCAATGAAAACGAATGACAGTATCGTCCTACGGAGGGTTCTGCGATTGTCATTTGCCCTTATATGTTCACACATTTTAATCAAAGCAAAAATAACCGCGAACAGTATTACCGGAAGCACCGCTCTGAAGGGATATCTGCCTGTATAATACAGATAAAAGTAAAATACAGCGGCAATAAACGCAAACGCAACCGAAAATAATTTATATTTACCTTTTAACAATATAAAAGAAGCCAATATTGTAACGGCCATAACAACAAAGAATATACCGGATTGATTTAGCTCTTTTATATTATTTAATTCATCAAGTAATATCTTTTTGGGTACATATTTAATAGATCTGGGTTCTTCTGTGCGAATAACATCGCGCAGTTCTTTTAACTTTTCAATTGATTGAGCACCGTCTACGTCCAAATACCAACTCAATATCATACGGTATTCGGTTTCTGAGTAATTAATTTCGGAAAAGGCTTCTTTACTGTACTCATAAGAAGGTAAATTATAGTCATAAATGGCAGAACGTATCGAATTGAAATTTTTTTGAAGCTGCTCGCCGGGAGTGCTGTAATATATGCGGTCAGATATTGTGTAAACGGAAAAAAAGGCTATAACAATACATAATGTAAACGCTAAGAATCTTTTGCCGAACATTGCCTTAATTACTGTTTTTAAATTAACTGTAATGCTTGACTCTTTGCTCCATTTATCAACTATAACATTTATAAAAATATAAACCAAAAACGAAAAAAGTCCTACAAAAAACAACTGTTTTCTCAGCGAAAAGCCTGTAATTATAAGCAAAACACATAAAGCGCTTTTTAAAACGGAAAGCTTTTTATCATTGATCAAATTAATTAACAGTAAAAATCCTGAAACAGTAAGCGCCGCAGCAGCAGTTGTAAAATTAATTATACAGTAGTTGCAAGGCGCAAAAGCCGCACACAGCAGAGTAGATACACAAAGACCTTTAAAGCCATACTTACTGATAAAAATATATTGAATAACGCAATAAGACAGATAAGAGAATAAGATTAAGCAAACTGTATATGTATTAGTATTTGAGAAAAATTGTTGTATTATACAAAAAAACTTCGCTATAAAAAAGTTCATGAAATGTGTTTCAATGCGGTTGTTGGCGAAATCAAGTGAACACGCCCATTCATCAAACATTGCATATTTCGGGAAAGATACAACAAAAGATAAAACCAATATTAAAAGATTTATAACAGCCGCTGTTATCAGCTTATGTGTTACTGCGAATTCCAAAAATCTTCGGGCAACCTTTTTGATGTCAGCCATAATTCAGCCTCCGATATAAAAAATAAAGCCACTTCGTTTTATAGGTATTTCTGCAAAAGCCTATCGAATACTATAATACTATTAACTGTATGCAAGCATAATTCTACTACAAAAAACCTTTTAAATCAATATGTACGTCACAAATAAACATTTCTGCAAAAACAGCAAGGTCAAGCCACCCTTTTTGGTAGCTTGACCTTGCTTTGTAAAAACAATGGCATTTTGTGTTGTTTTATTCGGGTCTTGTGAGCATATCCGCGGTTATGTTATACGTTTCTCCGAGCTTGATATCGGCTATTACGTATTCATCTTCTCCGTTTGTTATCCTTAAGGAAGCCGCATCTGCATATTCCGAAAGGTCAATGTAATAAGCGCCTTCTCCCTCTTCGGCTTTTGTGATCTCAATCTGAGTTTCTTCACCGTCTACGGTAACGTAAGCGTAAACGTTTTCCCATTCAACGTCTGTGCCCAACTGAATGTAAACACGTGTGTCGCTGTCGGATTGGTTGTCGTCCTCTGTTTCGGTGTCGGGCTGAGCATCGGATTCCGTATTCTCGGTATCGGGCTGAGAATCAGACTCGGTCTCGGTCTCTGTGTCAGGCTGTGTATCAGACTCTGTATTCTCTGTGTCTGATTGTGCGTCGGATTCTGTTTCGGTATCAAGCTGCTCTGTATCTGTAGCAGATTCTGTATCCGTTTGTTCGGAATCTGTATTTTCAACATCGCTGTTTTCGTTTTCCGATTCTGTATCGCTTGCAGGCTCGGTATCCGATTGTTTTTCCGTGTCTGTTTCATCTTCGACATCTGAGCAAGGCAGGCTTTCTATAAGTTTTGCTATATAACGCTGTAATGTTGTAACATCAAGCAGGTCTACTTCGCCGTCTCCTGTTGTGTCGGCGTTTTTGAGCGCAGCACCCTCAAGATCTGAAAGCTTTGCGAGATATTTTTGAATGAGAACTACGTCCTGCATATCTATCTCGCCGTCACAGTTCGCGTCGCCGCAAAGCTCTGATTCCTTTTCGGTATCGGATGTTTCCGGTTCTTCGCTATCGGATGTTTCGGGTTGTTCTGTGTCGGACTGTGCAGGCTCTTCGCTGTCACTTTGCTCGTCGGGGGGGTTACCCGTATCTGTTTCTGTGTCCGAATTATCGGCTGTGTCAGACTCTGCCTCCGAATCTAAATTATCACTTGCCTCGGTATCGTCGGGCAATGATGAATCTGTTGTGTTTTCCGATTCGGTATCGGGCGCTTCCTGTGCGTCGGATTCGGTATTTTCACCTGTATCGGATGAGTCTTTATTGTCCGTATCGGGCAGTTGTTCATCTTCCTCTGCCAAAGCTTTGGTGTAGATCGCTTTTGACTTAACGCCATCACCCGTATATGCAAACGCCGATGTTGAAACGAGCGCGCTCACAAGCAACACGGACAAAAGCAAAGCCAAAAATTTACTTGTTTTTCTCATAATCGTTCCTCCGTAAAAACTGTATTTCCGATTTCTCGGTTGACTTATTATAGCACGGCGGCAAATTTGTTTACAATGCAAAAATTTTAGTATTTAAGCCATATTTTTACTATTTTAAAATGTGTTTTTATTCAAAGAAAATTTATTTTTTAAACATTATTTTGACAATATATTCGCAAAAGCGGCGTTAATATGTTTATACAATTTAACACAAAGGGATGTATAAAAATGAAAAGCGCTGTGATGCCAAAAGAAAAAACAGAATCAATAAACCAATCCGCTAACAAAGCTCTCGAAAATAAATCAGTTCAAAAACTTCTTATCAATATTACATACACTGCATTGGGACTTATTATATCAAACAGTTCCGTTTTCGGACAATTTGCGCCTTTCGGCGTCGCTTTTGTGGCGTCTGTTCCTTATCAAAGTCTTTTGTGGGGGGCTTTGGGCACGATTGCGGGCGCGTTTTTGTTTTCGGGAATAAGCGGATACAGATATATCGCCGCCGTTCTTTCAGCAATCGCGTTGAGATGGGTCTTCAGCGAAATTGATAATTTTTCCAAAAGAAAATTTTTCGCTCCCGTTATCGCATTCATTCCGCTAATTTCAACAGGGCTTATAATGTCGTTTGCAGTGGGATTTGACGCATCGGATATTGTAAAATATCTTACGGAATCGCTGCTTGCGGCAACAAGCTCTTATTTTTTCACAAAAACAATAGTTTTGTGCGCGGGAACCAAGGGCATTGCAAGTTTATCTCAGCAGGAGCTTGCGTGTTTATCTATGACGGGCTGTATTATACTGCTCTCTTTCGGGCGGTTGAGCATCGCGGGACTTTCGGTAGGAAGGATACTTGCCGTTTTGCTTGTAATAGTATGTTCACGCTACGGAGGGATTGCAGGCGGCTGCATAACAGGCGCAGCAACAGGCGTTGTTTTCGGTCTTTCTATGCCGCAATACAGCTTTTTGGGAGCGGCTTACGCTTTTGGAGGACTGCTCGGCGGACTTATGTCATCGGTAGGCAAAATAGCGGTGAGCATATCTTTTTTGCTCAGCAGCATAATCGTTCTTTTGCAGGCGACACAGGGAGAACAGGCTTTAACTGTGTTTTATGAAATTCTTATAGCCGCCTCCGTCTTTATGCTTGTTCCGCAAAGCTTTACAAACGGTATTACCGCTCTGTTTACAGCGCCCATAAACGATAACAAAGCCGAAGGACTCAGGCAATGCGTTATTATGCGGCTCGATTACGCCTCTAAAGCTATATCCGATGTGTCTGACTCGGTAAATGCGATAAGCAAAAAGCTTCACACGGTGTACGCACCCGAGAAAGATAATATTTACTCAAAAGCATCGGAACGCGTTTGCACGAGCTGTGGACTTAAAACCTATTGTTGGGAAAAGAACACACCTTTAGATGACACAGATTTTGACGATATCAACAAGCTGCTTTCCGATAAAAAAACCGTAACGGAAGAAGATATAGACAATTTTTATCCCAAAAAATGCTGCAAAAAACAGGAGATGGCTTCGGCTATTACGGATTGCTACAAGTTGTGTGCCGCTTACAGCGTTGCCGACAAGGAAATTAACGAAGTAAAAAGCCTTGTTTCCGACGAATTTAAAGGCTTAAGCGGTATTTTAAGCGACCTATCAAACGAATTTAAAGATTATGAATACTTTGACGCCGAATGTGCCGAAAGAGTATCGGCGGTTTTCAAGCTTGAAGGCTTTGTTCCCATTGATGTGGCGTGCAGAGTAAATAAATATAACAGGATGTGTGTAGAAGTGATAATTTCGGATAACGAAAAAAGACAAATAAAACGCTCGGATCTTATTAAAGCAGTATCCGGTGCCTGCGGCAGAAAAATGGACGCTCCGTGCATAAGCTATGCCCCCGACAGATGCCGTATACAATTTAACGAAAAGCCCGTGTACGATCTGCAAATAGGGACAAGCCAACACACAAGCGGAAACGGTACACTGTGCGGCGACAGCTTTAATTACTTTACGGATGGCATGGGCAGATTCATAAGCGTTATAAGCGACGGAATGGGAACAGGCGGACGCGCCGCCGTTGACGGAAATATGGCAACAGGGATCTTGACAAAGCTTGTAAAAGCGGGATTAAGCCTTGATTGCAGCCTTAATATTGTTAATTCCGCACTTATTATCAAATCTGACGAAGAATCGCTTGCTACACTTGACGTAAGTGTTTTTGATATGTTTACGGGCAATATGGAGTTTCTTAAAGCAGGCGCACCCATGACCTATATTAAACGGGGCGGCAATGTCATTAAAATAGAAACGCCTTCTTTGCCCGCCGGAATATTACGTAATATCAGCTTCGCAAAGAAGGAGTTTAACGCAAACGTTCAGGATTGTATAATTATGGTATCGGACGGCGTTATATCAAGCGGAGACGGATGGCTTGAATCAAAACTGAAATCAATTAACGAATTTGACGTTAAAGAGCTTGCAGAAAAAATAATACAGGACGCACTTTCGAGATGCTCGGACCGTGACGACGATATGACCGTTATTGTAATGAGGTGCGTGGAAAGGTAAAAATAATTTCGTTTGCAAAAAACAGCATTATTTTCCCAAACCCCTTTATATTTTCCTATTTATGGTGTATAATTGTTGTGTTCTGTGAAAAAAGCAGGAAAATATATTATCGGAGATGAATTTAAATGCCTCTTGTTAACGCAAAAGAAATGCTTACAAAAGCAAAGGAAGGACACTACGCGGTAGGTCAATTCAACATTAATAACTTAGAGTGGACAAAAGCAATTCTGCAAACTGCCCAAGAGCTCAACTCACCTGTTATACTGGGTGTATCGGAGGGCGCAGGCAAATATATGTGCGGATATAAAACCATCGTAGGTATGGTAAACGGTATGATAGAAGGACTCGGGATAACAGTTCCCGTTGCGCTTCATCTTGACCACGGAAGCTACGAAGGCGCCTTGGCTTGCATAGAAGCAGGCTTCAGCTCCATTATGTTTGACGGCTCTCATTACCCTATTGAAGAAAACATACAAAAGACAAAAGAACTTATAAAAATATGCGAAGAGAAAAACCTCTCTCTTGAGGCGGAAGTAGGCGCAATAGGCGGCGAAGAAGACGGCGTTATCGGCGCAGGCGAATGTGCCGACCCCGAGGAATGTAAAATGATCGCCGATCTCGGCGTTACGATGCTTGCCGCAGGTATAGGCAACATTCACGGAAAATATCCCGCAAACTGGCAGGGCTTAAGCTTTGAGACTCTCGACGCCATTCAAAAGCTTACGGGAAAAATGCCTCTCGTTCTTCACGGCGGCACGGGAATACCGGCAGATATGATCAAAAAGGCAATCGATCTCGGCGTTTCCAAAATAAATGTTAACACCGAATGTCAGCTTGCTTTTACAGCCGCTGTAAGAAAATATATCGAAGCAGGAAAAGACTTAGAGGGTAAGGGTTTTGACCCGCGTAAGGTACTGGCTCCCGGCGTAGAAGCCATAAAAGAGACAGTAAAGGAAAAAATGGAGCTCTTCGGCTCGGTAAACAAAGCATAATTTTTAAGTATATTATAAAAACACCTTTCGGGGCAATTTTTAGTTCCGCAAGGTGTTTTTTCTGTATGTGTGAGGTTTATCAAAGGCGTTGTTGCATTGTTTGCGGCGTTTATGTGTAAAATAAAAGTCAAAAAATAATCAATTTGGTATTAAATATCACTTTAATTATTGACTTTTAATTAAAAAAAACTTATAATTGTTCCGTTATGGTCTTATGAGGGCGTATGCGCCCCGGCCAGTTATTAAATTAACGGAGGTTAATAAAGAATGAAGAGAATCCCAAAATCACTTTTCTTCATACTTGCTATCGCCATTGCTGTATTCAGCGTTTTGTCTATAGTGGGCGTTTACTCACGTACAGGCGACAACCAAACTCCCGTAGTTAAGGGTATAGGCGATATAAGATGGGGAATTGACATCAAAGGCGGCGTTGAGGCTACGTTTAAGCCCGGCGAAGATTATCAGGCGGATGCCAACGAGATAGAGTCTGCAAAGTCTATAATCGAAACACGTCTTGTAGCAAAAAACATTACAGACTATGAATTATATGCCGACGCGTCAAACGGCAGAATAATTGTTAGATATCCTTGGAAAGAGGACGAAAAAGAATTCAACCCCGAATCTGCGATTCAGGAAATATCAGCAACAGCTAAGCTTACCTTTAAGGCAGGCACAACATATGAGAGCGAAACGCTTGTAGACGGCTCTATGGTCGCAAAAGCACTTGCCGCCGTTGACGAAAAGGGTAATTATGTTGTTTCACTCGAAATGAACGACACAGGCAAAGCAGCTTTTGCAAAAGCTACCGAGCAACAATTAAATCAGCCCTTGTCTATCTGGATGGACGAGGTTTGTATTTCATCTCCGACAGTTAACAGCGTTATAACAGACGGTAAAGCTCAGATAACAGGCGATTTTTCCGCAGAAGAAGCAAACGACCTTGCAACAAAGATAAACGCAGGTGCGCTTCCCTTTAAGCTTGAGACAGTAAGCTTCGGTGCAATCAGCCCGACACTCGGTTCATCATCGCTTTCATCTATGGCAATTGCGGGAACTATCGCTATGATACTTGTTATTTTGTTCCTTATCATCTTCTACAGACTTTCGGGCTTTATAGCTTCTATTGCCCTTTGCGGACAAATGGCACTGACAGTAGCGACAATATCGGGATTTTTCAACATATTCAACAGCTTTACAATGACATTGCCCGGTATTGCAGGTCTTATACTTTCAATAGGTATGGGCTGTGACGCTAATATCATTACGGCAGAAAGAATCAAAGAAGAGATACGCTCGGGCAAGAGCCTTGAGAGAGCAGTTTATAAGGGCTGCCAAAACAGCTTCTGGGCTATCATCGACGGTAATATGACGATCGTTATAGTATCCGTTATCCTTATGCTTGTGTTCGGTCCTTCAAACATACTTTCCGCTATATTCGGTCTTTCTACAACAGGCGCCGTATATTCATTCGGTTACACACTTCTCATGGGTGTAATTTCGAACTTCATTATGAGCGTTCTTTGCGGAAGAGCTATGTTTAAGGCTTGCGCGGGAATAAAAGGTCTCCGTAAAAATTGGCTTTGGGGAGGTAAAAAATAATGAAAATTACCCATATCAAATTTGCGGAGAATGTTAAAAAATATGTTTGCATTTCCGCTGCAGTAATATTAATAGGTATAATTTGCAATATCGTTTTCGGAGCTCATCTTGATATCCAATTCACAGGCGGTACGATCCTTTCCTACAACTATCAGGGAGATATAGAAGAAAACGAACTGAAATCTTTTGCACAAGAGATCACCGACGACAGAATTACAATGACTCTCTCTAAAAACTTTGCAGGCAACGGCAATGTTCTTTCTCTGCAATTACCCGGTGACGATACTATCACCCCCGAGGGTCAAAAAGAAATAACCACAAAACTTCAGGAAAAGTACGCCGATAACAAATTTACTCTCAGCGAATCCTCATCGGTTGAGCCTACAATGGGTCTTATGTTCTTCCTCAAGTGTTTGTGCGCTATCGCAATAGCTGCTGTTATAATCGTTATATATGTTGCTATCAGATTTAAAAAGATCGGCGGTCTTTCAGCCGGCTGTATGGCTTTGGTAGCACTTTGCCAGGATATAGTAATCGTTTACTTCACGTTTGTTATTCTCCGTTTGCCGATAGACAGTAACTTTATGGCTGTTATTCTTATGATCCTCGGTTACTCAATAAACGACACTATCGTTATATACGACCGTGTAAGAGAAAACCGCAGAATAATGGGCAAACACGCCACAAACGCAGAAGTATTCAACAAGAGTGCAAATCAGATGCTCAAACGTACGATATTTACTTCCTTGACAACCATTATGGCTATCGGAACCGTTCTTGTTGTTTCAATAGCTATGGGTATTGAGTCAGTAAGATCTTTCGCACTTCCGATGATGCTCGGCGTTGTATACGGCTGCTACAGCTCAAACTGCATTGCAGGTCCTTTGTGGGTTGCATGGCAAAACCACAAAGACAAAAAAGCCGCTGCAAACGGTTAATTAAAATTTATCTTTAAAACATTTCAGGACAGCTTCAAATAAGAGGCTGTCCTTATTTTTGTTTCTTCTTTGGAGTAATGTCGGCAACTAAAGGAATGTCATATTGAAAAGCCTCCCTTGCGTAAAGGGGAGCTGCCAGCGCGGCTGATTGAGGGATTGTACCTTGACATTGAACATTTGAAGCCTATTTTTTGGTTATGTATAATAACACGTTTCGCCCTAATGCCGGGCATGCACTTACTTTCCCGTGTGAGAAAGTAGGCAAAGGACACCAAATGGGGAAACCCGTCGGCTGTTTCCCCCTTTGGAAACCCCCTTTCGCGACCACCCGGGGGGCTGCCGCCCCCCGCTGGGTGGACGAGAGCCCCCCGCTTCGTTCTCGGCAAGGTAATTCTGTCATTTTTTGCTGTATTAGCAGATTAGCCTTCCCCCGAGAAGAAGGCTTTTGTTTCACACAATCAAAAGGCGCCGAAAGCGAATCCTGCTCTCGGCGCCGATAATAATTATTATGTTATGCTTTCAGTCGCTTTATCAGCCTTCTTTTGGCTCAAGCAAGCCGTATTTGCCGTCATTACGCTCATAAACAACGTTAATGTCGCCTGTCTCGGCATTGGTGAACATATAGAATTTGTGTCCTATCATGTTCATTTGAAGAACTGCTTCGTCAACTGTAAGAGGTTTAACGGGGATCTCTTTCTTTCTTACTATATCATATTCGAGCTCTTCTTCAACATCTTCAAGCTCGGGTTCGCCAACGAGATACTCTTCGATAGAGCCTGTTTTTAAGCGTTTCTCAAGGCGGGTCTTGTTGCGGCGGATCTGTCTGCCTAAAAGATAAACAACCTGGTCAAGTGCGTCGTTCATCTCGGGGGCGGTGTTCTCCGCACGATAGATCATACCGTTGTTATTTATAGTAACCTCTACTGTTTGACGGTTTTTTTCAAGTGTTACCGTTACCTGAGCCTCTGCGTCATCTCCGAACATACGGTCAAATTTAGCAAGCTTTTTCTCTACTCTCTCTTTGAAATTGTTTTTAAGGTTTACTTTTCTTCCGGTAATACTGATTTTCATAATTTTGTGCCTCCTGTTTCCAAAGTCTGCGAACAGGGCTCTGTTCACAACTGAATTGTATCACACTTTGAACGAAAATGGAATACTTTTTTTCAATTTTTTGTTAATTCTTTTTTATTTTTTGATTTTTTACGGTTTTTTCTGAACAACGCGGCAAATATGCTTTCCTTTTCTTCAGGTGAGGTTCTTATTTCTTCGCCGTCGTAATCAATTGTGTGTGTGTTAACAACGCAGTTCTTGTTGCTAAGCTTATTATTAACGTGCTCTCCGAAAAACAGGTATATTACGGCAAGAACAGGTACGCCCAAAATCATACCCATAAATCCGAACAAGCCTCCGCCGATAAGCACACCGAACATTATCCAAAATCCGTCCATTCCGACAGAATCGCCGAGGATCTTGGGTCCGATTATATTACCGTCTATCTGCTGGAGAGCAAGCACTATCAAAATAAACCACAACGCCTGTATTGGGTGAACAAGGAGTAAAAGTATCGTGCCTGCAACACCGCCGACAATGGGACCGAAAAACGGGATTATATTTGCAATACCCACAATTGCGGCGATAAGACCTGCAAAGTCGATATTGAATATTGAAAGCAATATAAAGCACAAAACGCCGATTATCGCAGAGTCTACGACCTTTGCGCAAATAAATTTGCTTATCATCTCGTTAGATGTTCTTGCGATTCTGATAATATATTTTAAACGTTTTTCTTTCAGGAACGCACAGAGTATTTTCTTTGTCTGACACAAAAGTCTTTCTTTAGAGGCAAGCAGATAAACAGACACAACAATGCTGATTATACCGTTATAAATACCTGTTGATATATTCATTGTTATATCGTAAATGTGTGGGAAGATGCTCTTTCCCATTTTAGAGAGAAGCTCCGTAAAATTGTTTGAGCCTATAAACTTGGCAAAGTCGTTAAGCGGTTTCAGCAGATCTGAGCGATCGCTGTATTGATATCCCACAAGGCTCAGGCCTTTTTCAATTATTGTGTCCACTTCCTGTATATAGGTGTCTATATTGCTCTGCAAAACTGCAAAGCTTTTAGAAAGCTCAGGCACAACTATGCCTATGATTATGGCTATTATGCTGATAAACAAAGCGAATGCAAGTATAAGCGACAACGCTTTTTTTACTTTTCTCCTTACGCCGGGGGCATCTCCCATTGCCGCAAAAGCTCTGTGATAAAGCCAACTATATGGCATATTTACAACATAAGCTATAATAAGTCCCACTGTAAACGGTGTTAAAACGGCAACTACCCTTTCAAGTATCTTCCATATGATATTGAAATTCATCAGGCAAAGTATCACACCTGCGGCGGCAAGCAACAACAGTAAATAGTTTTTTAACCTTGACTTATCCATATACGCGCAAAACAACATTACTTAAATTTTGTTTCGCTACCTCCTTCTTTTTATGTATCAAAACATAGAAATCTGGCTTTCTGCCGGCAAATCTCCGAATACATTAAGCTCTTTCATTTTATCCAGTAAGGTTTTTGAAACCTTTGTATAGCTGACAATATCTTCTATGGATATGATATCCTGCTCTTTAACGCAGTTTTCCAGCCTGTCGGCAACCATTTCGCCCAAGCCGTCGATCGTCGAGAAAGGAAGTCGTATGCCGCCGTCCTCTACAACAAATTTTCTTGCCTTGCTTTTAAAAATATCTATCGGCAAAAAGTTTATTCCTCTTGCCATCATTTCGTTTACTATCTGCAAAATAGAGCTTTCCTGCTTGTCCTTTGCGCTTGCCTCGTAACCCATTTGCTCTATCGCTTTCATTCGGGCTTTAACGCTTTGTCTGCCTTTCTGCACTACTTCCGCGCTTATGCCCTCGCTGCGCACCGTGAAATAAGCGGCATAATATTCTACGGGCTTATGCACTTTATACCACCCCAGGCGCAGTGTGGATATCATATATGCGGCGGCGTGCGCCTTTGGGAACATATATTTTATCTTCATACAGCTGTCTATATACCACTGTGGAACATTATGGTCTACCATTGCCTGAATATGCTCTTTAGTGAGAAGCTTTGTGGCTTTTCCCTTACGGACGATCTCCATGATCTTAAACGCCATTTGAGGTTCCAGTCCCTTATGGAGCAAATAGGTCATAATGCTGTCACGCGTTCCTATAACCTGTGATATGGTACAGGTTTTGTCTTTAATAAGCTGTTGGGCATTGCCTATCCAAACATCGGTTCCGTGAGAAAGTCCTGCTATTTGCAGCAAATCGGCAAAGGTTTTCGGCTGTGCTTCTATAAGCATTTGCCTTACAAATCCCGTTCCAACCTCAGGCAGAGAGAATGTGCCCGTGAGAGAATCTATGTCCTCCGGCTTTACACCGAGAGCGTCTGTTGACGTGAACAGCGACATTACATCTTTGTCGCTCATTGAAACTTCCATTACGGGGATACCCGTATATTCTTCAAGATAATGATATATTGTGGGAACATCGTGACCAAGTTCGTCAAGCTTACAGATTGTATCGTGAATTGAATGGAAGTCGAAATGAGTAGTTATATTATCTGATTTCTGGTCGTTTGCAGGGTGCTGAACAGGGCAGAAATCGTATATTTCCATACCCTTAGGCACAACTACCATTCCGCCGGGGTGCTGACCGGTTGTGCGCTTAACACCCGTACAGCCCAGGGCAAGCCTTAACTGCTCCGCCTTGCCTATGTGAGCGTTTGCTACCTCTGCATATTTCTTCACGAATCCTATTGCGGTCTTATCGGCAATTGTTGAGATCGTTCCTGCTTTAAAAACATTGTCTCTGCCGAACAGATCTTCAGTGTATCTGTGTGAGCTCGATTGATATTCTCCTGCAAAGTTCAAGTCAATATCAGGGGTTTTGTCGCCTTTAAAGCCCAAAAACGTCTCAAACGGTATTTCATGCCCGTCCTGAAGATATTTTGTTCCGCATTTGGGGCAATTTTTCTCGGGCAGATCAAAGCCCGAGCCGTAACTGCCGTCCGTTATAAATTCGGAGTTTTTACACTTAGGGCAAACATAGTGCGGACAAAGCGGATTAACCTCTGATATACCCGACATTG
>JAEEGL015898392.1_pt1 | contig 17998 bp, 16 predicted proteins | sample 9134231 | NCBI WGS metagenome assembly JAEEGL01 (sample SAMN16246548, study PRJNA631951) | gut metagenome | biome: gut microbiome; feature: rumen; material: fiber-attached | host: Bos | place: Iran: Karaj | collected 2018-10 | reverse complement strand
ATGCTGTTCAATTCCATAGAATATTTGGTGTATTTGCCGATAGTGTTTATGCTCTATTGGTTTGTCTTCGACCGTCTTATCGGTGGGTGGAGGCACCAGTTGCGCATGCAGAACGCCTTTGTGGTGCTGGCGAGCTATGTGTTCTATGGGTGGTGGGACTGGCGTTTTCTGTTGCTTATTGCCTTCACTTCATTTTGCTCGTGGGGCAGTGGGCTGCTGATTGGCAAGGCGGAAACAAAGCAGAAGGCCAAGGCATGGATGTGGATGAACATCGTGCTGAATCTCGGTGTTTTGGCCCTGTTCAAGTACTATGACTTTTTTGTCGTTGAGTTTGCGGGGCTGTTCCACGTTTCGACAGAAGGCCTGCTGCTGAGCGTGATCCTTCCCGTGGGCATTTCGTTCTATACGTTCCAGGCATTGAGCTATTCGATCGATGTCTGTCGTGGCAAGCTGGAGCCGACCAGGGATGTGGTTGCCTTCTTTGCCTTCATTTCGTTTTTTCCGCAGTTGGTGGCGGGTCCAATCGAAAGAGCGACGAACCTGCTGCCCCAGTTCCAGAGAAGGAGGGAGTTTGACTACGGCACGGCTGTTGACGGTATGCGACAGATACTATGGGGATTGTTCAAGAAGGTTGTGGTGGCCGATAGTTGTGCTGTGTACGTGGACCGGGTGTTTGCGAGCTATTTGGAGCAGAGTGGGAGCACGCTGTTGCTTGCGGCGATTCTGTTTGCTTTCCAGATCTATGGTGATTTTTCAGGCTACAGCGACATTGCCATAGGGACGGCCAAGTTGTTTGGGATCAAGTTGATGCGCAACTTCAACGTTCCGTATTTCAGTCGAGACATTGCTGAGTTTTGGCGCAGGTGGCACATTTCGTTGACGACATGGTTTAGGGATTATGTCTATATTCCGATGGGAGGCAGCCGTGTATCAAAAGCGAAAATCATTCGCAATACATTCGTTATCTTTCTGTTAAGTGGTTTTTGGCATGGTGCCAATTGGACTTTCATCGTATGGGGAATGTACCATGCCGTGCTTTTCCTGCCCCTGATACTTACCCAAAGAAACCGGAAGTACACGAATCAAGTAGCAGAAGGGAGAGTTCTGCCAACGATAAGAGAAACGGGTCAGATGTTGTTGACTTTTATCCTAACCGTGTTTGGTTGGATAGTCTTCAGGGCAGAGAATCTTGGCCAAGCATGGGGGTATGTGCGAGGAATATTCAATCGGTCACTGTTCACTTCACCGTGGTTGATCAATAGGGAGACATACGGGGTAATAGGAATAAGCTTGTGGGTTATGTTGCTTGTGGAATGGCTGAATCGTTCCAAACAACATGGATTTGTCCTTCCTTCCAAGTGTCCGGTGGTATTGCGGTATGCCGCATACGTGGTTCTCGCTCTTGTGATCATCCGATTCTCAGGTACGCCATCCGCGTTCATTTATTTTGCATTCTGATGAAAAGGTTTTTGATTCGGGTTCTGCTTGCACTTTCGTTGGTTTTGGCCATTCTAGTTGGTGTGTTGTTTCTTGTCCCTAACAAGAAAATACCTGACAACAGCTTGTTTGCCAATATCGACAAGCATCAAAGACTATCTTCTTTGAATAGCCCCAAAGTTATTCTTGTGGGAGGCTCCAATTGGCCATTCGGTGTGAAGAGCCAGATGATTGAAAGAGCCCTGGGGATGCCGGTGGTGGATATGGGACTTCATGCAGGATTGGGGATGAATTTCATCTTGTCGGAAGTGGAAGACGATATTCACGAAGGGGACTTGGTGATTGTATCGCTTGAATACCATCATTTTTTAAGCAAAAGCATGTATAACGGCGAGGATGTCTTGGCGGCGCTGTTGTTTGATGTCAACAGGGATTGTTTGCGATATGTGAGTATCGGACAATGGATGGCCATGATTCCCAATAGTTGCTTGTATGCCAGTAAGAAACTAATCAATATTACACCGCAAAAGTTGGATGGTTTTGAGGACTTGTTCACCCGAGAGTCGTTCAATTCGTATGGTGATGAGGTTGCTCATTATGGGTTGTCTTCCACAACGCATTCTGGAACGCAGCCTGCATTGGCTCAGGGTGTATATGATAAAGCTGTTCGCAGGTTGGCCGTTTTTGCAGAATTTGTGAAGTCGAAGAACGCAAAGTTTGTTTTGGTGGCATGTCCTTACCCTGAACCGCAATACCAATTGGATGCTCCTGCTATCAATGAGATTGTGGAGTCAGTGGAATCGTATGGATTATCGTTTTCGATTCGTCCAGAAGCGTGTTTGTTTCCCGATAGCCTGATGTTCAATTCTTATTTCCATCTTTCCGAAAAGGCAGCGGAAAAGAGAACTGCGAAATTGATTGATGTTTTGAAGCCATGTCTGTAATTGCGAAGATCCGTCATGCCTTGTGCCCCATCCAAGGCGAAGTGTGGTGCCTGCATCGTGTGGTGAAGGAACGGAGCCTTTATCCAAGCAATCGCGAATTGGAGATTACTCCTGATTATTTGGAGAAATTGATTCTAAGATACAAGGAAGCTGGTTTTGAGTTTGTCAGTTTGGATGAGATTGTGGAGGACGCGCAACAGCATTTTTGGGACTTGAGAAAGAAGAAACGTGTGAATGTCTCTTTTGACGATGGATTTCGCGATGTTTATGATTGGGCTTTCCCGATTTTGAAAAAATATCAAGTACCCTTCACAATTTATCTTGTAGGGAGTTTCCCTGAAGGGGAATGCGATTTATGGTGGATCCAGATGGAACAATTCTACAAGAATCCTGCTGATTTTGAGGCGTGTATGAAGAAATTGTACCAATCGGAAAGTAATATGTGCGAATTAATGCACTCCTTGACAAAAAGCGAGGCTGATTTTGCCTTGTGCAGGCAATTGGCCTTGACTTGGGAGCAGTTGCGTGAGATGGTGGAATCTGGATGGTGTACTGTGGGGTCACATTCCATGACACATCCAGGCCTTACAAGGGTGCCGTTGGAGGTGGCAAGATGGGAACTGGAGGAAAGCAAACGTCTCATTGAAGAGCACTTGCCGATAAAAGTCAGGCATTTGTCCTATCCCCATTCCATGTGCAATCTGGAAATCGAAGAGTTGGTTAAAGCCTTGGGTTTTGAATCCGCCACCATGGGCTATGGGGGAAATATTAGAAAGAAAGACAATCCGTTTCAATTGTATCGTCATTATATTGTACAGGCATAACATGGGAAAGATCGTTGACAGGTACGCGCGTTATAAGCGTTTGGCACAGCAAAAGGCTGCCAATGCTTCCTATAACATCCAGTTTTACAATTTCTGGAAACAAGACATTCCGGACATGTGGTTCTACCGTTTTATTGAGAGCCGGCAACTGTTACGGGACAAGAAAAAGAAAATCTGTTTTTATTCCACTTTTGGGAGCCGTGATACGGTTGCCAAGTCCTACGGAGACGTAAATGTGTTTTTTACGGGAGAGAATCTGAAACATGGATCGCACGTGAAGTTTGCCGATCATCTATTGAATGATCCCCGCATGGATTTTGCCATGGGTTTTGAATGCTTTGAGGATAATCGATATATCCGTTTCCCATTGTGGCTTCTTTATATGTTCGAGCCAGAATCCAGAGCGGAGGATGTAATTAGAAGATGCGCTGTGTTGAATCATCCTGAGAGGTTGGTCGGTCGCCGTTTCGCCTGTCATGTCTCCAGTGTAGATGAAATGGGTTTGAGGGAAAGCATTTGTAAGGAACTGGCTCAGATAGGACAAGTGGATTGTGCAGGGAAGACCCTGCATAATTGCGATGATTTGTGGCAGGTGTATGGTGATGACAAAAAGAAGTTCCTTGAAAACTATAAATTCAATATATGTCCGGAGAATACCAATGCTTTGGGGTATGTTACGGAGAAAGTCTTTCAAGCAGTTGAGGCAGGTTGTATTCCGGTTTATTGGGGAAGCTATAATTGCCCGGAGCCGGATGTGCTGAATCAGGAAGCAGTGTTGTTTTGGGAGAAGGACGGTGACAATTCAAAGTTGCTAGATTTCCTAAGCAAGTTAAATGCTTCACAGTCGCTGTTCGAAGCGTTTGCGGCGCAAGACCGGCTGAAGGCCTCGGCCGCGGAGTATGTGATTGAAAAGTTCAATCAATTGGAAAAAAGAATCAGCGAGTTATTATGATTGCACCCAAGGTTTCCGTCCTTATGCCGGTTTACAACACGGCACCTTACCTGAGTGAGGCCATGGACAGTATGCTGTCGCAGACCTTTATGGATTTCGAGTTGATTGTGCTTGATGATTGCTCTCCAGATCATGCCGAAGAGATACTTGATAGGTATGACGACCCAAGAATTGTCAGATACCGGGGGACAAGGAACGAGGGCTTGTCGAACGTATTGAACATTGGTTTGGAAATGGCGCGTGGGGAATACATTGCCCGCATGGATAGTGATGACATTTCTATGCCAGATCGGCTTCAGGTGCAGGTGGATTTTTTGGAACAACGACCTGAAATCGACCTGGTTTCAGTTGGGATGCAACTATTTGGAGCCAAGAAAGAGGTTTGGGTTCGAGAACGTGATCTGGAAAAGGTGAAAATCAATGCCTTGTTTTATTCTCCTGTGCTTCATGCTTCAAGTATTTGGAGAAAGGATTCGTTTGAGCGAAATGGCTTGAGGTTTAGGCAAGAAATGGTTCCGGCAGAAGACTATGATTTGTGGACTAGGGCTTTAGTGAGTGGTTTGAAGCTCGTGAATCTGCCTGAAGTGTTGTACAAATACAGAATACATGACGCACAATCTACTTTGCAGACGGAGAAAAGTGCTGAAAAATGCCGAATGGTCCAACAGAACTACTTGAGGATGGCGTTACCGTCATTGTCGCCGAAAAATGTCGAAGCATTTCCAAAAAGGATTTGGCCGGTGTTTTTTGCCAACCTGAAAGATGGTTTTTTTGATAAGAAGCAGCTGGCAAAGAGATTGTTTAAGATGAGTACAAGATGAAGTTTTCCATTGTCATACCGGTTTACAACGTTGAGAAGTATCTAAAAGACTGTCTCGACGGTGTTTTGAACCAAACCTTTTCTGATTGGGAGGCTGTTTGTGTGGATGATGGTTCAACGGATTGTTCGGCTGTCATTTTGAATGGATATGTTTCAAAAGACACCCGGTTTAAGGTCATCACCCAGGCCAATGGGGGCCTTTCGGCAGCACGTAATGCAGGATTGAAAGCAGCAATAGGGGATTATGTCCTCTTTTTGGACAGTGACGACTGGCTGGAACCCCATGCACTTGAAGTGTTGTCAGAGAACCTTGAGGGGGAGGACATGCTTTGTTTTTCAGGTTGTCGCTTCAATGAAGAGACAAGGGTTTTCCATCCTGCTGATGAACTCCTTGCAAAAGCGTATGAATCGGGCATGGATTATTACAACGAGAATGCACTCCAGCACCGCGATTTTGCCTTTGTGTGTGTGGTTCTGAGAGCTTACAAACGGTCTTTTCTTGACGAAAAGAACATTTGTTTCAAAGTTGGATTTTTTCACGAGGACAATTTGTTCACTCCGATTGCCTGCTATCATGCCCGTCGAGTCAAACAGATCAATGCCAGCCTCTATGTTTACAGGGTGAGGTCTAACAGTATCATGACTACAGTTAACATCAAACACCTATACGATTTGATGGGAATTGCCAACCAATTGGCGGCTTTCTTCATCCCGAAGCAAGGCATTGACAAAACCATGGTTTATCGCGTCATCACCCATCATTTTCAAGTGGTGTTTTTAGAAATGCCAAAAGAGGAAAGGAAAAAGCTGAAACAGCTGTGTAACTGGGACCTATACAAACAGGTGAGTAGAACCAAGTTGCGGCATAGGATTAAGTATATTAAAAATCGGTTTGTGGATTCGGGGAAATGAGGGTGCCCGTGTCTTACGAGCAAATGAAAGCGTTTGCCAACGAAGAGCGTAGCTTGCCATATATGGAAGAATGGCTTTAATAATTCGAGAAATAGGAAATGAAACTTGCTACTGTAGTTGTTTTGTTTTACCCTGATGTTTCAGTGGCTGACAACATAGCCAGTTATGCGAAACAGTCGGATTTTCTCTATGTTTGGGATAATACCCCGGGACGATCGTCCGATGCGTTTTATGCAGCATTGGAAAGCAATGAAGCGTTGGCCCACCATACCCATGTCAAGTATCTCCATTTTCAGCAGAACAACATGGGCCTGGCGTTTGCTTATAATCGTGCCATAGAAGAAGCGGAGAAGGATAGTGCCACTCACCTGATGACTATGGATCAGGACTCTTGTTTTGAGGAGTTCAGTGTGTTCATCCACACTATTGAACACAACGAGGTGGAGCGTGCCGGTATGTTTGTGCCCCCGCTCAATCAAAGTAATGTTGATGGAAACAAGGAGGTGACGTGGGCGGCACAATCGGGCTGCGTTTTCGATATGGAGTTGATACGCAATGTCGGGATGTTTCGCGAGGATTTTTTTATCGGAATGGTGGATGTGGAAATGCAGTTGCGTGCCCAGGCTGCCGGTTATAAGATGATACAGGTGGGAGGGTGTAATTTGGTACATCATGTGGGATCAGGACGGATTGTGACCTTCTTAGGGAAAAACATCGAGATTTCGGATTATGGGCCATTGCGACATTATTATGATTCCCGCAATCGCATTCTCATGTGGAAAGAGTTTCCTGATGATTTTGACATAAGGGGGAAAATAAAACATTATTTCGGGCGATTGAAAGTAATGGTAAAAATACTGTTGTTCGAAAAAGCCAAAGCAAAAAAGATAGGGGCAATCCTTAGGGGAACCTGGAATGGATTGCTTGGGAGAACAAAACCATATTGATTTAGGATGAGGCGTTTCTCAATAGTCGTTCCACTTTATAATAAGGCGGCATACATCGGTAAATCCATACAAAGCATCCTGGCTCAGACTTATACTGACTACGAACTGGTGATTGTGGACGATGGAAGTACGGACAATTCCGCAAAGATTGCCTTGCAAACCATCGAGGGTCATGCGAATTGCCGATTGATCCAACAAGAGAATGCTGGTGTCTCAATGGCCCGCAACAACGGGGTGGCGGCAACGCATGGCGCGTATTTGTGCTTCCTGGATGCGGATGACTGGTGGGAACCGACTTTTCTTGAAGAGATGGTAAAGCTGATCGATGAGTTTCCTGATGCTGGCGCTTATGGAACTGGCTATACCATCGTGAACGAGACCAAGCACAAGACCCGTGTGGCAAACATTGGGGTGGAAGCAGGGTTTGAGAAAGGCTACATCAATTATTGTCAAGTCTATGCGGAAACTTTGACCATGCCGTTGACATCCAGTTCGGTGGCGATTCCTCGAACTGTTTTTGACGAGTTGCATGGTTTCCCACAAGGGGTGAAGTTGGGAGAGGATTTCATCTTTTGGATTCATGTCGCTTTGAAATACAAGGTGGCATTCTTGAATAAGCCTCAAGCCTTTTACAATCAAGATGTAGATGGGGTGAGTAGGGGCATTGGCAAGTTGTACCGGCCTTCGGAACACATGTTGTGGTCCCTTTCGGACCTGGAACCTTTGGAGCGAACCAACACCGACTACAAATTGTTGGTGGATCGCTTGAGGGCTTATGGCTTGATGCCTTATTATCTCTCGAAAGATTATCATGATCAAGCCAAGCGAGAATTGGATAAAGTGGATTGGTCGCGCCAACCTGAGAAAATTAGAAGAGAATACAAACGACCCATTGGTTTGTTGAAACTAAAGCATTCGCTGATGAAAATTGGATCAATCATCAAACAAACGCTTATTAGTATTACCAATGGAACATCAAACACGAATTGAAAGTTATTGGACAGACCAACCGTCCAATGCATTGAAGAATGACTTTATTAGACTAGCCAACACTGTTTTCGGGTCTTTCATCAATGAAAGTTACTATCAGAAAAAGTTTGTGGAGGACCTCTATGGCCCATCGCTGGTGACCGTGGCATACGTGGATGGCACCCCTGCCGGTGCGGATGTGATGTGGAGAAACGATTTGGGTGGCAGGGTGGCATATCAAACGGTTGACACCTGTGTGCTGGAACAGTTTCGTGGCAAGGGCCTTTTCAAGAGGATCACGCAATACGAGCTTGACCTGCTTGGTTCAGAAGCCCTTGTGTACGGGTTTCCCAATGGAAACTCCTATCCGGGATATGTAAAAATGGGTTGGCTTGTGCGGCATTTCTATAAAACGCTGTGTCGCCCACAAAAAGGAGTCGAGATAGACCCTCAATATGCCGTATGGTGGATAAAAGCCCAACCGGGCATTGGCCGTATCCACAGAAATGGGCACGATTATCTAGTCAGAAAAAGCAAATCAACCCCTGTGGCCACTTTGATCGGGAAGGTTGATCCGGAGACAGCCAAGGAATTCCCCGAAACGGCAGGGGTGTGGCTGCTGAAACACTTTGATACAAAACCGTCGATTTACAATAAGAACAGAACCATTCCTTTGGTATGCAACGAAATGCACATGGAAGTACCTTATTGGAAAATTGACGCAATATGAACAAATTAAAAGAAACTTACAAACGCATCATTCGTGACCGATGGGAAATCGGTTTTGTGGAAGGTGGCCTTAGTGCCGTAATGGAACAAGATCCCTTGAAAGTGAATTGGTTGCAACATGGTTATAAGGACCGTTGGTTTGCCGACCCATTCATACTGGAGGTGACAGATTCGGAGATTCAGGTCTTGGTGGAAGAATACCGCTATGAAACCAACAAGGGCAGAATCGCCCTGTTGGTTGTCGATAGGCCGACCTACTGGCTAAAGTCACTTGAAATTGTACTGGAAGAAGAGACGCATCTCAGTTTTCCTGCCATTTGGAGGGAGGAAGGACGGATTTTCATTTATCCGGAGAGTTGGCAAAGCGGTGCCTTAAGTTCCTATGAATTCAAGGACGGGCATTGTGAACCTGCTTCAAAAAAGGTGATTTGCGAAGAAGCGATGGCCGACGCCATTATGACGGATTGTTTTGGGCGGCGACTGCTTTTTTCCGTACAGGAAAACGATAAACTGAGAGTGTATCACTTCGACTCGAATAGGGAACGCTTTGTCTTGTCGTTTGAAAAACCATTCGGCATGGCTACTGCACGGAATGCGGGTGATTTTTTTGAGTATCGGGGTGAAATCTATCGTCCGGCACAGGTTTGTGTTGACCATTACGGTGAGGCCCTCGAGATTCAGAAAGTGGTCTGTGATGATAACGAGAACTTTTGTTTCCTCCCATGCAAGACCCTCTATTCAAATCACGATGCGCTTGACGCAGGGTTGCACACCTTGAATTCTTATAAAGGGATGGCAGTCATCGATGTTCATGGATGGAACCACTCGTTCACTGTGAAAACGATCAAGGCATTGAAAAAAGTGTTTCAGGGCGATTGCATGAGAACATGAAAATGATTGGAAGATATGGTACCTAAAATTGTTTATAGCGATTTATATCGGTTTAATGGGAAAAGTGGTTTTTGGAATTTGTTAAAAACGATCGTCAGAAAGATCGATTTCAGATGGCTGTTTCTATACCGATTGTATCAAAGCAGGCGATTTCGTTTCTTCTCTTGGCTCTTGTTAAGGCATTGTTCAATAAGGACAGGGATTCAGATTGGCTGGCATTCCACTATTGGAGAGGGGTTGCTGTTGGTTCATTGTGGCAACGTGGTCGTAAACAACGAAGCGGTCAGTGGACGGAATTGCACGCTTTATCATGGGGCTACAATTGGAATGGAGTTCAGGGGTAAGCGAAGAGGCAATCCAGTTATCGGTAACGAGGTGTGGATTGGCAGTAATGCATGTGTGGTGGGAAAAATTACGATTGGCGACGATGTCCTGATTGCTCCATTGACTTATGTGAATTTTGATGTACCTTCGCATTCCATTGTGTTGGGGAATCCTGGGAGAATCATTCCGAAAGAAAAGGCGACGGAAGGTTATATTCAAAACATTCTTGTTTGAGAATATGGAAAAACAACGAACCATAGTGGTTGTTGATGCGGACTGTAGCATTGTGTATTCAAGTTTTTATCTACAGGGCTTGCACGCTCTTTTTGGGAAAAGGAATGTTCGGTTCGGAAAGATTGAAGGCAAGCCGGCACAATCAGGGAATTTGAGTTTTGTAGTGTGTCAAGGAGGCAAGCCGGATAGAAAAATCTCCATTTCGTTAGTGGACAGCTATATGGTCAATGAAGCCATATACGATTGGTGCGATGTCTACGGCAGTGTCAATGCCAATTTTTCAAAAACCCCAGAAGGGTTTCGGGAGAAGCTTGTGTCATTGTGTCCTTCATTTGGCATTCGCCTGGGGACGCTACCCCGAGTGGTAGCATACGCTTTGCAAGGCCGGGTGGAAGGCAATGCTCCGCTGAAAAAACGGCTCGGAAAAACGGTGAGTATGTTGCGCAGGCCAACTTATGAAGATTATTGTCCATCAATGGTATCTGATCATTTTGTCTTCTTCCTTTCTACATTATGGTTCAATGATGAGTGGAATAAAAACGATGAAGGCGTGAATGCCCGTAGAGCCAATTTCATAAGAGCTTGCAAGGAGTTGAAAGAGGTTTGTTTTGAAGGTGGCTTGGTGTCGCAAGGGAAGGAAAGAAGTTCTGAAGCATTGTTTACCGATTGTTTGTGTGCTGGCATTCCGATGAAAGAGTGGATGGAAAAGACCAAACGCTCCGTATTGGTGTTCAATACACCGGCTTTTTGGGACTGTCACGGTTGGAAACTGGGAGAATATCTTGCAATGGGGAAGTGTATTGTGTCAACAAAACTTTCAAACGATTTGCCAGCGCCCTTGGAACATGGCAAGCACATCCATTTTGTCGAGAATAGCAAAGAAGCCATGAAAGAAGCAATCAAATACATTATTGACCATCCAGATTACAGGATGAGGCTTGAACAAGGGGCGAGAACGTATTGGGAAACATACGGTACCCCTATCGCATCGTTGAAACTTTTGGGTATTGAGTGATGATTCCTAAAACTATACATTATTGTTGGTTCGGTCGTGGTGAAATGCCTCAGTTGGCCAAGGACTGTATCGCTTCATGGCATGTCTTCATGCCAGATTGGGAGTACAAGTGTTGGAATGAGGATAACTTTGATGTCCATTCCGTAGCTTATGTCAGGGAAGCATACCAAGCTCGCAAGTATGCTTTTGTGAGTGACTATGTGCGTCTTTTCGCTTTGGAGCGAGAGGGTGGAGTATATTTGGATGTTGACTTCATTGTCTACCAACCCTTTGACGACCTGCTTCGCCATAAAGCATTTGCGGGATTTGAAGGAAGCAAACACCAGCCTTTGATGATGGGTGTTTGTGCCTCGATACCACATGGAGAATGGGTTACCGAGTTGTTACAAGCATACAGCAATAGGCATTTTGTTCTTGCTGATGGTGGCTTTGACATGAAAACCAATGTGCAGTTCATCACAGCCCTCATGGCTTCCAACGGCTTTCTCCAAAACGGAGAAGAACAGGATTATCGAGATCTTCATGTGTTTCCTGTGGATTATTTCTGTCCTCGCCTGACCACGGGGGAGTACTTCCGAACTGAAAAAACCTATTGTGAACATCTGGGCTTGGACTCCTGGGCGGAACCGAATAGGGGTTGGAAAGCTTGGGTGAAGAAAAAACTAAGTCAGAAAAACATGACCCGCTTGATTAAGTTGAAACGGAAATTATTTGGCTAATGATTACGTATTTTCCTAATTTGATTTCACGTAAGGCAGTCGCTTGTTATTTTGTTACTCTTGCGATTGTTTCGGTGGTTTTTTTCGATAAGGCGCTACCCTTTTATCTGATGCTTTTCGGTGCCACCGAAGTGTTTGCTTTTTTTTATTTCAGCAATGTGTTGACCAAACAATGGGCTTTGTTTAAACCGGACATTTTCGCGAAAAAGTTGTTTTGGACTTCATTGACCATTCGTTTGGTTTACATGGTCTTTGCCTATTTTTTCTATGATTTCATGACAGGCCAGCCCTTCATGTTTTATTCAGCTGACGAGCAATTCTATTATTCAGTGAGTAAAATGTGGAGGGAAGAGGGATTTGATGTTTTTTATAGGGAATTCCAATGGATTCCTTTTAGTGACTCTGGCGAGATTTGGTGGACTGGCCTGCTCTGCTTTCTTTTTGGCCCATTTGTCTTGACCGCTCGCATCGGGCATTGCCTGGTAAGTGCATTGACCTGTGTGCTGATGTACCGAATTGCGAAACGCCATTTTGGTGAAAGCACAGCGCGGATGGCTGGCATATTCTGTATGTTGATGCCCAATCTAATCTATTATTGCGGAATCCATCTGAAGGAAGCGAGTATGGTTTTTGTCACGGTTTTGTTGGTGGACAGTGTTGATGTGATTTTGAGCCAGAAAAAATTCAATTGGAAGAGCTTCTTCTTGGCCGTTTTTTCTGCATTTGCCCTTTTTTCATTCCGTACCGCTCTTGGTGTGGTAGGACTGCTTTCCGCGCTGGTTGCCCTGATACTTAACAGAGGAAAACTGACATCGGCATGGAGAAAGGTGGGCTTGGCGGTTCTTGTCGTTGTTGTGATTTCGACAACGACAATAGGGAATAGGTTGATGAGCGAAGTAAATGAGTTATTGGAAGGAGGAAAGACAAATCAAACGATGGGTATGGAATACCGTTCACTGCGAGTGGGAGGAAACAGTTTTGCCAAATATGCTTCTGGTGCCTTGTTTGCTCCCGCGATTTTCACCATTCCTTTTGCCAGTATGGTTTATACCGAAGGCCAAGAAAACCAACAGATGCTGCATGGGGGAAATTTTGTGAAAAATGTCCTGTCGGGTTTTGTGATTTTCGCTATGGCGTTGTTGCTGTTCAGCGGCGACTGGAGAAAGCATGTGCTTCCTATGGCGCTTTTGTTGGGTTATTTGATAGTGATTGCGTTCAGTAATTTTGCCCATTCGGAACGTTTCCACCAACCGGCATTGCCTTTTGAGTTGATGTTTGCTGCCTACGGTATTTCCCAGTTGCAACGAAAACATGTGAAATGGATAGATTATTGGTTGGTATTTGTTTTTGCGGCGAATGTGGGGTGGGCTTGGTTTAAACTTGCAGGGAGAGGAATGTTGTGATGAAAGTTCTATTGGTTTGTGTTTTCAAGGAGAATTTGATGGGGAATGCCGCTCCTTTTGTCATCGAGCAAAAGGAAGCGCTTCAACGTTGCGGTGTTGAATGCGACTTGTTTTTGGTCAAAGGCAAAGGAATCTATGGCTATCTGAGGCAACTTCGTCCCCTAAAAAAGAAAATAGCTGATTACCAGCCTGATGTAATCCATGCTCATTATGGTTTATGTGGGCTGTTGGCTAATTTGCAGCGTAGGGTTCCGGTGGTGAACACGTATCATGGGTCTGACATTAACGATCTCAACGTATTAAAGTATTCCAAAATGGCCATGCTTTTGTCAGCTTGGGATATTTTTGTCTCCAGAAAGGCACTGGAAATCGCAAAACCAAAAAAAAATTATTCCTTATTGCCGTGTGGCGTTGATTTATCGGAATTACAGCTGACCACCAGGGCGGAGGCGCGGATTCAGATGCATTTGGATCATGAAAAGTGCTATGTGCTTTTTTCGGGTGCTTTTGACAATGCAGTGAAAAATGCGTCATTGGCAAAAGAAACAGTGAAAAGAACGGGAGAGAAAAATCTTGAATTGTTGGAGTTGAAAGGTTACTCCCGGGATGAAGTGACCTTGCTGATGTGTGCCGCTGACGCAATGTTGATGACCTCGCTTAGCGAGGGCTCTCCCCAAGTAATTAAGGAAGCTTTGGCCTGTGGCTGTCCGATTGTTAGCGTGGATGTTGGTGATGTGAAAGAGCGAATTCAAGGGGTGAGCGGTTGTTATGTCTCTACTTCTTTTGATCCTGATGAATTAGCTTCGTTGCTAAAAAAGGCTTTGTTGATAGAGGAGGGTAAGACGAACGGAAGAGAAAAAATCTTTTCGGATAATCTTGATAATTTACAAGTTGCAAATGATATTATTGCAATATACAAGGCTGTGTTAAAAAATAAATAATATATAGTGAAGAATATTTTAATATATTTAGGTCATCCGGCACAATATCATTTCTTTAAATATGCCATGATGCGATGGCGCCAGAATGGTCATGAGGTGAAGGTGCTTATTAAGACCAAAGATATTTTGGAGGAACTTCTTAAAGAAGATGGTGTGGCGTATGAAAACATACAAAGCCAACCTCGCGGCAATGGTAAACTGGCCATCGTGATGGCGTCGTTTCGAAGGACCAAAGCGGTTTTTCGTATTGCGAAAACGTTTAAGGCAGATATTCTGCTGGGCACGGATTGTTCGGTGGAAGAAGCCGCATGGCTGATACGAAAACCCGCAATCACAGTTCTGGAAGATGATTATGAGGTGATTCGCCATTTGGCTAAGTTAACTTTCCCGTTCACGACCTGCATCTTGGTGCCTTCGGTATGTCGCGTTGGACCCTACGAAAAAAAGAAAGTGGGTTATCCCGGATACATGAAGCTTGCCTATTTGCATCCGGATATCTTTCAACCTGATAAAAAAGTACTTGATCAATATCATATCGAGGAAAACGGTGTCCTGATCCGGCTCGCCAAGTTGTCTGCCCATCATGACGAAGGCGTCCAAGGACTAAACGTCAATCTTGTGAGAAGAATTATCGAAATGGCAGCACTTCATCATCGAAAAGTGTATATCACTTCAGAGTCAGACCTTGACGAATCTTTACGTCCTTATCAATTGGCAATCCATTACAATGATATCCATCATGTTCTTGCCTTTTCGGGATTGCTTGTCTCAGATAGTCAAAGTATGTCGATGGAAGCTGCCATGCTGGGTACGCCGAGCCTGCGTTTTAACGATTTTGCAGGGAAAATCAGTGTGTTAGAGGAGTTGGAACATCGGTATGAACTTACTTATGCATTTCCCTCAACGGAATCGGATCGTCTATTTGATAAAATTGAATCGCTTTTGTCCCTGCCCGACTTGAAAGAAATGTTCCAAAAACGCCGTCAAATCATGCTGTCAGAAAAAATCGATGTAACCACTTTCTTCACGAGGTTTGTTGAGAATTATCCTGACAGCAAAAAAAAATGTAACTTTGCATCGACAATGAAATAATTATGAAAAACATGAGAATTCTGAAAAGCTTGTTGTTTTATGTCCTCCTGCTCGTGACGGTAAGTTCTTGTGTCACCTCCAAAGAGGTTAGTTACCTTCAAAACCTGAAACACAACCAAACTGTACCTCTGAGCGAGAACTTTGAGGCACTTATCAGCCCCAATGACCAGTTGCGTATTACGGTGATAGGCGTGGGCAACGAAAAGGAATTGGCCGAGCCGTTCAATCCTTTTGGTGCCGCACAGGGGGGCGTCAACCAGAACGGTATTGGCTATCTGGTCGATGTCAATGGTGATATCCAATTTCCTAGTTTGGGTAAGTTGCATGTGCAGGGCATGACTCGCATTCAGTTGCAAGAAGATATCAAGAACAGGCTCATTGCTGGCGGTTACATGAACGATCCCATGGTGGATGTGAGGTTCATGAACTTTAGGGTTTTTGTGTTGGGAACGGCCGATGGCGGCAAAGTACTGAATATTGAAAACGAGCGTTGCACTTTTCTTGAGGCACTTGCCATGGCAGGTGGATTGAACCAATTCACCAAACGTGACAAAATTGCCGTGATGCGTGAGGAGAACGGGAAAATCGTCACGCATTTCCTTGATCCTCGTTCAACTGATGTGTTTTATGACCCCTATTTTCTGCTTCAGCAAAACGACATTATTGTTACGCAGTCGTTCCGCCGATTCTATGCACAGAATGCGCTCAGTACCACGCTAAACATCCTTACCATGGTAACTTCATTGGTGTCGACAGTTGCCTTGATTTTTGTTGCGACAAAAGATTAGTATTTTATAATTAAATATATTCATGGAAAATAATAAACAACTCAATACGGACGATTCGAGTTTCCTTGAAGATAACGCTGGAGGTATTCAGTTCAAGGATGTGCTGTTTATGGTACTCCGTAACCTTCATTGGTTTATCCTTTGTGCCCTGATCGGTGCCGGTATTGCCTATTATAAGGTGAAAGGCGAGGAAAAAGTGTATTCCAGTTCGGCGACCATTATGCTGAAAACCGGCAGTAGTGGAGGTTCGGAATCATTGCGATCCTCGGCGGTCATGAACGAATTCATGGGTGGGGGCGTGGCGATTAGCTCGATATTCAACGAAATGATGATCATCCAGTCGCAGACCTTGATGGAAAGGGTGGTGCGTCTCCTGGATCTCAATACGATGTATTCTTACACCACACGTTTGGCCAAACGTAACAAAGCGCTCTATAAAGACTCTCCTGTGGAAATTTTTCTTCCCGATGCCAACGATCAAACCTCGGTGTCATTTGTGGCAACTCCCCAAGATGCCAATACAGTCGTTCTCTCCGAATTTCAAGGCAGGGAAGACTCTCCTCAGATGACGGTGCGTGTGGGTGATACGGTGAATACCCCGGTAGGAAGGGTTGTTGTGGGCTACACCTGGTTCTACAACGAGTCTTTCAATGACATCTCCATTAATGTGCAACATTTGCCTGTAGCTTCTGTTGCCACTCGTTACCGTTATGCCGTGAGTGTTGCCCCTGATGACGAGAGAAAGAATACCATCCTCCGCTTATCCATCAACGATTCATCGCCAACTCGTGCGGCAGATGTGCTCAATACCTTGATCCAGGTTTACAACGATGACTCCATGGAGGACCAGAAGCGCATATTGCAGTATTCCACACAATATATCAATGAACGTATCGCCTACCTCGATAGGGATATCGACTCTATCTCACAACAGGTGGTGGACTTTCAGCAACGTCATAATATTATTGATGTGCGATCGTACGGACAATCATACGTCGCCTCGAGCATCGAATATTCACAGGAACTTAAAGATTTGGAAATTCAGCGCGACCTGACCAAATATCTCATTGAAGTTGTAGACCGAAACACCGATCATGATTTAATCCCCAGCAACATGGGTCTTAAGGGCAAGTCGGCCGAGTTGATCGACAAATACAACGAGTTGGTCCTTCAAATCAACAAGTACAAACAGGCGGGTACCCTTAACAACCCCAACGCTCAGGCGAAACTGGCGGAGCTGAATACCATGCAAGCTAGCGTGGAGGAATCGCTTAATTCTTATCTGAGAGACCTGAACAGCCGTATTCAATCCGTTTCACAAGGGCGACAAAACGCCAATATTAAAGTACAGTCGGTTCCTGTCGAACAATTGCGTGTCAATGCCATCGAAAGCAAGAAGCAAATCAAGGAAGGACTGTTGCTGACCATGCTCACCAAACGGGAGGAACTTTTGCTGAATGAGCCTAAAATCGAGGCTTCCTGCAAGATTATCGACCAGGCATGGCCCAACTACAACCCCATTGCACCCAAACCGCGCAAAGCGGTCACAAGAGGTCTTCTGATAGGGCTTTTCATTCCGGTAGCCATCATTTTGCTACGTCGCCTTCTCGACACCACCGTGCATTTCCGAGGAGATGTGGAACGGCTTACCAAAACCCCTTTCCTTGGTGAAATTCCATTTAAGGAAGACTCCAAGGACCATGCTATCGTGGTTCGTGAGAACGGCCGAGATTCGGTGTCTGAAGCATTCCGCTTGGTGCGTTCCAACCTTGAATACATGAAAAACCAAGAGCGTACCGATGGCCAGGTGGTCATGTTCACTTCCTTCATTGTGGCATCGGGCAAGACCTTTGTGTCGACCAACCTGGCTACGAGTTTTGCCTTGGCCAACAAAAAAGTGGTGTTGGTAGACCTTGATATCCGTAAGGCGACCTTCAACAAAGTGTTTGGAATCCACTCCAAAATGGGCGTATCCAACTTCTTGTCAGGACTTGTCGATAAGGTGGACGATTTGATTTGCACCGATTTGACAGTTCCCAACATGGATGTCATTTTTT
>JAEEGL015519791.1_pt1 | contig 17998 bp, 19 predicted proteins | sample 9134231 | NCBI WGS metagenome assembly JAEEGL01 (sample SAMN16246548, study PRJNA631951) | gut metagenome | biome: gut microbiome; feature: rumen; material: fiber-attached | host: Bos | place: Iran: Karaj | collected 2018-10 | reverse complement strand
CTCCAGGCCTTTTGCCGGTGACCACAGAGGGGCAGAAATACCCGTTCCCATTCCGAACACGGAAGTCAAGCGCCCCATCGCCGAGGGTAGTGCGGGACCCGCCCGTGCGAGAGTAGGACGTCGCCGGCTCTTTTTTTGCACTTGACAGGCGGGCCAAAGGCAAAACATGATTGACAGAAGAGATTTCATAGGTCTTTCTGCAGGAGCTGCCGCATTAATGTGCGGCGGCAAGGCTTTCGCGTCTCGAATCCCCTCGGCTGCAGAACTTGCGGACGACCCCTCGCCAGGGGAAATAGAGCGCCTTGGCCGCCTTTGGGGCTTCTGGCTCGACGCGCCTGTCGGATATTCTTTCAAGAGGGAACACAGGCTCGTGAAGCGCTATTCGTATTCCGAATACGACGCGGAGCTCTACCTCCAGCGGAATGGTCCCGAGGAGTGGCAGTGGCAGCGGGTGCTGAAGGTGTTCCCGAAGAGGGTCGACAAGCCCCTCGCAGCAGTGGGCATCCCCTTTTACTACGTCGAGGCGATGCTAGGCCACGAGCTTGACGACGAAACCGCCGCGCTCGGCAGGTTCACCGAGATTGCGCAGGCCGCGCAGCTTGCGCGCCGCGGCTACATGGCCATCACGTGCGACTTGAGCCACCAGAACTACGTCAAGTACGACGTGCCGCCGTCGCGCAGCTACTGGAACCGCTTTCGCGACATGTCGTTCAAGCTGGCGGAGGACTGGCCCATGTGGTCGCCCCACGCCCACCGTGTCTTTGCCACGCGGCTCATGCTCGACCTTCTCGAAGGCGATCCGCGCGTAGATCCCGCGCGCATAGGCATGACCGGCCATTCGCTCGGCGGGCAGACGGGCTTCTACGCCGGATGCCTCGACCCGCGCGTGAAGGCGATAATGGCGAGCGACTTTGCATTCGACTTCGACCAGTCGTGCTGGGACGTGCTCCACTACTGGGGGGGCAAGCTCCCCGCTGTGCGCAGCCTTGGCCTTGAGAACTACACTCTTCTCACGATCTCGGGCGCGAAGCCGTTCTGCCTGCTTGCCGGGTTCTACGACGACGCGAGAAGCTACGACGGCATGGTCAGGGCAAAGGGCTACAGGAGCCGTCCGCAGGATCTCGAGTTCATCCACCACGCAACTGGCCACCGCCCGCCGCAATGGGCGCTTGAGGCGGGCTATAGGTTTCTCGACTCACGACTTGCGGCGGGCGCGCCCGTCGGGCAGGTGCGGCGCGACGTGCGCTACATCGAGGATGACGGTGCAAAAAGGGAGCTGTTCGGCAAAATCGAAAAGGCCGTGCTGCCCGAAGCCGAGAGGCGCGCCGCGGCGATTCCCGAACTTGACCTGATGGGGCTCAAGTTTGGCGCGAAGCCCAGGGCGAGTGCCTTTGCCGGCGATCTCAGGTTTGACGTCGGGATTCGCGACGGCGCGAGTTTCAGGCAGTTCGAAAAGCCGGTTCTCTTTCCTATGGACGCCGAGCTCTCGGGTTTAGGGTATCCAAAGGAGGTGAAGTGCGCATGGCGAAACGTCTATGCCCACTACACGCCTGTCACAAGGCGGATGGACTACGCCGAGGTGCACGACTACTTTCACGTCTCCAAGTTCTCCGAGAGCGACATCCGCGTCCATGCGCTCGGTCGGCTCGCGGCGGCGTCGAGGCGTCCGGGCGTCGAGACTTCCTCCAGGCTCGTCCGCTACGCAGAGCAGTATCTTGTCGTGACGGGCATCCGCCACCTCGCGCTTGCCGCCGCCGGCAGTGCCGAGAACGGCGCGCTGCGGGCAATCCTGCAAGGGGAGCACCGCCCTTGACTTCGACCGTGGGTTTTAGGTATAATATTTGCCAATGGAAGGAATAACGACAATCAGGGGCGGAGTGTGCAGCGCCAAGGGCTTCAGGGCCGCTGCCGTCTCCGCAGGGATAAAGTACGAGGGGCGAGACGACATCGCGCTTGTCGCGGCCGATTCTCCGTGTTCGGCCGCGGCGGTTTTCACCACGAACAAGGTTGCCGCGGCGCCCGTCGTATACGACCGCGCGGTGGCCGCACGCGGCAAGGCGCAGGCGATTCTCGCCAATTCCGGCTGCGCGAACGCCTGCACTGGCGAGGAGGGCATGCGCGACGCGGCGCTTTCCGCGCTTGTCGTCGCGGGCGAGCTGGGCATCTCCCCTGACGACGTCTTCGTTGCGTCGACGGGTGTCATCGGCAGGCGCCTGCCGATGGAGCGGCTCCTTTCGGGCGCGTCCGCCGCGGCTAGGGCGCTGGGGAGGACGAGTGCGCACGCGCATCGTGCGGCGCGCGCGATAATGACTACCGACACGAAGCCCAAGGAGGCCGCGGCGACGTGCGTCATAGACGGGCGCAGGGTGACCGTAGGAGGGATGGCCAAGGGCTCCGGCATGATCGAGCCCAACATGGCGACGATGCTCGGCTTTCTCACGACCGACGCCGACATTTCGCCTGCGATGCTCAGGAGGGCGCTTCTTAGGGCCATTGCGAAAAGCTTCAACAGCCTGGTGGTCGACGGCGACGAATCGACAAACGACTCCGTCTTCCTTCTCGCCTCGGGCAAGGCGGGCAACAGGCGCATAACGCGCTCGTGCGATGGGTTCAGGGCCTTTTCCGCCGCGCTTGAAAGAGTGTGCGTCTCGCTTGCGCGGCAGATGGCCGCCGACGCCGAGGGGGCGACGAAATTCGTGACCGTGACCGTGAAGGGCGCGCGAAGCGAACAGGACGCCGCGCGGGCGGCGCGCGCCGTGGCGAGGTCGCCCCTTGCGAAGACGAGCTGGTTCGGCGGCGACCCGAACTGGGGGCGCGTCCTGGCGGCAGTCGGGTATTCGGGCGCTGACGTCGCGGACTGCCGCGCCGAGGTGTTCTATGACGGCGTGTGGGCCTACAGGCGCGGCGAAGTTGCAGGCGAAACGCAGCTTGGGAAGCTTGCGGCAGTGATGCGCAAGAAGGAGTTCTCCGTTACGGTGGATCTCCACCTCGGCAAGGGGGAGAGCACTGTCTATACATGCGACCTTTCACTCGACTACATTCACATCAACGCGGACTACACAACATGAAAAAACTCATAGCGGCAATCTCGGCGGTCTTTCTTGCGGGCATTTCGCCCTCCCTGGCGACAGTTGTAGACATCACCGGGGCGGGAGCCGCCAAGGCGAACGTCTCGATATCCATAGGCGGCGTGGGGGCGGAGGCTTTCACGAGGAGCCTAAAGAACAACCTTGAACGCAGCGGCGCGTTTGCCGTGGCCTCGACAGGTCAGATAAGGGTCTATGGTTCCACCGCCTCGGCTACGGCGGCCGGCGAGGGGAAGAGCGTGACTTCGACGGCCGACGTCTCCGACGACAAGTCGGCGCGCATGGCGGCGCGCAAGCTCGCCAACGCCATCTGCGAGACGTTTGCGGGGCAGAAGGGCTTTGCCCTCGACAAGGTCGCTTTCATCCGCAGGGTCTCCGGCACGGTCTCCGAACTTTGCATGTGCTATCCCGACGGCTACGACATACGGCAGCTTACCGCGAACGGCGAAAAGGTAGTGGGGCCGCGCTGGAAGGATGCCAACACGATATTCTACACGGGCATCCAGAGTTCCGGCCCGCAGATATGGGAATACGACACGATTGCCCAGAAGCGAACGCTCAAGTGGTCCTTCAAGGGGCTGACCACGGGGGCGACGGTCTCTCCCGACGGTGGGAGGGTGGCGATAATACTCTCGTTCCAGGGCAATCCCGAGCTTTACGTCATCGACATGGCGACGTCGAAGTGGACGCGTCTCACGAACACCCCGAACGCAAGCGAGGGCTGCCCTGCGTGGAGCCCCGACGGAATGAAGATCGTCTACGTTTCCGACGAGACGCGCAGGCCGCAGCTGTACATCGTCGACGTCGCGACGAAGGAGAAGCGGCGCATTACCTCCACAGGTTCGCAGAACGTCGAGCCAGACTGGGGCGGGGACGGGCGCATCGCGTACATCACGAAGGGCGGCGGCGGCGCGAGGGTCGCGATTATGGACCCAAAGGCGGGCGAGAAGGGCGTGAAGCTCGTCACCTCGGTCGGCAACTGGGAGCACCCGAGCTGGTCAAGGGACTCCCGCAACGTGGTGGCTGCCCGGGACAAGGCCCTTTTCGTCGTTGATACGAGCGTGGACGGCGGCAATCTCGCCGAGCCATGCCGTGTCTTCAATGCCGATGGCAAGTGGATAAATCCGAGCTGGAACAGGTAGGGCGGCTAGATAGTCTGGATGGTTAGGTAGTTAGGTGGTTACGGTGGAATGAAAATTGACGTTGGATATGTCGCGGAGCTCGCCAGGCTCGAGCTTTCCGAAGACGAAATGAAAACCTTCCAGCCGCAGCTTGAGGACATCGTCGGCTATGTCGAGAAGATATCCGAAGTGGACGTCGAGGGCGTTCCGCCGATGATGCACGGCCGCGAGATAGTGAACGCCTTCAGGGAAGACGAGGTTCGCCCGTCGCTTGAGACCGAAGTCGCGCTTGCAAACGCCCCCGCGCGCGTGGGCGACGAGTTCCTGCTGCCGAAGATAGTGGAAGGTGCGGAGAGCTGAGATGGAACTTTATGAACTTGGAATAAAGGCGGCGCGGGAAGGGCTTGCGAAAGGCGAGTTCTCGAGCGAGGACATCGTCAAGTCCGTTATCGGGCGCTATCATGAGAGGAACGGGGAGATTGGCGCCTACGTCTCGTTCGACGAGGAGCAGGCGCTTGGCCTCGCGAGGGAACGCCCGAGGGACGTCCCGATTGCGATAAAGGACCTCATCAACGTCGTGGGCCAGCCCTGCACGTGCGGGTCGAAGATTCTCGAAGGCTACATCTCGCCCTATGATGCGACTGTAATCGCGAACCTGAAGAAGAACGGCTTCTTCCCATGCGGCAGGGTGAACATGGACGAGTTTGCGATGGGCTCGTCAACCGAGAATTCCGCGCTCGCCGTGACACGCAACCCGTACGACCTTTCGCGCGTTCCAGGAGGCTCTTCCGGCGGAAGCGCCGCGGCAGTCGGCGGCAAGATGTGCATCGCGGCGCTTGGCTCGGATACGGGCGGCTCCATCCGCCAGCCTGCGTCGTTCTGCAACTGCGTCGGCATAAAGCCGAGCTACGGGCGCGTGAGCCGCTACGGGGTCACGGCGTTTGCGTCGTCGCTCGACCAGGTGGGGCCCATGGCCAAGTCCGTCGAGGACGCGGCGATTCTCCTTGGCGCGATTGCCGGGCGCGACGAGATGGACGGCACCACGCCGGACGTCCCCGTGCCGGACTACGCGGCTCGGCTTGAGGGCGCGGACATGAAGGGTGTCAGGATCGGAGTGCCCAGGGAGTACTACGATGTAAAGGGCATGGACGCGGAAGTTCGCCGCATAACCGAGGGGGCGCTCAAGAAGTGCGAAGAGGCCGGCGCGACGCTTGTAGAGGTCTCCCTGCCCCATACTGAGTACGCGATGGCCGTCTACTACATCATCGCCCCGGCCGAGGCGAGCGCGAACCTCGCGCGCTTCGACGGCGTCAGGTACGGGCACAGGTCGCCGCTTTCAAAGGACGTCTTCTCGCTCTACTGCAAGTCACGCGCGGAGGGCTTTGGCGCGGAGGTGAAGCGGAGGATCATCATCGGCACGTTCGTGCTTTCAAGCGGCTACCAGGACGCATACTACACACGCGCCCTCAAGGTGCGCACCCTCATCAAGCGCGATTTCGACGAGGTCTTCGGGAAGTGCGACGCGCTCCTTACGCCATGCGCCCCGACGCCTGCGTTCAGGCTGGGGGAGTTGCAGGACCCGCTCACTATGTACCTGAACGACCTCTTTACGATACCTTCGTCGCTTGCGGGCGTCTGCGCCTCGTCGGTGCCGGCGGGTTTTACGGAAAGCGGCCATCTGCCCGTCGGCGTGCAGTTCATCTGCGCCGGCTACGACGAGGAGCGGCTTCTTCGCGTCTCCAAGGCGTTCGAGGACATCGCGGGGGCATAGTCGGGCGGCAAGGCGGTTGGGTGCCGTGAAGGCCCCGTCAACTGCCGAAAGCAAGTTGATAGATGCGCGGCGATATGATATAATTCAACATCATGCGTCGTATTTTCATAGCAATGTTCGCACTCTCGGCCCTTTCGCCGGCGTTCGCGCTGCCGGCTACAGGCCCGGGTTCGGCGCTTTATGCAACCGATGCCTACCCCGGTTTCGACGCAGAGGGCGAGATCGTAAGCCCCGGCCGCAAGGAGCCGCGCTGGTTCGGCTTCATCTTCGGGCCGAAGATGGATTCTGCCCCGGAGCAGATGGCGTGGTGCAGGTCGCTCGAGGGCGAAAGGCGCTTTTCCAAGGCGATACGGGAGTACGACGCGCTTGTGCGCGAATGGCCGTTCTCCGCCGAGGCACCCGTGGCGCAGCGCCGCATGGCCGATCTCCTGCTTGACGCCGGCGAGCTCGAGGACGCGATTGCCGAATACCGCTACCTTCTCGACTTCTACCGTTCGCAGTGCGACTATTCCGGCGTGGCGAAGCTCCTTTTCATGTGTTGCGAGATGTGGCGCGACGAGGGCAAGAAGTTCATGTTCTATCGCTTTGCGAACACGATCGACGTGCGCAGGGCCTACGAGGCGCTTGTCCTGCGGGCGCCTGGTGAGGCTTTTGCCCCCGCTGCGCTGCTAGTCATAGCCGGGCTGCGCGAAGACGAGGATAGGTTCGACGAGGCGGTGGAGGTCTATGGCAACCTGCGCAACATCCATCCAGGTTCCGAGGCGGCGCACGAGGCGGTTTTCCGCGAGGCGGCGGCGCGGATCAAGCTTCTCGACAAGAAGGGCTACAACCTCTCAAGATGCAGGGACACCGTGGCATTCCTGCGCCAGGCCGTCGAACTGAACGCGGCGGACCCCCGCGCGGGGGAGCTGCGCGAGATGCTCGAGAAGGCGAAGGCCCTCTACGAGGAGGAGTGCTGGAAGGCGGCGCGGTTCTACGATTCGCCAACGCGCACGAAGAGAAGCGCGTACAGCGCGCTCGAGAGGTTCTTGGAGGAGCATCCCGCCTCTTCGCACGCGGCGGAGGCCAGGGCGAGAATGGCCGAGCTTAAGGAGGGTTCCAGATGAAGATCATGAATGCCTGCATTGCGGCTGCGGCGCTTTTTGCCGCAGGATGCGCATCGTACAGCTGGAAGGCGTCCGTGCCGGAGGACATGCGCACGGTCGACGTGCCGGTCTTCCGCAACGAATCGAGCGTGACGGAGCTCGGGGGCGAGATGTCCGCACAGGTGGCGCGGGAACTGCAGCGCGAAGGCACCTTCACACTCTCCACCGAGCCTGCAATTGAGGTGCAGGGCGTCGTGAAGTCGGTTACCACGATGTCGCGCGGGCTCGACAGGATGAATGCCACGAGGAACGGCGAGTACGTCATGACGGCCGTCGTCGAGGTCTCGCTTGTCGACAAGAAGGCCGGCAGGACGCTTTTCGACGCCCGTCGGTACGTCTCGCGCACCACGATCTACGCCGACTTCGACCTCGTCGGAGCGGAACGCGCAGCGGCGGGGCGGCTCGCCGAGCAGATCGCCAGGCAGGTCGTGGACGACATGCTGCACAGGGACTGGACGAAAGGAGACGGGAAATGAAGGACGTTCATGCCGTAATCGAGCTGAAGATAACGCCGCAGCGTGACTGCGGCTTCGGCCGGATTGCGGAAAAGGTGTCGAAGTTCGAACAGGTCGAGGCCTGCTTTCTCATGAGCGGCGGGTACGACCTCCTGGTGTTCGTGAGGGGCGAGAGCCTGCAGGACGTTGCGCAGTTCGTCGCCAACGACATATCTACGATCGACGGCGTCGTCTCCACGGCGACGCATTTCATGCTGCAGACATACAAGGCGAGGGGCGTGGCGGAGTCGCTCGGCGGAGACGAAAGGATGGCGGTGAGCTGACATGGCGGCGAATCTGGCGCAGAAGGCTCAGAACTTCACAAATCGGGGCAGGCAGGCTCTTGAGACGGGCCGGTACGACCTGGCCGTGGAGATGCTCATGGAGGCCGTGTCGGCCGCCCCGGACATAGTCGAGACGCGGCGTCTCCTGCGCACTGCGCAGGTGGCGAGCTTCAAGACGAAGGGCAAGGCGGGCTTCGGCGCGAAGCTCTCCTACATGATGTCGCGGAACAAGATCGCCTCGCTTTTGAAGAAGGGGCAGGCGGCCGAGGCCGTCGCCGAGGCGGAGAAGCTCCTCTGCCTCAATCCCCTCGACCCCGACAACATCGCCTGCGCAGTGAGCGCGGCGGAGGCGGCCGGCCGCCCGGAGATCGGCGAGATGACGGTGGAGGCGGCCTACGAGTGTGCAAGCCGCGACGCCTCGCTCGTGGAGCGCGTGGCTCAGTACTACATGAAGGAGAAGCGCTTTGACAAGGCGCGCGACGCATACCAGAAGCTCTCCCAGATGAAGCCGGGCGACCAGCGCGTCCTCGCCATGCTCAAGAACGCGGAGGCGCGCGCGACGATGAACGCCGGCTGGGAGCAGACTGCCGGCAAGCGCGGCGGCTTCCAGTCGCTCATCGCGAATAAGGAGCAGGCTGCGAAGCTCGACGCGGCGAACAAGGCCGTCGTCACCGACGCGGACGCCGATATGCTGATCGCGGAGAAGCTCCAGCAGATCGAGAAGGAGCCGAAGAACATAAACTACCGCAGGGCGCTCGCGCGCCTCTATGTGCAGAACCACCGCTACGAGGAGGCGATAGAGTCGCTTGAGCAGGCGATAGCGGCGGCCGGCAACATGGACCCCGAGCTCGACCGCATGCTCTCGCAGACGCGAGTGCAGTATTTCGACGCCGTGATAGCCGAATACAGGGCGGCCGGCGACGAGGCGGGCGCGGTGGACGTCGAGAACCAGAAGAACCAGTATGTGTTCGACGACCTCCAGGACCGCGTCGCGCGCTACCCGAACGACCTCCACCTGAGGTACGAGCTCGGGGTGAAGTGCTACGAATACGAATACTTCGACGACGCGCTGCAGCACCTGCAGCTTGCGCAGAAGAGCCCCAAGGACCGTCTCTGGGCGCTCTACTACCTGGCGCTCTGCTTCCTGAAAAAGGGCCAGACCGACATGGCCGTCATGCAGCTTGAGACCGCGCGCGACAGCCTGCCCGTCATGGACGAACTGAAGAAGCTCGTTGTCTACAGGCTCGGGCGCTGCGCGGAGGACGCCGGCGAACTCAAGAAGGCGTACGAATACTACAAGGACATCTACTCCGCCGACGTGGGCTTCGAGGACCTCTCCGCAAGGATGCTTGCCGTCTCCAAGGCGCTGAAGTCGCAGGGGTGACGGGATGGCAGCCCCAAGGAGAGTCGAACTCCTCTACCAAGCTTGAAAAGCTCGTGTCCTAACCGATAGACGATGGGGCCGCGAAAAAACGGTGGTAGTATATCACAAGAGACGACTTGAGACAAGGGGAAATTTTGCTGACTGAAAGCGAGGCGTGCGTCGCGTTGAACCTGACGGACCGCATTGGATGCGTCGCGGCGGAGAGTGCCCGCGCGAAGTGCGGCTCGTTTTCCGCCGCGTGGGAGCGCCTCGAGAACAAGACCTCGCGCACCGGGGGCGAGGTTGACGTGCGGCGCGAGTACGCCCTTGCGGAGAAGTTCGGGGTGAAGATCGTCACGATGGTCGACGACGACTATCCCCAGATGCTGAAGAACTCCCCCGGACGTCCGCTCGTCCTGTACGTGAAAGGTTCGGTAGAGGCGCTTTCGATGAAGTCAATCGCGGTGGTCGGCACCCGCCGCCCGACGGAATACGGGATTTCCCAGGGGGAGAGGTTCGGCTACGACCTTGCGAAGGCCGGCTGGTGCGTCGTCTCTGGGCTTGCGCTCGGCATAGACGCAGCCGCCCACAGGGGTGCGCTTGCAGCTGGTGGAAAGACAGTCGGCGTCCTGGGCGGCGCGCTTGACTGCTTCTATCCGGAGCGCAACAGGGAGCTTGCGAGGGAGATTGCCGAGAAGGGCGGGGCCGTCGTGAGCCAGTTCCCGTTCGGGCGCAACCCCGATACGCAGACCTTCCCCATACGCAACCACGTGGTGGCGGCGCTTGCCCTCGGCACGATTGCGGTAGAGGCCCCGCTGAAGAGCGGCACGCTGATCACGGCTGGCATAGCCGGCGATCTCGGGCGCGTGGTGATGGCGGTTCCCGGCAGGGTTGACAGTCCCGCGTCGGCCGGGTGCCTTTCGCTCTTGAGGGATGGCGCCTCGCTTGTCAGGGGTTCGCGCGACGTGGCGGAGGCGCTCGGCGCTTCCGTCTCGGCGGAGGCTGGGGACGAGACGCCGCCGAAGGCATCCGTGCTGCCGCCGGTCACGCTTGAGGAGGCGATGGTGATGCGCGAAGTCGCGGAGGAACCTGTTTCAATCGACGAGCTTGTGCGCCTGACGGGGCTGCCGGTGGCGAGGGTGAACACGCTTTGCATGACGCTGAGGGTAAAGGACCGACTTCGCTTCCTTCCCGGGAACCGCGTCGCCATCCCCCGCTCAATATAGCGGGCGGCCTGCTGGGCTGGTTCCTTGATGAATCCGCCGTGTAAATATGATATAATACGCGCGATATGAAACGCATAGGCATAATTGGCGCGGGGAGATTCGGCGCGGCGCTCGCCGAAAGCCTCTCCAATGCAGGGGCGGAAGTGCTCCTCATCGACCGCAACCGCCCTGCGATGCAGGTGGCGAGCGACTTCTGCACCGCCCTGCAGGGCGACGCCACCCAGCCGCACGTCCTCGAGGAGGCGGGCTTCGGCGAATGCGACGTCGTCGTCGTGGCGATCGGCTCCAACATCGAGGCGTCGATGATGGCCACGGCGAACTGCAAGGAGCTTGGCGTTCTTCACGTCGTCGCGAAGGCTACGAGCGAACTGCACGGCAAGATATTGAAGCGCATTGGCGCGGACAACGTCATCTACCCGGACCGCGACAGCGCCAGGCGGCTCGCCCATTCGATAGCGAACCACAACGCGATGGACTTCTTCGAAGTGTCCGACGGCTATTCCATCTGCGAGGTGGACGTGCCCGAGGGCCTGCGCGGCAAGACCCTCGCCGATGCGGACCTAAGGCGGCAGAAGGGCGTCACGGTCCTCTGCATCCGCCGTGCCCAGGAAGACCCCAAGAAGCCGCGCAAGGTGATATTCCCTGACGCGTCGGACGCCATGCTTCCCGGAGACAGGCTCATCGTCTTCGGGGAGTCGAAGAAGGTGGACTCCCTTTCAAAGTAAATCTAACCCCCAAGGAGGCAATCAACAATGCACAAGACGGAAAACATCGCACTTCGCGCGGCGCGCAGGGGCTTTACGCTCGTGGAACTGCTCGTAGTGGTGGCCATCATCGGCATCCTCGGCACGATCGCGATACAGAACGTCGTCGAGCACCTGAAGAAGGCCAACGTCACGGCGGCGGAGGCGACGGTGAAGAACGTGAGCGAGTCGGTGACCGCCTACTACATCAAGAACAAGAAGATGCCCAGTTCCCTCAACCAGCTCGTCGAGGGCACGGACGACAATCCGCCGATTATCGAAGGCGGCGAGAAGGCCCTCTACGACCCGTGGGACAACGAACTCAAGTACGAGGTGCGCGGCAAGCGCTTTGCCGTCATTTCGGCAGGTGAGGACGGCGAGTTCGGCACGGAGGACGACATCCGCAGCGACAAGAAGAAATGACGTGAGGCGCCCCGGTTTCACGCTCATAGAGCTATTGGTCGTCGTCGCCATAATCGGCACGATGGTGACCATTGGCGTCCTTTCGGTCCGCCAGGGGCAGGGCGTGGCACGGTTGCGCGGCACGGCACGCGACCTTCTGGCGACTGTCCGCCGCGCGCGCAGCGTTGCCATGACGAGCGAGGAGCCGAGCATAATCACGTATTCCACGGAGTCGGTCGACGGCGAGGCGTGCGCCAAGGTGGAGATTGTCTCGTCGAAGAAGCTGGGAGGCCAGTCCGCGTCCAGGGCGGAGACTCTCGGCGGCGAGGTCGTTTCGCTCGATGGGGACGACTCCCCCTACGGAGACGACGGCGATTCTTCGTCGTTTCAGGGCATGACGGCCGGCGACGTCCTCTTTAGGGGAATCTCCGACGACGTGCTGCGCGGCGTGAGGCTCAAGGTCGAGCATGCCGGCGAGGAGGACGACGAGCCCCTGAGGGCCGGGAGGAAGCGCAGCAACATCTCGATATTCTCGAACGTCGACTATCTCCTCGGGCGCTACGAAGACGCGAAGGCCGAAGCCGAGCGCAAGAAGAAGGATGCCGCCGCGGCAGACGGGGAGGCGGCGCCGGCCAGCGAGGCCGATGTCGAGCCGCTGCAGGAGCCAGTGCAGTTTGTCTGGCAGGTGAACGGCCGGTGCGACCCCCACCGCATCTGGGTGTATCTCGACGGCACGGAGCGCGAAAGCGGCCTCGTGATAGACGTCGACATGTTCGGGGCGGCGAAGATCCTCACGCCCGACGAGCTGGAGGGCCGGTGATGTCGCGCGGGTTCACCCTTCTGGAAGTGCTACTGGCGGCGCTTCTTCTCGGCATCGGGCTTTCAACGGTGCTGGTGTCGATGTCGCAGAGCCAGAAGATGATGCTCGCTTCCGCCTATACCGAAACGGCGCAGGAGGTGATGGACTGGGGCGAGATGGCGTATCCGCTCGAGGATGTGGCGGAAGAGGACGACCTCGACGTCCACGAGACGAAGGCGGAGGAGCTGTGGGAGATGATCTCCGACGAGAGGCTTTCGCGCGAACAGCAAGAGAAGTACCACGGCTACACATGGGAGCGCGAGCGCATCGACAGGAACGCCAGGGACGAGGAGACCGCGCGCCTCGGCGGGATAGTGCCGGTGAGGATAACGGTGAAGTGGGCCGACAACAGGCGCGGCGACCACGAGGAGGAGTCGTACGTGGCCCTCTGGAGAAAGGCGGAGAGGTGAAGCGCGCCTTTACGATGGTTGAGATGCTGACCGCCGTGTTCATACTCGGCGTCATCACCACGTTGAGCGTCCTCACGTTCAACGCCATGGCGCGCTCGTGGGAGGTCTCGACCGACTATCTCGACAAGATGCAGCGGACGGACTTCGCGATTTCCCAGGTGGTGAGCGGCCTCAGGAGCATGTACTACCCGCACGACGGCAAGCAGGACGAACGCTACGGGTTCTCGCTCTTCAACAACGGCGACGGCCAGGACGAGCGCTCGTCCGACATTATCGAGTGGTCGAAGACGGGCAAGGCGATCGTGGGCAACAAGAGCGACGTCGCGGACACGGTCCACCGCGTGCAGGTGATGGTGCTTGAGGAGGGCAACAGGGACTGGCGGCATCCGATAGAGCGCACCGGCCTCTACGCGAGGCTCTGCCCAGACTCGGCGCTGAGGCCGGAAGACGGCGAGACCGACTATTCGTTCGCAAACCAGGAGATGTACGAGCCGACGCTCATAGTCGACGGCGTCTGCGGGTTCAACTGCCGCGTCCTGGCGAAGGCGCCGGATTCCGGCGGTAGCGAGGACGGCGCCAAGTTCGAGGACGATTTCGCGGAATCAAACGCCGCGCCCTACAAGGTGGAGCTTTCGTTCCGCATGACGGACCCCGAGGGCAGGGCGTACAGGAGCGGCGCGGCGCCCGTGGTGCGCATCGTGAGGATCCCCGTCCACGAGCAGTCGCTCGACGGCAAGGCGCCCCCGTCGGAGCAGTCCGGGGCCGACGCGAAGGGCGGCGGCAGGAGGAGGCGCAGGTGAAGCGCGGCCATAGCGGGGGAAGCGCCCTCTTGATGGCGCTCTGGACGATTGCCGTGCTGTCGGTGATGGCGCTCGCGTTCGCATACGAGGCCAACCAGCAAAGCGGGGTTAACCTGTATGTACGCGAGAGGGGATGCGTCAACAGGCTCATCGACTCCGGCAAGACCATCGCCGAGGTGGTTCTTGCGAGCTACCAGGATGTCCAGGAATGGGAAGAGGGGGAGAACACGGCGAAGATCGTCGAGGAAGACGACAGGTGGCTTCTCGCAAAGCGCGCCCTCAAGACCAGGTCGAAGTGCAAGATAGGCCCCATCCTGCTCGACGAGAGGCGGGGGGACGACGGCTACTTCGTCAACCCCGCGACGGTCACCGTGGAGATAGAGGTGGACAGCGGCGGCGGCGGCAACGCCATCAACGTCAACCACCTGTACGAGGGCGGCAAGGACAAGAACTACCGCATTCGCTGGCAGATGCTCCTTTGGAGCCATGGCATCGACCCGGAGCTCGAGGTGGAGGACGACGATGGCCGCCGCGTGCCGCTTTCCGACTGGCTCATAGCCTGCTGGAACGACTGGCGCGACGAGGACGACGCCGAGTCGAAGGTCGGTGACGCCTCTGGGGCGGAGTCCAAGTGGTACGAGGACCTTTACGAGGACAAGCGCATCGACGAGGAGGACAGGCGCTTCCCGAGGAACGGCTCCATACCGGACGTCTCCGAACTCTCGTACGTGCGCGGCTTTCGCAGCTATCCTGCCGTGCTGACGGGCGGGCTTCTCGACCCCAAGGAGAAGGAGAGCGAGGACAACCCGAACGTGCGCGGCATAATGCACATGTTCGGCGTGACGGGAGACGCCAAGGTAAATCCCAACATCTGCTCCGAGGACGACCTTCTGACGGTACCGGGGATATTCGACGAGGACGACATGGAGGAGGGCAGGGCGAAGGCCGCAGCGATAGTCGCCGGGCTCTCGGAGAAGCCGGAGGACGACTCCTCCGTCGACCCCGACTGCGATTCGTGGCCGTACAAGGACTTCGACGACCTCTGCAGCCGGGTTGACGAGGATATCGGCAGCGAGGCAAGGGAATATCTGGTGTTCACCCCGCAAGCCGATTCGATTTTCAAGGTGAGGATAACCGGCGAGTCCCTCGGGATGACGCGCGAGGTGAACGCCAAGTGCTATATGAGCGACAAGAAGGCGAGATACATAGAATGGAGGGAGGATTGATGGCGAAGACGATAGACGGCAGGGCGCTGGCGAAGGGGCTCAGGGCGGAAATCGCCGCCGGCGTATCCGAGCTTAGGGCGAGGACGGGCGTAACGCCGGCGCTTGCCGTGATACTCGTGGGCGACAACCCGGCGTCAATAAGCTACGTAACGGCGAAGGAGAAGGCGTGCGCCGAGGCGGGCATCGTCTCGCACGAGACGCGGCTTGACGCATCTTGCGGCGAGGATGCGCTTCTGCAGACGATAGCCGGATTCAACGAAGACCCGTCCGTCCACGGCATACTCGTGCAGTTGCCGCTCCCGCGCGGATTCGACGAGCGCAAGGTGATCGACGCGATATCGCCGGAGAAGGACGTCGACGGCTTTACCCCCGTCAACGTGGGCAGGATGCTCATAGGCGAGGAGTGCTTTCTTCCCTGCACGCCGTTCGGGATACTGAAGATGCTCGATTTTGCGGGCGTCGGGACGGACGGCGCAAACGTCGTCGTGGTCGGTAGGTCAAACATCGTGGGCAAGCCGGTCGCGGCGCTTCTCTCGCGCAGGGAGGCGAACGCCACGGTTACGCTCTGCCACACCGGCACGAGGGACCTTGCCTCCTTCACGCGCCGCGCGGACATCGTGATAGTGGCGACAGGGCGCGCCGGGACGCTTACGGGCGACATGCTGAAGCCAGGCGCCGTGGTGATAGATGTTGGCGTGAACAGGGTGGAGGATGCCACATCTCCCAGGGGGTATTCGCTCAAGGGCGACTCCGACTTCGAGTCGTGCGCCAGGGTCGCCTCCGCGATAACGCCCGTGCCGGGCGGCGTAGGGCCGATGACGATAACGATGCTTCTCTGGAACACCCTCGAAAGCGCAAGGCGTGCGGCTCGATAGGCAGATACAGCTTCTCTACCCAGACTTCTCCCGCTCGCGCATCGAGGGGCTTGTGAAGTCCGGCCACGTCACGGTGAACGGGGCTGTCGCGTCGAAGGCGGGCATGAAGACCTCTGCGGACGACGAGATAGAGGTGGAGATACCGCCGCCTGTGCCCGCCGTGCCCGGGCCGGAGGACATTCCGCTCAGCGTCATCTTCGAGGACGGCGACATCCTCGTCCTGGACAAGCCGGCGGGCATGGTCGTGCATCCCGCGCCCGGCCATGCGACGGGCACGCTCGTGAATGCGCTTCTTCACCACTGCCCCGACCTTGCGGGCATAGGCGGGGTGGTGCGCCCCGGGCTTGTGCACCGCCTTGACCAGGACACTTCGGGCGTGATGGTTGTCGCGAAGTCCCAGAGGGCGATGGACATGCTCGTGAAGGACTTTGCGACGCACACGAACCTTGAGAAGACCTATATTGCCGTCTGCCATCCCGCGCCGAAGGGCTCTCCCGGGCACGGGCTGAAGTCGGGGCGCATCGAGAACCTCATAGGCCGCCACCCAGTCGACCGCAAGAGGATGGCGATTGTGGAGCGGAACGGAAAACGGGCGGTGACGCTGTGGCGCAGGCTTTCTGCCGACGACGCACCGCTTGCGGTGATGGAGTGCAGGATAGAGACAGGCCGCACGCACCAGATAAGGGTACACCTTTCCTCGATTGGATATCCGATAGTCGGCGATTCGCTTTACGGCAAGCCGGCCCTCGACAGGCGGCTTGAGAACCCTCCGGCGCGGCAGCTTCTCCATTCGTGGAAGCTCAAGCTGAGGCATCCCGTCACCCGCCGGGACATGACGTTTACCGCCCCCATGCCCGAGGGGTTCGCCCTGTAGGCGGCCACGCCGCGTGCCTATCGGCGCGCGGCGGACGACTTGATGGCGCGGACGAACTTCGCGCCTGCGGCCGAAGGCGATATCCCCGAGCGGCGGACAAGCCCGACGCGGATGAAGTCGTCCATCTTCAGTGGGACGGCCACGACGTTGGGCCCGTTCAGCTCACGCGAGAGCGCGCCGGAGGCGACGGTGTAGCCGTTCAGTCCAAGGATCAGGTTGGTCATCGTCGCGCGGTCGCGCACGCGGATGTTCTTCTTGCGGTCTATCGCCGGCATTACCTCCTCGGCGAAGTACAGCGCATTCTCTACGCCCTGCTCGAACGATATGAACGGGTAGTCGTCAAGCTCCTTCGGCGTGACGCCGAGCTTCTTCTTTGCGAGGGGATGCCGTCTGCCCAGGAACACGTGGGGCCTTGAGACGAAGAGCTCCTCGAAGGAAAGGTCCTCCTTCTTCAGTATCTTCGCGAGCGCTCGCTCGTTGCGCCGCGAAAGGTACATGACGCCGATTTCGCTCCGCAGGCGGGCAACGTCGTCGATGATCTCGCTCGTCACGGTCTCGCGCAGGGTGAAGTCATAGCTTTCGGCGCCGCATTCCCTGACGACTTCCATGAACGCCTCCACCGCGAAAGCATAGTGCTGGCACGAGACGGCGAACTGCGGTCGCCTGACGGCCTTGCCCGTGTACTTCTCCTGAATTCGCGCGGCGTCGTCGAGTATCTGCCGCGCCGAGGCGAGGAACTCCTCGCCCTCTCTCGTTACGGTTACACCTTTCGCGGAGCGGTTGAAGATCGCGATGCGGAGCTCCTCTTCGAGAGTACGCACGGCTTCGGTGAGCGTTGGCTGCGAGACGAAGAGCTTTCGCGCCGCCTCGCTTATCGACCCGGTCGCCGCTACCCGGTCGGCGTATTTAAGTTGCTGCAGTGTCATGGCGGAGGGTATTATACCAAATTTCTACGGCATAGGAAAGACCTATCGACATAAGAAACGAATTCCAATTATGCAATGGCGCGTCAAGTATGAGATAATATGAGGCGTCGGGACAAAAAGGAAAGGAGCAAGTGAAATGAGCATAAGACATCATCACATAGAGACGTTGGCGGTCCACGCCGGCCAGGACGTGTTCGGCGACCCCGCGACGCACTCGCGCGCCGTGCCGCTCTACCGCACCACGGCCTACAACTTCCGCGACTCCAAGCACGGGGCGGACCTCTTCGCCCTCAAGGAGCTCGGCAACATCTATGCCCGCCTCATGAACCCGACGAACGACGTCCTCGCCCGCCGCATCGCGGCGCTTGAGGGCGGCGCGGCGGCGCAGACTCT
>JAEEGL015409246.1_pt1 | contig 17998 bp, 11 predicted proteins | sample 9134231 | NCBI WGS metagenome assembly JAEEGL01 (sample SAMN16246548, study PRJNA631951) | gut metagenome | biome: gut microbiome; feature: rumen; material: fiber-attached | host: Bos | place: Iran: Karaj | collected 2018-10 | reverse complement strand
GAGGCAACAGAAACAAGGGAAAGCATGTATTCTGCTGCAAACACTGCGGATATACCTCGAACGATGACAGGATCGGAGCAATGAATATCTGCCGGAAGGGAATCGAGTACCTCGGCAGTCGTATACCGGTATAGCCGATATATGAGGGGTGATGTCAGCCACCCCATGATGTAGCGCCATTTACGGCAGTGATGCCGTAGAAATGTGGGAGGTTAAAAGCCGAAATATGCGTTATCCTATGACGCATCTACCACATGGCAGCTGCAAGCCCCCGCCTCTACAGGCGGTGAGTAGTTGACCGGCGTTTTGCCCATTTGTCCGTGTTTCCGCCCGGAATGCCCATAACAATCATAGGAGGGACCTATATGGCTCACGTGCCGTCATCCGACACTTCAAAGATCAGCCTTCTCACTTTTGAGGAGGCGCTCAGGCCCACGGATCTGACAGGATATGACAGATCCAGGTGGATCTATGTCCCGGACAGGTACTCTGAATACCGGTATGTACTGGGAACCAGAGGGAACAAGCCACTGATCACGATAGGGATAAACCCTTCCACCGCGGCTCCGGACGATCTCGACAACACACTGAAATCCGTGGAGAGGATCGCACTACGCAACGGATTTGACAGTTTCATAATGTTCAACGTCTATGCCCAGCGGGCTACGGATCCGGACAAGATGGAGAAGGAGTTCAACCCGCGGCTCCATGACGAGAACATGAAAGCTTTCAGATACGTGCTTTCGCTGTCGGAGAAGCCTGACATATGGGCGGCCTGGGGAACTATCATCGAAAAGAGGGACTACCTTCTCAGATGCGTCGAGGACATGGTGGACATTGGATGCGGTTTCGGCGCAAGATGGTGGACCTGCGGAAACAGATCCGCAAAAAATGGGCATCCCCACCATCCGCTGTATCTGAGGAAGGATTCGTCTCTTGATGAGTTCGATGTCAGACAGTATATCGAGGATCTGAAAAATATTAAATGAGGTTTATAAATACGATCCGGGTTTTTTTAAAAGAGTTTTTCGCTTCAGGCCCGTCGTGATGTTGACAATTTCCGCCAGGACAGCTATAATATGCACGAATCAGACGGGCGGGTGTAGTTTAGTGGTAAAACGCCAGCTTCCCAAGCTTGAGTTACGAGTTCGATTCTCGCCATCCGCTTCTGATGACGCACAGTTCCGGTTTTTCAGCCGGGGCTGTGTTTTTTGTTTTACGCATAAGAAAACAGGCACGGCATCTGCCGCGCCTGTGGGAAATTAATCTGCTTTCTAGTCTCTCGCATAGATGTGGTTCATGTGGGCCAGGCCTCTGGTGTCGAGGGAGTCCATCTGGTCCCTAGTAACTCTGTACTGCCAGTTTCCGTCGGCTGTGCCCGGGGTGTTTATCCTGGTGTCTGAACCGAATCCCAGCAGGTCCTGGAGAGGGAACACGACTATCCTGGCGGGGCTCATCATCAGTGTGCGTACCGCGCCTCTGGCGGGATCTTTCGGATCGCCGAGATAGTCGAGTACGGTCCTGCGCATCTCATCGTCGCCGTGCCAGAAGAATCCGGTGAACGTGTCGTTGTCGTGGGTGCCTGTATAGGCGATCAGGTTCTCACAGTAGTTATGGGGAAGATGAGGTGAGTCGGGCTTGTCACCGAAACCGAACTGGATGACTGCCATTCCGGGGTATCCGCTGTATTTCAGGATCTCCCTGGTGCCGTCGTCGATGATGCCCAGGTCTTCCGCCAGTATCAGCTTTTCGCCCTCGAATTCGCGGAACGCGTCAATGAGCTTTCTGCCGGGTCCGGGAGCCCAATGACCGTTCTTTGCGGTTTTTTCACCGGCCGGTACTTTCCAGTAGGCGCTGACCGCTCTGAAGTGGTCGATGCGTATCCCGTCGAAGAGAGAGAGCATGTATCCGAGTCTCTTTTTCCACCAGGCAAAGCCGTTCTTTTCCATCTTTTCCCAGTTGTAGAGAGGGTTGCCCCAAAGCTGGCCGTCCTTTGCGAAATAATCCGGCGGAACTCCTGCCACATCGGTGGGATCGTGCTTCTCGTCCAGCTGGAACTGATCGGGTGAGGACCATACATCGAAGCTGTCCGGCGAAACATAGAACGGGAGATCTCCGATCACGGTGATCCCTTTTCTTCTTGCGTAGTCATGGACCAGAGCCCATTCCCTGTGGAACTCATACTGGATGAACTGCCAAGCGAAGTATTCTTCACGGTCAGGCTCCGTATCGTCCCATTCGTTCCATTTCTTTCCGTTGTTCTTTTCCTTCAGCGCGAGGAATCTGCAGGTCCCGTCGATGAAAGGATTCTCCTTCATGAACTTTCTGATGGGGGCGTGGTCCTTTACCCTGGATGCAGCCTTTTTCAAGAAGCCGATCCTGCTGTCGTTCAGGATGCCGTATCTGCACAGGTATGGATAGTCCACCATCTGTGACCTGAGCTCTTCAAGCGTGACCAGGCCCTGGTCATAAAGGGCATCGGGATCGATGAAAAACGGATTTCCTCCGAATGAGGAGTAGGACATGTAGGGAGAGTTGTTGTCGTCCGTCATGCCGAAGGGTAGTACCTGCCAGATTGAGAACCCCGCTTCCTTTATCTTGTCGATCCAGTGGAAAGCGGATTCGCCGAAGCATCCGCAGCCGTAGGGCCCGGGCAGGGAGAACACGGGAAGCAATACGCCGCTTTGTCTTTTATACATGAGCCACCTCGCGAATTGTTTTTTCTGCCTCCATTATATCCCACCCGGGCTCAAAAAGCAAATATTTCGGTTGCCAAAAACGTCTGTTTTTGATAGAATTGTCATGAGAAAAGAGTCGGGCCGCAGTAACAGGCGGCAGACCGGGAACGGAGGATCATCATGGAGCTCAGAATGAGGTACGGAAGGCCCGCGCCTGACAGCGAAGAGGGATGGGAACGGTATTCAATGCCCATAGGCTGTTCCCATATCGGCGGGAATGTTTTCGGCGGTGTGGAATACGAAAGGATACAGGTTACGGAAAACTCCCTGGAGAATCCGGACTGGCTCGGCGGCCTTACGAGCTTCGCCGACATAATCATAGGTTTCCCGGATTCCGGCCGGGATGTCTCGAACTACGAACGGGGTCTCGACCTTGACCGCGCGCTGGCGTATGTGCGTTATGACGACGGCGGCGTGCATGTGGAGCGGGAGTATTTCGCGTCCTACCCGGACAGGGCTATTGCCGGGCGGATTACAAGCTCTGCTCCCGTGTCTCTGGATATATCGCTCAAGATACCGTTTCTCACGGAAGAGGAGCACAGGAAAAAGAGGGGCGAGGTGCGGGCCGAGGGAAACACCGTTGTCATGAAGGGCACCATGGAGGCTTACCGGATCAGATTCGAAGGCTGTCTCAGGGTGTTTTCCGATGGCGACGTGAGCGCATCGGGAGGAGAGCTTAAGATCGACGGATCCCGGGATACATGGTTCGTTTTCTGCTGCGGGACAAATTATGAACTGCGGCCGGAGGTGTTCCTTGAAAGGGACGCCACGAAAAAGCTCAGGGACTTCGACCCGCATGAAAAGGTCTCGGCGTTGCTCGGATCCGCCTGCGGAAAGACCTACGGGGAACTGAAGAAACGGCACATAAAAGACTATTCGGAACTGTTCGGCCGGGTCCGCCTGGAACTCGGGGAGACAGAAGTTCCCGAAAAGATGACTGACGAGCTCCTCAGCGATTACGGCGAAGGAAAGAAGAGCAGGTATCTCGAGGTGCTGTATTTCCAGTTCGGACGTTATCTCCTCATATCCTCATCGCGGCCCGGTGCGCTGCCGGCGAACCTGCAGGGGGTATGGAATTGCCACGACCGCTCGCCCTGGGGCAGCGGGTACTGGCACAATATAAACGTGCAGATGAACTACTGGCCCGCCTTTGTCACGAATCTGGCGGAGACCTTTGACGCCTACCGGGAATTCTACGAGGCCTTCAGGCCCGCGGCCGAGGAGTACGCCAGGGAATACGTCAGGAACACGGTGCCGGAGAAGTATACCGAAGAACCCGGCGGCTGCGGCTGGACCATAGGCACGGGCAACTACGCCTATACCATAAGCGGACCCGGGGTGCATTCCGGACCTGGGACCGGGGGACTGACCTCAAAGCTCTTCTGGGAGGCCTACGCGTTCTCGGGATCAACGGAGAAGCTGAAGGAAGTGGCCTATCCGGCGCTGCTTGCCATGGCGAAGCATCTTCTCAAAGTGGTGAGAGACTACGACGGGCTGTATCTGTCAGTGTTCTCCGCCTCCCCGGAACAGATAATCGCAAACAACTGGTCGAACCATGTCCAGTACTACCACACGGTGGGCTGCGCCTTCGACCAGCAGATGATATACGAGAACGGAAGGGACCTGCTCGAATGCGTAAAGCTCCTGGGTGAGGAGAACATCCCGGAAGAGGACCTTCCCGTTGTCAGGGAGCTGAAGGAGCAGATAGACCGGTACGATCCGGTACAGGTGGGCTGGAGCGGACAGATAAAGGAATACAGGGAAGAGAAGTTTTACGGCGGGGTAGGAGAGTTCCAGCACAGGCACATCTCCCAGCTCGTCGGACTGTATCCGGGCACTCTGATCTCAAGGAAGACACCTGCGTGGCTGGATGCGGCAAAGAATACTCTCGACTACCGCTCGGACAGATCAACCGGCTGGGCGCTGGCTCACAGGCTGAACGCCTGGGCAAGGACCGGCGACGGCAACAGGGCGTACAGGCTTTACGGCAATCTGCTCGGCATAAGGACACTTCCCAATCTCTGGGATACTCACCCGCCGTTCCAGATCGACGGGAACCTGGGAGGCGCAGCGGGAGTGGCGGAGATGCTGCTCCAGAGCCACGAGGGATATATCGCGCCCATCCCCTGCATCCCCGATGCATGGAGCAGCGGATCCTACACTGGCCTTGTGGCCAGGGGGGGATTCGAGATCGGTGCGGAGTGGGAGAACGGATGCGCGAGGAAAATCACCGTGAAGTCTCTTGCGGGCAATGTCTGCCGGATACGTCTTGCGGGGATATCGGATGCGGCGATCCCGTTCGGACACACGTCTGAAGGAAGGGACCTCATAGAATTCCCGACCGAGACCGGCAGGACATATGTGATTTCTGGAATACCGGCCCATCATAAGAAGCCCGCGCCCTGCGGACTCAGGGCGGACGGGAACCTGACACTTAGATGGGACTTTGACGGACCGGTCGCGGTATGGCGCGCCGCCGACAGTTCACCGGCCTATGAACCCGTTGCATCAGACGTGACGGGCGGCTCCTTCAGAGACACTGGTTTTGATTTCAGCCGGCATGAGACCGTGACATACAAGATCACCCGTGCGGATGCTGAGGACGCGACCGCTGACGGAGCCGTGGTCACTCTCAACCACTCCACCGCGATTGACCGCCAGAGGCACAGGTATATGGTGGAACAGCTGAATGCGGTGTGCGATGAAGAGGATCACGACGAGATAGAGCGGCAGCTTGCGAGAATGCTGCCGGAATCATGAAATAAGAGAGGTAAGCATGCATATTTTTTCCGTTCTTTTTGAAGCGCCGACGGTTGACAGCGAGCTCCGCAGCGAAGCGGGACTTGAAAAGGCCCTCGGATGGTGCCGGGACTCCGGCCTTGGCAAGGTATTGATCGAGTCGTACCGTGACGGGATATTCATAGACAGGGAGCTTCTCGTGAAGGTCAGGGACTTCTTCCTCGGGAACGGGTTCGCCGTAAACGGATGCATCACCACCACCAAGCTTCCACGCAATTCGAACAACTGGCCTGACGCCTGCTGCTACTCTGACCCCGCGACCCGGGAAAGAGTCGCGGAGATATTCGCCCGGACCGCATCGGTGTTCGACGTCATCATGATCGACGATTTCTTCTTTACGGACTGTACCTGCGAGCTGTGCGAAAAGGCCAGGGGGGAGATGAACTTCGACGATTACCACAGCACCATCATGCACGAGGTGGCAAAAAAAGACGTGCTTGAGACAGTCCGCCGGGCGAATCCCGGATGCAGGGTCATAATAAAGTATCCGATGTGGTACGATGACTATCACAAGAACGGATACGACGTCATCCGGCAGACCGAAGTGTTCGACATGACCTGGGCCGGCACAGAGACCCGTGAACCTGACGCTGCCGCCTGGGGGAGAACGCCCCAGACCCATGCTTTTTTCGTGATGGAATGGCAGAACAGGATCGGGAAAGGCAAATGCGGGGGCGGCTGGTTCGACCCGCTGTCGGCGAGACCGGAGACTTACCTCGAGCAGGCAAGGCAGACGGTGCTCGCGCATGCGAAGGAAAGCATGCTGTACAGCTATCAGTACTTGAACGTACAGGAGGGAGAGCCTGACAGGCCCGGCTATGATTTCATTCCGGGCATCGCGGATACGGAGACCCTGCGTGCCGAGCGCCGGGCCCTCATGAAACTGGCGGAACTGGTGGGTCCCAGGAAGACAGTCGGTGTGTCCGTTCCCAAGCAGCCGCACCATGACGCGGGGACTGAGAGATGTCTTGCAAGCTTTTACGGTATGATCGGGATCCCGGTAGATCCCGCCGTCGAGCTCGACCCGGCAGCGCCTGCAGTGATACTGGGTACACAGGCTGCGGAATACCCGGGAATAAATGAATATGTTGCGGGGATGCAGGAGAAAGGCAGGCCCGTGGCCGTGACCAAGGGATTTGCGGGCATGACCGGGATCACCGGAGACTGCCTTATAGATATCACGAAGAATCATTCGGGGAAGGCCGGTTTCGATCCGAAAGACAACTGGAACCTGACAGAGCTTCCCGCGGATGAGATACAGAAGCTCCGTGATCTGCTCACTGAGCCCCTCGGGATTGTTTTCCGGGCGCCTGCGAAGGTGGGGCTGAACCTTTACGGAAACGACATGGAAGTGATACAGAATTTCCGTGACGATGAGGTGGAAGCGGAACTGGATCTTCGCGGAAGAGACACTAAGGAAAGAAGGATCGTTCTCGTCCTTTCGGAAGACAGAGAAGCCGGACTTGCCCGGACCGGAGAAAGATACAGGTTAAGGATCCCGCCCAGGACATGTGTGGTGCTTGGATAACGCGGAATACACGTCACCGTGATGAACGGTGGCGTTTTTTTAAGCCGGGGCCTGAAAGCCGATATCTAGAGATATACTATATATACAAAAAGGTATGTACAAACGGCGCAAAATATGGTATCATGCATATGTGAAAAAATGTCTTTTGGAGGATGCGATGGACGGCTTCACCGCTGAGAGAAAACAGAGATTTTCCCAGGGCATATCCGATGACGCATACCGCTTCATGGGAGTGCATCTGATCGAGAACACAGGGTACATTTTCAGAGTCTGGGCACCTAACGCGAGAAGCGTGAGACTGGTGGGAGACTTCAACTACTGGAACACTTCCGAAATAATGATGCAGTATACCGACGGAGGCATATGGGAGGCAATCGCCCCCAACGCGAAGGAAGGGGACAAGTATAAGTACTACATAGAGAGGAACGACGGCACGTTCGTGTACAAGAGCGACCCCTACGCCTTCAGACAGGCGTCCCTTCCGGATACGTCCAGCATGGTCTGGGAGCCCGGCGGGTTCGGCTGGAATGACGGCGGTTGGCAGGAGGCCAAAAAGAGCACGAACATCCTTGAGAGCCCCGTAAACGTGTACGAGGTGCATCTCGGATCCTGGAGGAGGCACTGGGACGGGTCATATTATTCCTATGACGACATGGCCAATGAGCTTGTGCCCTACGTGAAGGAAATGGGATATACCCATATCGAGCTCATGCCCCTGACCGAATATCCGTACGACGGATCCTGGGGATACCAGGTGACCGGATACTACGCTCCGACTCACAGATACGGGCATCCTGAAGGCCTGATGCACCTGATAGACGAGTGCCACAGAAACGGTATCGGGGTCATTCTGGACTGGGTGCCGGCCCACTTCCCGAAGGACGAGCCGGGGCTTTACCAGTTCGACGGTTCCTGCTGCTACGAACTGTCGGATCCCATGATGAATGAGCATACCCAGTGGAGTACGAGGATCTTCGACTACGGCAGATACGAGGTGTGTTCCTTCCTTATTTCGAGCGCCCTGTTCTGGATAAGGGAATACCATGTGGACGGCATCAGGGTGGACGCCGTGGCATCCATGCTCTACCTTGATTACGGCAGGAGCGTGTACAAGCCCAATGTGTTCGGCGGCAACTACAATCTCGAAGCTATCGAATTCTTCAAGAAACTGAACAAGGCGGCTTTCACCGAATCTCCGGGCGTCATGATGATCGCCGAGGAATCCACTGCGTTCCCCAATGTGACCAAGCCCGACTACTGCGGAGGCCTGGGATTCAATTTCAAGTGGAACATGGGCTGGATGAACGATATGCTCAGGTACATGAAGGAGGATCCGCTGTTCAGGAAGGATCACCATAATGAGCTGACGTTCTCCCTTACATACGCCTTTTCCGAGAACTACATACTGCCGCTTTCCCACGACGAGGTGGTGCACTGCAAAGGCTCCCTCATAGGCAAGATGCCCGGGGAGTACTACCAGAAGTTCGCCAATCTCAGACTGCTGTACGGATATATGATGGCCCATCCCGGAAAGAAGATGGTGTTCATGGGAGGAGAGCTGGCCCAGTTCGCAGAATGGGACTTCTCAAAGGGCCTTGACTGGTTCCTGCTCGACTACGACTCCCACAGGATGCTGAAGACCTATGTGTGCGAGCTAAACCACTTCTACAGGGAGCATCACGAGTTCTGGGACAACGAACAGGGATGGGACGGATTCAAGTGGATAAGTCTTGAGGACAGAGACAACAGCGTCGTGGCGTTCCGAAGGATCGCGAAGAACGGCGACGAAGTCATATGCGTGTTCAATTTCACGCCTGTCACGAGAGAGCATTACCGCATCGGTTTCCCGGAAAAGGGAGTATACGACGTGCTGCTGTCGTCCGATTTCGGTAAATACTGGGGTACCACGACCCCGCTGTATCCGGTGGAGACCGAAGAGATACCAATGCACGGACTGCAGTATTCAGGCGAACTCACAGTTCCGCCTTTGTCAGCTACTTTCTACAAAATCAAAAAATAATCTGAGGAGGACCGCATCATGACCTTTCGAAAGAAAGAGTGCGTAGCAATGATCCTGGCGGGCGGGCAGGGAAGCCGCCTGATGGTTCTGACCGAGAACACGGCAAAGCCCGCCGTTCCTTTCGGCGGCAAGTACAGGCTGATCGATTTTCCCCTTTCGAACTGCGTCAATTCGGGTATCGACACGGTCGGCATCATGACACAGTACCAGCCGCTGCAGCTTAACGAGTATATAGGCAATGGGCAGCCCTGGGGGCTCAACAGCACCAACGGAGGCATCCACGTGCTTTCGCCATACTCCAAAAGCCAGAACTCGGAGTGGTACAAGGGGACCGCGAACGCGATCTACCAGAACCTTTCCTTCATGGAAAGATACAGCCCGTCGCATGTGCTGATCCTGTCGGGCGACCACATATACAAGATGAATTACGCAAAGATGCTGACCTCCCATGTGCGCAACAACGCGGACTGTACAATAGCCGTACTGGAGGTCCCCATCGAAGAGGCTTCCAGGTTTGGCATAATGAACACAGACAAGAACGGCAGGATACTTGAGTTCCAGGAAAAGCCGAAGGAACCGAAGAGCACCAAGGCATCCATGGGCATCTACATCTTCAGGTGGGAGATGCTGAAGAAATACCTTGTTGAAGACAATGAGGATCCTGATTCCAGCAACGACTTCGGCAAGAACATAATACCGAAGATGATCGTCGACGGCCGCAGGCTCTTTGCCTATGATTTCGTGGGATACTGGAAGGATGTGGGGACGATAGAGAGCCTGTGGCAGTCCAACATGGATATCCTCGGGGACAGGCCCCTGCTCGATATGAGAGATCCTGACACAAGGATATACGCCAGGAACTACGCTCACCCCTGCAGCTACATCTCCCCGAAGTCGCAGATAGTGAATTCCTACGTGGCTGAAGGAAGCCAGGTCTACGGAAAGGTATTCGACTCGATCATTTCCACCGGCTGCGTCATAGAGGAGGGAGCAGAGATCCACAACAGCTTCATCATGCCGAACGCCGTCATAGGTAAAAGGTCGGAGATCCGGTATGCCATAATAGGCGAGGACGCGACAGTGGAGACCAACGCGAGGATCGGCGACGATCCCGAATTCTACGACAAGAAGAACTGGGGAATCGCCGTGGTGGGCAAGGACAAGGTGGTAGAGCGCAACACGGTCATGAAACCCAAGGAAGTATTTTAAGAGGAGGCGGCTGTCATGAAGGCAATGGGCATCGTTTTTTCGAATATCTACGACAGTTCCCTCGGCGAGCTGACCAACATCCGCACCGTGGCCTCCCTCCCCTTCGGAGGAAGGTACCGCCAGATAGACTTCGTTCTGTCGAACATGTCGAACTCGGGAATATACAACATAGGCATCATCACCAAATACAACTACCGTTCCCTCATGGATCATCTCGGGAATCTTTCCGACTGGGATCTGAACAGAAAGAACGAGGGGCTTGTGTTCCTGCCTCCCTTCGTGAGCGGAAACACCGGAGTGTATAAGGGAAAGCTCGAGGCCCTTTATTCGGCCATAAGGTTCATAGACAACCCGGCGTACGATTACGTGATCCTGTGTGACACCACGGTCATATGCAACATCGATTTCAAGGACGCCATCAGGAAACATATCCAGACCGGCTGCGACGTCACCATCCTCGCGAACAGGGAAAAGGCGGATCCGAAAAAGAAGCATCCGCTGGTCCTGAAGGCAGACAGGAGCAATGAGGTCACCGAGATCCTCATAAACGCTCCGGCAAAGGAAGACTCCTTTGTGGGCATGGGGATGTTCATATTCAACCGGAAGGCGCTGATAGACATCCTTGAAGAGTCGAATTCAAAAGGTCTGGTCCATCTGGAAAGAGACTACCTGCAGAAGAAGTTCAACGAGAACGCCATAGAGCTTTCAGTATATCCGGTGGAGGGCATAGTCCTCAGGAACGAGGATGTCAGAAGCTATTACGCCAACAACATGGCGCTGCTCGAGGAAAAAGTCCACGTGGGGCTGTTCAACAATGAACGCCCGATCTACACGAAGGTCCGTGACGAGGCCCCGACATATTACGGCGAGGGATCGTCAGTCTCCAACAGCCTTGTGGCAGACGGCTGCAGACTGTACGGAAACGTGGACAGCAGCATAGTGTTCAGGGGTGTCACGGTGGAGAAGGACGCGTCCGTGAGGTCATGCATTGTCATGCAGGGGACCAGGATCGGAAGGAACGCGAAACTTGAATGCGTGATCCTTGACAAGAACGTGACGGTCTCGGAGGGAGCCGTACTGATGGGCACCCCCGTACATCCCGTCATAATCGGGAAAGGGGAGACGGTATGAACATAGTTTTCGCCGCCAGCGAAGCTGCTCCCTACATGAAGACCGGCGGCCTGGGTGACGTTGCCCAGGCTTTACCCTTGGCACTCTCAAAGTACAGCGGGAGCCGTGTGCTCCTTTTCATCCCCTTCTATGGCAGCATAAAGAGGGATCCCGCGTTCAAGACGGAACTGGTCTCCGAGTTCGAGCTGAAACTGGGCTGGAGAGGACAGTACGCGGGACTTCACAGGCTGGTGTCCAGAAGGCGCAAGCTGGAAGTGTACTTCATAGACAACGAACTGTATTTCTGCAGGGACAGGGCGTACGGCTACTCTGACGACGGGGAAAGGTTCGCATTCTTCTCGAAGGCGATACTTCAGTCCCTTGTGATTCTCGGAGAAAAGCCGGACATCATCCACTGCAACGACTGGCAGACCGCTCTGATCCCAACGTTCCTCCACGCTTTCTATCATGACAAGCTGGGAACTGCAAAGACGGTGTTCACCATACACAATATCGAGTACCAGGGCTGGGTCCATCCGTATTTTCTGGGCGACGTGCTCGGACTTCCCGTGTCGTATGACAGCACGTTCAAGTTCGGCGACCAGCACAACTTCATGAAGAGCGCTATACTGAAATGCGACGCGCTCACCACCGTATCAAGGACCTATGCCAAGGAGATCTGCTACCCGTACTATGCCCACGGTCTGCATGACATCATCAACGACCACGCGTTCAAGCTGACGGGCATCGTGAACGGGATAGACACCGACGTCAACGACCCGGCGACGGATCCGAACGTATTCCATCCGTACGACGTATCCAACGTTTTTGAAGAGAAGCCGAAGAACAAGGCGGACCTGCAGAAGGAACTGGGGCTCCCCGTCCGTCCTGACGTGCCGCTCATCGGCATAGTATCCCGCCTTGTGGAACACAAGGGAATGTCGATCCTCTGCGAATCCCTGGAGAAGATCGCGTCAATGGACGTGCAGTTCGCGGTGCTGGGCACCGGAGACAGCGAATACGAGTCATGGCTCAAGTCGGAGGCGGAACGTCATCCCGACAGGTTCTCCGTGAACATCAGGTTCGGAAAGCATCTGGCTTCCAGGATCTATGCCGGAGCCGACATATACATCATGCCGTCCAAGAGCGAGCCCTGCGGGCTGTCGCAGCTTCTTGCGATGCATTACGGCACGGTGCCGGTGGTCCATGAGACCGGAGGGCTCAAGGATACCGTCGCGCCGTTCTTCCCTGATACCGGCGAAGGGACCGGATTCGTGTTCAGGGGATTCACGGGCCCCGACATGATGGATTCCCTCAGGAGCGCGGTGGATCTGTACAACGGGGACAGGGACTCCTGGAACAAACTGGTCATGAACTGCATGACAAAGGACGTTTCCTGGAAACTGCCCGCAGGCGAGTACATGGAACTGTACCGCAGGATCACAAACAAGAAATAAACATCTGGAGTTTTAAATGGATAGAAACGAAGCATTAAAAAAGCTGAACGACACTTCTACGAGGCTCTTCTCCCTCAATCTCAACGAATGCACTGACAAGCAGGCATACAAGGTGGTCTGCACACTGCTCAGGGAGACGCTTGCGGCCAAAAGGAAGGAGTTCAGGAAAAACAGGAACCCTGACGGAAGAAAAAAAGTCTACTATATGTCCATGGAGTTCCTTGTGGGCACGTCGCTCAGAAACAACCTGTACAATCTCGGCGAGGAGGAAGTGTTCAGAGACGTTCTCAGAGAGCAGGGCATCGACATAGAGCATCTGTACGCCCTGGATCCTGACGCAGGTCTCGGAAACGGCGGCCTCGGTCGTCTTGCGTCATGCTACCTTGACAGTCTGACGGGGAACGACCTTCCCGCAACAGGATTCTCCATCAGGTATGAGTTCGGTATCTTCAAGCAGAAGATCATCGACGGATGGCAGACCGAATTCCCGGACAACTGGCTGGAAAGAGGCGAGGTATGGCTACAGCCCAGAGACGATGAAGTCTATGAAGTGAAGTTCGGCGGAAGAGTGTCCGAATGGTACGACAACGGAAAATTCAGGGTCGCCCAGACGGGTTACCAGAGCGTCATGGCGGTACCCTATGACATGTATATATCTGGATATGACTGCGAAGCCGTGAACAAGCTGGTGCTCTGGAGCGCCAAGCTTCCCAGCTTTGACATGAACGCCTTCTCAAGGGGCGAATACGTGCGCTCCCTTGAAAAGAACACCATGGCTGAAGTCATCTCGAAAGTCCTTTACCCCGCGGACGACCACGATGAGGGAAAGAGGCTGCGCCTCAAGCAGCAGTATCTGCTGGTCAGTGCGTCGCTTCAGAGCATAATCGTCCACTATCTGAACAGCCATGAGAGCCTTGACGATCTGGCGGATTTCGTGGCGATCCACATCAACGACACCCATCCGGCCCTTTCCATCCCCGAACTCATGAGACTGCTCATGGATGAACACGGGTATACCTGGGACGACGCCTGGGAGATCTGCGTGAAGACTTTCTCGTATACCAACCACACGGTCATGAGCGAGGCGCTGGAACACTGGAGCGAATGGCTGTTTGACGAACAGCTCCCGAGGATCTATTCCATAGTCAGGGAGATCAACCGCCGCCAGCGGGAAAGACTCGAAAAACTCTACCCCGGCGATTGGGGCAGGATCGAGAAGATGGCCGTCATATCCGGCGGAGAGGTCAGAATGGCTAACCTGTGCCTGGCCTGCTGCCACATAGTCAACGGTGTATCAAAACTCCACACCCAGATACTTGAGAACGATACGTTCCGTGAGTTCTACGAGGAGGATCCGTCCAGATTCACGAACGTCACCAACGGCATAGCATACAGGCGCTGGCTGGGGCAGGCAAACCCGCTGCTTACCTCATACCTGAAAGAAATCATCGGCGACGGGTTCATGAGGGATGCCAACGAGCTTGAAAAGCTCCTTGAGTACAAGGATGACAAAAACGTCCATGAGGAGCTCGCAAAGATAAAGCTGGAGAACAAGAAGCGCCTCGCAAAGTACATCGCGGAGAAGAACGGCGTGAACGTGGATCCGGGTTCGATCTTCGATGTCCAGGTGAAGAGACTTCACGAATACAAGCGCCAGCTTCTGAACGTCCTGAACATCCTGCACTGCTACAGATACATAAAGAACAATCCCACTGCTCCCTTTGTCCCGAGAACATTCATCTTCGGCGCGAAGGCGTCTGCGGGTTACATGATAGCGAAACAGATCATAAGTCTTATCTCTGCCATCTCCGACGTGGTCAACTCCGATCCCGACGTGAAGGGCAAGATCAAGGTAGTGTTCATAGAGGATTACAGGGTCTCCCTTGCGGAGATCATAATCCCTGCGGCCGATATTTCAGAACAGATTTCCGTGGCAGGCAAGGAAGCTTCCGGAACCGGAAATATGAAGCTTATGATAAACGGAGCGGTCACCCTCGGTACCCTTGACGGGGCTAATGTCGAGATCTGCGAGCAGGTAGGAAGGGACAACATGTTCCTGTTCGGCATGACCGTCGACGAGGTCGAGGCTCTCTGGAGAAAAGGATACTATCCTCAGGAATATCTGGACGCGGATCCTGAACTCGGGGAGATCGTCGGCATGCTGACTTCCGGCGTGCTTGGAAGAAAATTCGAGGACATCCGCCAGTCCCTCCTCACAAACAGATTCGGAAGGGCCGACCAGTATATGAACATCGCTGATTTCGCCGATTACGCAAGAGCACAGAAGCTCGTTTCGGAAACATATCTTGACCGCGAGAAGTTCATGAGAATGTCGCTGGTCAATATAGCCAAGGCAGGTATCTTCTCGGCTGACAGGGCAGTGCTCGAATATGCCGACCGTATATGGAGGATGCGGTGATGCGCATTCTGTTCGACAGCAAAAGCAAAGTATTCAAGGAACCGTTCGGGACCATTGAGCCGCTGTCCCCGTGCAGGATCACGATCCACATTCCGAAGGACTGCGGTGCAAGAAACTGTTCCCTCGTAATAGAAAAGGAAAACGGGTGTGGTTACGCCCGTTTTACCATGAACAGGGACGGTGAAGGGGACTGCTACGAGTTCTTCACCTGCAGGTTTGCGCTTGCGGAGACCGGGCTTTACTACTACAAGTTCAGGATTGACGCGGAAAGCGGCACCTTCTTCCTGTACAGGGAAGGATACGACAGGACCAACATGGAAGAGGGCGATATGTGGCAGCTCTCGTGCATCCCGCGGGATTTCACGACTCCGGAGCATCTGTCCGGATCTCTGATGTACCAGATCTTTCCGGACAGGTTCCGCCGCGAAGGTACATGTGACCTTGTCGGAAAACTCGAGCCATATTTCATACACGAAAACACCGCTGATATCCCCTGTTACAGACCGGACGAGAACGGCGAGGTGAAAAACTGCGACTTTTTCGGAGGAAACCTCCGCGGGATCGAGGCGGGCCTCGGGTATCTCAAAGAAATGGGAGTAGGAATTATTTACCTGAACCCCATATTCAAGGCGTGGTCCAACCACAGGTACGACACCTGCGACTACATGAAGATCGACGAGCTTCTCGGAACGGAAGAGGATTTCATCAGCCTGTGCCGGGCAGCCCACGCAAAAGGCATGAAAGTGATCCTTGACGGGGTTTTCTCCCATACGGGTTCCAGAAGCAGGTATTTCGATTCTGCAGGGGAATTCGGGAACGGGGCGTTCACGGATCCGGCCTCGCCGTACAGGGCCTGGTATGAATTCACGGAGTATCCGGATCAGTACACATGCTGGTGGGGCGTCAGGACCCTTCCGTGTGTTGACGAGCGCAACCCCGACTACATGGATTTCATCATTGACGGCGAGGACAGCGTCATAGCCCACTGGCTCCGGGCCGGAGCGGACGGGTTCAGACTTGACGTGGCGGACGAGCTCCCGGACGATTTCATTGCCAGACTCCGCAGAAGGATGAAGAAGATAAGGCCGGATTCGCTGCTGATAGGAGAGGTCTGGGAAGATGCTTCAAACAAGGTGAGCTACGGAGTGAGACGTACTTACTTTGTGAACGGAGAGTTGGACTCTGTCATGAACTATCCTTTCAGGAACGCGATAATCGACTATGTCACCGGAGCCGATGACGGTACCGGGTTCAGAAACACGGTGATGTCCGTTGCCGAAAACTATCCGCCGCAGGTGATCAACCTGCTGATGAACATGCTTTCGACTCACGACACTCCGAGGATACTGTCACTTCTTTCACCGGAGAGCCCTCCTTCTGACAGGGACGAAAGGGCGGTCTATCTCATGAACGAGAGAGACAGGCGAGCGGCAGAGGAAAGGCTCTTCACGGCCGCATTCCTGCAGTTCGTGCTCCCCGGCATGCCGTGTATATTCTACGGAGACGAGATCGGCACCGAGGGATATGAGGATCCGTTCTGCAGAAAGTTCTTCGACTGGGACAGAACCGCGGAGAACCCCATCCTTGAGTTCGCGAAAAATCTCAGCAGGATAAGGCGCTCGGAGCAGGCTCTTAAGACAGGAGATGTAAGAGTGACATGTGACGGCCACGGAAGAGTCTTTATCGAAAGGACTGCGGGAAACGCCAGACTGGTAGCCACGGTGAACACCGGAGACAGATTCACCGGCCGCAGGGACGGGGAAGTGATCCTCTGCTCCGGGGCGTCCGTGAACGGTGACAGTATCGAGATCGGCAGATACGGGTTCACGCTGGAACGCATCTAGAACGGTCCGAAAAAACAGTATTGCATTCTTTTGGGTTTGTCTGTATAATTTACTTGTACGCAACCGAAACACACATATTTGATCAGGAGGTAAACAGATGTCTTTTCTTGACAATTTGAAAAAAGCAGCGGGGAATCTCGTTCAGAAGGTTTCAGAGGACTCCCAGGATTTCGTTTTTGAAACGATCCCCACAACGCTGGAAGAACTGAAAGCACGCCCTGAAGCTGACCAGAAGAATCCCTTCGGCGTCGCAGCGCTTCTTGTCGTTGCACTGAATATCTATCCTGCAAATCAGGAAGAAAGCTTCAGGATGATGGAATTCCTGAATGGCCCCAACGGGTTCTCCGGATATGACAAATCATTCATGAAGGACCGCTTCCAGCAGAACGGCGACTCCACGCCGAGGTCCTATTTCCACGGAACGACACCGGCCAACAGCTACGAGCCCTCAGAGCCCTATACCGTCACGGTAAAGACGACTCCCCATTCACACGATATGGGCGAAGGCTACATCACGCTGTACCTGACATCGTCCGGCGCTGACTCGATCCGTCCGGTTTCCTTCCGCAACCAGGCTTCGACAGGCAAGTGGTTCATCCACTCCGATTCGTGGCACGGCCTGCTGGCAGGCATCCGCAAACCCGCGAACGAGGATCCGTGGGCATAACGGCGCAGGTATAAAGAAATAGCGGTGAAGCGCAAAGGCAGGAGATCATCCGTCTTTGCGCTTCTTCTTGCCTTCCTCCGCAATCATAATACGTCAAAATCTGTTACCGATTGCTACAACCACATATACAGCATCCTGGGCAGGGATACATTTGTCAAGCTGTTCCCGCTGATATTAGCTGACAGAGGCAGTGAATTTACAAATCCG
>JAEEGL011958242.1_pt1 | contig 17998 bp, 21 predicted proteins | sample 9134231 | NCBI WGS metagenome assembly JAEEGL01 (sample SAMN16246548, study PRJNA631951) | gut metagenome | biome: gut microbiome; feature: rumen; material: fiber-attached | host: Bos | place: Iran: Karaj | collected 2018-10 | reverse complement strand
GGAACTGGAGCGCAGCAAAGGTCTCTTCATCGTAGAGGACGAAACAGCACGCAATGCCCGTAAGCATAAGGATGCCGATTCCTGGGGCGTGAACCTCGTGGGCAACGAATATGTCGGTCCCAGCCTCTTAGGCCGCCTCCTCATGGAACTCCGCGACACCGGCAAGCTGGACTATCATCTTCCTGATGATGCCCTCAGTTTCCTTCTGTATTTGAAATAGTTCGCTTACAATTAACCCACTTCAAAACGACGGCTGATATCGAAATATACCTTTTCGATGCGGCCGTCGTAGTCTCTCAACTCCAGACAATCTATCCCACCTGCCACACTTTGTCTGACGAGTTGTAAGACACTGAGTCTGACGACCCGCTGGATATACTCATACTCCTGATGAACATCTATCACACACAAGGCTGTTTCGGGAGTTTTTCCGTCACCAGTGCTGTCAATCGTTTCCAGGATTAACTTCTCTTGAGGCGAAACATCAAAATAGGGGCTATCATCCACATTCTCCAACAAAGAATCAATATTATTAAAAGTCCTTATATATTTACTCACATCAGGTATTTCACAATCCTCAAAGTTGGAATTCTCAGGATCAAGATTTCGTTCTTCCCAATAATCCATCGACAATTCATCAGCAATCTCGCCATCGGCATAATCCTTAGTGTAAGTATACCCATAGAGATTCGCCCTCATCATCTCAACATCAACACTTCCCGGATCCTTCTCCAGTCTCTCCTTGATACGCTCATCATACTTCCCTTCGTACTCAGAGTAATTCACTTTTTTATAATTCATATTCATTCCCATTATTCATTCTACTTTCTCGATGAAGACCTCAAAAAGAGTCGGTAGTATTTCCCTTTGGGGAAGTCCCATAGGAAAACCTTCAACTTCTCCTTTGGCCTTAAGCCTCATAAACTCTTCATATTTTGCGATGTGCTCGGCCTTCTCTAAGGCATTTTTATAGGTTCTCATATCAGTGAGAATCCAAGAACCGTTTCTGCGAATGATATCTTCGGTTTTTACAAGACGCTTGATTTTTTTATCGTGATATGAATAATCAGAAAGCATAGTCTCTTTGATTCCATCATCTGTCTTTATCCAATGATGCCAGTTGTTGGTAAACTCCAAATGATGCCAGATATTACCACCGTAACTGAAAGTTCTTAACCTATCAGACCAAGTTGTTATGGCGGAAGGGTTTTCATTATCTCCTCCGAGGCATATATAATCTATGTCAATTCCACACAAATATTTGGGTGAGACAACGAGATGACGCCCATTTCTTTCTTTTGTATCCAAGGCACAGTATTCCTCATATGTCATCATGACTTTCTTTCCGTTTTCGTCCCTAAGATAATACAATGTGCCATTGCTGAGACATGGAGCGCTAACATCATCATAGTTAGCAAACTTCTCAGGAAAGGCATAGATGCCCATCTTCATTGGAGCACCGTGGTATGTATTAAAGTCATGTTTACGATGATGCTCTTGAGGAGCAAGTGTCCCCCAACGCTTGAATGTCATTTTGTGGCTGTTCTTTTGATTGTTTTTATTCATGGTCTCTCATTATTTCTACGCCACAAATATACACAATCATCATATAGGTATACTAGATTTTATACGTATAACTATAATATCTTTACTTGATGGCTGCTTTCTCATCCTTCTTCATTACTTTGCCCTTCTTCAATAAACGCTGTTCTTGCCATAAACTCCTCTAATGTAACATATTTTGTTTCGTCAATAGTTCTTATTATAACAATCTCTTTGGTTTGTACATTAATATTCTTATCCAAGTATTTATCATATAGTGCCTGCAATGTTTTTCTCCTTTTTGAAGAAATAGGCTTTGTTAGTGGAAAGACTGATATTGTTGATGCATGGTCAATGCTGTCACAACTTTGAGAGAGGACCTCATAGGTATCTAGATGACTACCAAACGTCCTACATAAGGCATGGTCGCAGACATCAAAACCGCTATGTGTAGTTAGATACTGTCTTTTCATTTCAGCCACATCTTCTTTTGTTGGAGGTGTCTTTACAATGATAGCAAGATTAACTTCATCATCACTCCAATAGCCATTCCCTGGATATCCAAGAACCTCGACTATGTCGCCTGGTTTAAATTTGATCTCTTCGGGATCTCGTCCCCAAAATTGGTTTCGCCGTCCCCAATAATTAAATCCATCAGAATCCAATCCATATCTTGGAAAGATATCGGCATAAGGTTTTATTCCCCATAGAGTTCCGTCTGGCAGATATATCCTAACGGAGAGATTTTGTCCCAAATGAAAGGCATTCATTTCCATTCCTAGGGGGAGTTCTAATACCACATAGGCATAGTGATACACCTTTTTACTATCAACAGGAAATACTTCGGTAGCCTTATTCCGCATCCGAGTTTGATGTTGCACATAACTTTCAACCTCATCTAAAGTCTTGAAATATACATATTCATGCCTCTTCACTTTAAATGTGGGATATCGTAACTTACGTATATCATGCATGCTGTACATATAGTGTATTACCTTGAAGATACTCATACTTATACTTTCTTATCCTTCTTCATTCAATTCTGATTCTATTTGTTTTCTGACTTCTTCTTTCACATTGGCACGAACCAGGCCACTGACCCTACGATGACCACCCTTGGGGATACTATGCCCACCGAACGATGTTGACTCTTGGAGCCAGTGGACATATGCGCTACAATGTGTTGTAACGTAGCGAGAAGGATTATTCTTTGGTACTTCATCTAAACGATGGGGATTCCGATCAATATCCTTCATATTGCTTATTACAAAATATCGCCCTAATCCTCTATACCGTTCTTGCATCCATTTGTTTCTTAATTTACTTCTGCTCATTATTTTGTTCATTATAATACTCATCTATCATTTTATGCCCCAATTCTCTAAACTCCTCAATCGACATAACACCATTAGGACATAAGTATCTAGTTTGTTCTTCAGCACTCCACTTTTTCATTTCGTCCAACTTCAACTGCTCATCGAAGTCATTACGAGCTATACCTTCTATTGACTTTCTCATATCTTCCAATGACATATAGCCATTGTTCAAATACCAGTCGATATCGACTTCATAGTCTATATATCTATTATCAGCATTGAGCTGAGAATCCATGAAATCCCTATGTTCAATTACCAATTTGTCACCTTCCTTACTTATCAGATGTACCTTCCTTCCCATTATAATTAATTTCATTCATAAGACAATTCAAAAATTCGATCCACAAAGGTTTAAACCTGTTGTCAATCTCAAGTGGGTATGTAGTCCTGTTACTACTTTCGTGATATTTCACTATATTTTTTTTATAATCTATAACTATTTTATCATCATTTATTTGTGTGGAATGGACTATTACGCTACCTTTCAAAATTACTTTTGTTGAATCCCACTTCATAATTTTATTGAACGAAAACAGAATTTGTTCTGGAATTCCCATGTTGTTTATAAGATAAAACATAAAGGTCTTTCCAACAAATTCGTCCACCAAATGAGATGTATTATCATTTTCATTGTGTTGTGTTTCCAAATTTGAAGAGAGGCATGTCTGCGCATTATTGCAAACATCACTTTCACAAAGGATTGATTTTACAGAATCATGTATCAGTTTCATCAATTCTTCATGACTCAATTTAATTACAGACTTTGTCATACTCATTTCTGTTTTATGTAAATAATTCTTATATAGCCTTTGTTCCTAAACGTTCAAATTCTTCCATAGTCATGACTCCCTTATCTTGTCTAATAAGGTATTCAATCCATTGTTCATCTGTCATTTCCGACTCTCCATGAAGTGGCAAATCATCTGATTCAGAAATCAGATCATTCATCTTCATGAATTCCAGTTGCTCATCAACAGTCAAATTCTCCAAAACATTAGCTATATTATCCATATCTTTCACGTATCTGTTTACGATAGTCACTTGCCGAAATATAGCCTCTCTCTAAATAGGAAAAGATGTCCAACTTGGGAAGATTTTCAATTTCTTCCTCAGAAAGATTTGCAGGTTCTCCATTAAGGAGATCCTCATCCATCTCAAAGATATTACCATTACCATCTCTAACTTTAACTATCCTTCCCATAAAATTGACTTTCTATTCGTCTTCTCGCTTGCAAAGGTAAGGATTTTATGAATATAAAAATCAAAAGTTATACCTATAAGCCCTAATCTCTTTCAGACTAGGGTTTATTTGAGTCTGTTTATTTCATTAAAAACTCATATATTCTTTTTAGTGTACCAGCCCATCTTGTCCACTTTAAAGGGCTATATTCCAAACGAAGTGAACTTTCATTCATATATACACGCTTATTAACTTCAATCATTACTGATGTATAGGGGAAAGGCATTTCAGGAGAAATGGAATTTGAATACGGCTTGTTGATTTCAACCGAATACCCCATGCTTTTAAATATTTTCGCAATACCATCTACTATATCCTTATTATAAGACCAGTCATCATTATGTCCAATACAAATGTCACAATTATACAAATCACTTGGAAATGAGTGACAGTCTATAAGTACCGTTTCTGGGCTTTTAATGCAGCTTTTAAGCCGCATTTGGTGCTGTTCCCATAAACGCATCGTATTCTTGATTTGTTCCTCATCCATAACTTTACGTTCAAAATTTCCAAACTTAGTATAAATGATTCCTTGCCCTATTTCTTCCAATGGGTCGTTTTCAAGTCTTTCCGCATCACAGACAAAGCGTGAATAAGGAAATACTACTGTGTCTACATTTTCCTTTTCTGACAACATTGAGAATAAAAAGTCTGTAAACCAATCAGTCCATCTGTTAAGATGATTGTTGACAAAATATTGGTTATGAGGCCATCCTCCATATTGAGGATCAAAAACCCCATTAATCGAAGAATGGGGAATGTTCAAAACTATGTTTCTTTTTTCCATACTGATATATTTTATTGTATTATACATTTATTTGGGAGCATTGGGTGACAATGGGACTGACGAAGCATCGTAGGTCTTAGTGATGCTCAGCCCATATTGCTCGTTTAGTTTCTGAGCCATCGCCATGAACTTTGGGCCGTGGTCGAAACTCTTGAAACCGAATAACCGAAGAAAGAAGCGGAAGGCAGAACAATTACCCTCGCCGTTAAGATACAGATAGTAGTGGATCATCTCGTGAACCATGATATTTCTGAATGTCTCTTCGTCGAAGTCAAAGTAGTTGGATATAAGAATCACCATGTGACGCTTCTTAATGTTTTTTTTCTGTTCTCCCAATCGATACTCAAACTTCCCTACCCTATTATAAGAATGTAAGAGATCAAACTTAGGTGTTCGCAACTGGTTGTCAAAATATAGGCGGTTGCACTCCCAGAACATATGGGGCATCGTGTTATAATCAGCTATCATATTCTTATCCTTTCGCTTACAAAGGTAAGGATTTTAAAAATACAAAAATCAAAAGTTATATCTATAAATTGATAGGAGGTTTTGGAATAAAATTCCTATATTTGCAACCAGAATCACATCAATTGTTTAAAGACTATGCAAAAGAAAGTATTAATTCTGTTCCTTGCCCTGATGATGGGCAACGCCGTTCAGGCACAAGAGATTGAGAAGGTCGACAAGTTCCCTTCTGGTTATATCAATGGTGTCTTCATGGGAGAGGCCAAGTACAAGACCATCGACGGCGTACTCTATGCCGTTGGCTACGAGGGCACGAAAGACTGGATCCTTGTCCGCTATCCAGCAGGCAGTCATAACGACACCTATACCGTCCATCCCTACTGCCGACGTATTGCCAGGGGCGCTTTTGAGGGAGCTGCCTATCTGAAAACCATCTACCTCCCAGAGACTGTCAGCTACATCGGCGACAATGCCTTTGACGGCTGCACATCCCTTCAGGGTATCTACTTCGGCGATGGTGAAACAACAGCCGTGAGAGGCATCGACACCAGCAGAAACTCAACGGACGACGATGCATATGAAGTAGCTCGTTACAACCTCTCAGGTCGACCCTGTACACCCAACGACAAGGGCGTGCAGATTATCGTCTACTCCGACTACACCACCCTGACCACCATCATCAACTAAAAAACAAAGTCTTTGGAAATCAAATTTAACATATAAACTGTTGCGTAACTCGAAAATTTTATGTAAGTTTGCAGCAGGAAACTAATAAATCCAATGTAAATATGACTATAATCTATTCACCTGAGTTTAACTCAACAAGCTACATCAACCTTCAAAAGCGCGAAGGCCAACTCCTTGGCCTGAAGGTCTGCGGCTCTACTGAACTGCTTTCAGAACTCGAACTGAGAGCAGGCATCGCTGTTCCACATCAATCAGAGCCAGAACGCTTGGTGGCATATCATGATGCCATCAAGGAGAAAATAAAGGAAACGATCTTTGCCAACTCCTTTGCAATGGATGAGATTGGAGTAACCCGTCAGCTACTCAATTGGCGCGACAATCTGTTGATGGCAGGATGGGATCCCCCAAAACAACGATTTACCAAGAAGTTGGAAAACCTGGCTGCATTAGAAGGAAAAACGACACCAAAGTCTCAAGCAAATCGTTGGAAAGAAGTATATGGATACGTTAAGAATCATCGGCTTTTCAGCGAGAACGACAGGTTAGAAGTGCATGTATCTCCCGAAGTATTACCTTTAGTTATTCGTCGTACAATCGATGAGCTCAACAATCAAGGTTGCGTATATTATGTTCAACCCGCCACGACTCATTCTCCATACAATCTGAAGGTTTATAAGTTTAAAACACGTACAATCGCCTATCAGTGGTATCTCTCTCAACCAGATGCCATTAAGGATGTTGATGTCACTGTCAGCAATGATAATTGTATTCTTAACGACATGGCTATCTCGTTAAACAAGCCTGTAGTGAATTCCAAATCTTCAGATAGCAATCCACAGATACTTCAATTATTCAAATTAGGTTTATCCCTCTTCGCACGTCCATTGAATGTTTATAACCTTTTGTCTTACCTCCAAGTTCCTGGACATCCTGCAAAGGGTGTGGCCTTTCAGTTGGCCAAAGTACTGGCAGATGAAGGTGGTGTGAATGAAAAATGGGATGAAGTTATACAAAGCTACAATTTTACAAACGACAAAGGTGAAGATGAACGAGAAGAATGTCTCTCGTTTATCAGCATGGTTAAGGAAGATTTTCTGTCTGATCATGTTCCTGTAGAAGCCATCAAAAGTTATGCAACTAATCTTGCCCATTGGTCTGATAAGCAAACCTATTCAAAACATGTTAGTGATGAACGAAAGGAACAACTAGTTGTTCTCTCCTCTTTCTGCCGCTCACTTGTTCAAACGCTCAAAGACAAGAAGACTGTTACTTCTGAGGAACTGATGGTGGCTATTGATGGCATCTACCAGCCTCAGTCGTTTACACATTTCAAGGCAGAAAAAGACTCTCCTGATTTCATTTCGTCTGTAACCCAATTGGCAGATTCTGTCGACAATGTTTGCTGGCTTGGATGTGTGGGTAGTTCCTTATCTTCTTATCCTTATGATTTTCTGAATGACAAAGAGATAAACATACTCAATGAACAGGGGTTGTCAATATTATCTAAGACAGAGTTTTATACACTATATCGTCAAATGCAACTTGATGCACTTCAAAACATACGTCATAATCTTATTCTTGTATGTTGGGAATACGATGGTAACGAGTTGCAGGAAGAACATCCACTACTGACAGAGTTTAAGTCCAGATACTCTGACGAGCAATGGGCTGGCATCGTGGAGCAGAATGAGAAACCTCATTTAGAAGAAAAAAAAGGAGAAGTAGTAAAACTCGACATCCTTCCGAATTATCAACTTAATGGCAATCAGCTAAAGTCACTCAAACGCAAAACTGAGAGCTATTCCAGCATCAGTACCCTGATACAGCATCCTTTCGATTATACTGTAGATTATCTTTTAAAACTCAGAGAGCCATCAGTAGGACAGTTGGATGATCTCGACACGACTAAAGGTAACGTTGCTCATCTCTTCATAGAGAACTTGGTGAAAGAGTTTGGAACTGAGATGCCTAATAAATACAAGGAGTTGACTGATGAGGAGCGAACCCGCAGAATTAATCTTGCCATCAGTCAGAAGGGTGCCATTTTATTACTCCCTGAGTACAAAATGGAGCAACAGCAGTTTGTAGCCAAATTGAAAGAGAGTGCATTGATCTTAATTGACATCATTACTCACCTAGGATTGCAAACCGTTGAATGTGAGGTAGAGATGAATGTTCAATTAGAAGACATAGGTTCCTTCGAAGCCAAACCCGATATGGTGCTTCAGGAGATTAATAATCCGTTACATTACGTGATTTTCGATTTCAAATGGTCAGAAAGTAGCTCATTTGAAAAGAAACTCAAAGAGAAGCGTGCCATGCAGTTGGAATTCTACAGTCAGGCAGCAACCATTCATTATCAGGAACAAGACAAGAGAGCAAAGATTGTTGGTACCGCTTATTATCTCTTCCCTATGTGTAAACTCTTTACGACAGTCTTCCCAAAGTCAGATCATGTTGTCAAAGTTGAGGTTGATTCTAAAGCAGATAAGCGCAAATTGTTTGAAGAGATTAAGAATTCATATAATTATCGCAGAAATGAACTCAATAATGGAAAAGTGGAAGACAGTGAATTGTGTACAATTGCAGAACTTCCTTATGACAAGGACAAAACTAATTATATTCCACGCTACCCACTCGAAGGTCAATATAAAAGAGAAGATGTAAAAAAATGTCCTTACGTCAAAACTGACAAACCGGCATTTGCTAAGAAAGTTCCCAACTGGGGAGATAGCAAAGCAAATGATCGTGAAATCAAGACAACTCATTCAATTCTAAAAGGCAGACTATTATGAAAAATGTAACATATATCAACGCTGGAGCTGGTTCTGGCAAAACGACCGAACTGACGAAAATCCTATCTAAGGAACTATGCAAGAAAGATGGAACAATCAAGCCATCAGAAGTCATTCTTACCACGTTTACCAAACTTGCAGCTTCTGAATTTCGTCAGAAAGCACGCGAAGTATTGTATGAGAAAATCAAGAATGAGCCTGACAATGATACTAAGAAGCAACTATCTGATATAGCCAATCAGATGGACGCAGCGACCATTGGCGACGTTCATTCCGTCTCTTTGAATTTTATTAAGAAGTACTGGTATTTGGCCGGGATCTCTCCTGATGCAAAGGTGATGTCTGAAGATGACATGCAGATTTATATCAGCCAGTCATTAGGTAATTATGTTACTGATACTGATTTGGCTTTCTTTACAGAATATTGTAACTATTTTGACATTGACAACCCTCTATTTTGGCAAGATGAACTCTTAAGCGTTATAGAGAAAATCAACCATTACGATATTGATCTTAATGGTTGTATTGATATGAGTAAAAAAACGATTAATGCTATTTTTAATAAAGAAGGGATCTTAAATGAAGAACTATTCAAAAAGTTTCAAGCCTTCCTAGGGGAACAAATAAAATCATATGATGAAGATATAAAAAAGAAAGCCAAGGAGTTCCTTTCAGAAAAACCGAACTATCATGTTTTATTAAACTTATATAAGGAGATAAGTGGAAATAAGTTTCTAGGGGCAGCATCTCGTTTGACACCTATTGTCAACCATATGGGAGATAAATTCCCTAAATTTGTTGAGAATGTCAAATCGGTTCTTCTGTCATCAAAGTCTACAGATAATTGGAAATCACCCCAAGAGATGATGACAACTATGGTTCAAACCATTTTCCGCATCGCATCTAATTGGAATGATGGCTTTAAGGCATTTAAGGACAGCCGGCATATCATCGACTACAACGATATGGAGGAGAAGTTTTTAAAGTTGTTGGATTCCGAGAATGTTTGCAAAGAAATCAAGGCTGATTACAAGTTGATGATGGTAGACGAGTTCCAGGATTCCAGTCCCATTCAGTTGAGTATTTTCAAGAAACTTTCCGATTTGATAAAGCATAGTTACTGGGTGGGTGATCCCAAACAGAGCATTTATGGTTTTAGAGGAGCCGACGTGTCATTGGTAAATGATTTAATTAAGCTTTTCGATGACGAGAAAGAAAAACAGGAAAATGGGTTAACATTATATACTCTCCCTAGGTCTTATCGTTCACGCAGTAAACTTGTCAAGCTTGTCAATGGTTGTTTCACAAGAGCTTTCAGAGGTGTTATTAAAAAGGAACATGTCGAATTGGAACCTGCACGCCAAGACGAAGATGGCCTTTCCGAGCCACTATCTCACTGGAATTGTGCTGGCAACTTGAATCAGAACAAGTCATTCATCGAAAAAACGGCCGACCAAGTAAAAAAACTCTTGGATAGTCATTTGAAGGTAAAGCCAAAGGGTGCTCAGTCTGTTAGAGACATTGAACCTGGCGACGTTGCCATATTATGCTTAAAGAATAGCGAATGTAAAAGTTATGCAAAGGCATTAGCCGCTCGTGGTATACCCGTATCATTCGTCAACGATGACATTTCTCAGCAGATTGAAATTCATTTGGTTATTTCACTCTTACAGCTAATGATAGAACCCTCTAACAAGCATGTCAGGGCTGAATTGGTTCGATTGTTGAATGATGATTCAACGACAAATATTCTGAATTCTCGATTGGATTATCTGTATAAACAGAGTCTGGAAAGAAAAAAGAAAGAGATTCCTGAGGACCAGCAATTACCAGATGAATGGATGAACAATAATCCACTGATAGAAAAGCTGGTTGCCTTTATGAAGGCAGGACGTGATTTCTCTGTTTCCGATTTGGTTGAGAACGTCATCTATGCTCTTTCACTTCCTGAAGTTGTCGCCAAGTGGGGCGAAAAAGAGATACGTCAACAAAACCTCAGTACTGTTAGAGCATTAGCAAGACAATACGATAGCCATTGTCAACAGATGGGCATTGGAGCATCTGTGGGTGGTTTTATCAGCTATCTCTCTTATGCTAAAGTTGAAAACAAGATAGATAATTCTATCAATGCTGTTAAGGTATTGACCTACCATAAATCCAAAGGATTGGAATGGAATTATGTGATTATGGACTCTCTCTTTGATAACAAAATGAAAGATGACCATTTCGCCCTATGGAATTATTGGGGAGTACGAGAAATGCGTTCGGAGGATAATGATCATTACGTGATTCAATACCTTCCTAGGATTATGAGTTCTATAACCGCAAAATCAACATTACCACAGCTTTATTTGGATAATGTCATTCAACTCCCTTCGTATAAGACGATTAAAGAGCGCGAAACCAACCAGTTACGTCATCTGCTCTATGTTGGTATGACACGTGCACGCGATTATCTGACAACTTTGGGAAGATGCAGTAGTTCCAAGACCAACAAGTCAGTCCCGACTGCTTTCTGGATTAAAAATGCCGGCATCTCCGAGGGTGTCATGAATCAGTCTTTGGGAGCGTTGTGGGGCGAGAATAATCTAGATGGAAGTCCAGAAGACATTACCAATATTCCTGAAGCAGACAAATCAAAGGCAACAGAATATCGTTATTTTGATTATCCAGAGTTGGTCATCTTTGAACGCGAGCCAAAGTATCTCTCGCCCAGTAAACTGCCTCAGATAGAGTTTGCGAAAGAAGATATCACAATCGTGAAGGACCTTGAATGTCGTATTGAACCTTACAGGACGAAGGAGGAGAATCAAGCGGCAGCAGGAACCTGCATCCATAACATCTTTGCTGTATACGACCCCACCCTTTCACACGAAGAGAATGTGGAGAAGGCCACCAGCATACGCAATGGCAACAACATGTACGAAATCATACCTGATGTCGACAAGGTCATTACTTCCATTGAGCATCTCTATGCCTGGTTGGAGAATACTTACGGCAAAGCTTCTTCTATCAAGCATGAGGTGCCGTTCATTCAACCACTTCCTGGTCAAGTTGTTCATGGAGAGATCGACCTGCTTTGGATGCTTAATGATCATGAGTGTGTACTGATTGATTTCAAGAATTTCCCAGGAAGTAAGGCAACCATTACCACACCAGGTGAGAAAAATGAGCACTATGCAGGCAACTACGCTTCTCAGCTCAAGGCCTATCGTGAAGTGCTACAGACATCAGGCCTCACAGTGAAAGACACTCTCATCTACTATTCCGTCATGGGATGTGTTGTTAAACTCAATTTTAAATAATTAAAAGCAAAATAATATGGACAAAAGATTAGAACTTACGGAAAAACAAAAAGAACTTGTCAAGCGTTTAAGTGACACCTTCGAAGAAATGGAAAAAGAGAATGTCGGCATTATGTTATGTGACGTGAGTGATCATCATGTCTTGACTTTCGTGAATAAGTCTGAAGTGTTATATTTCGACAGGTGTGATTATTACGAACATGAAGGAGACGAAAATGATTGGTCTATCTGGAAAGATGATGTCATAATAGAACCCAACCCTGAGGAACTCTCAACGGTGGAATTACCATATGAGTTGTACCTTGATGTTTGTGGGGAAGAACGGGACGAATTCTTCTCCGTAGCACTTCCCCCATCAACCTCCGAGGAATTGGAGGAACTTAAACAATCGAGAGCAAGAGAACTAGCAAGTCTTCCGAATGAGATATCTCATTTTCAGGAACAGTTAGATGAGATGAAAAATGGAGAGATTAATGATTCGGTAAAGAATCTTATACAAAGGTATGAAGAGATGAAAGCGGATAAAGAGGAGAGATTAGCCAAGTTGAAATCCATTCTATAATTCAGTAAACTCTTCGAATATATACGTATAGAAGTAAGGACAATCTCAAAAGTATTGTCTAATTTTGTAGCCGTAATCATAAAACAAATGGAATATGCCAAAAAAAGAAAGAACCATCAATCATTCGTTTAAGACCCTGTTCTTCGACTACGACGGAACATTGTTCGACACATCGGAGGCTGACAAGTATTCACTCCGCAACAGAGGCCTGCGCAGGTTTACCCCTGAGTGGCATCAGGCCCGCAAAGAGTATGTGGCCCATATCAAGGCAAGCAAGCCTTTTGAGGGTTGGCAGGAGGTGTTCCAGTTCATCATCGACAACAACATCCAGGCTGCCATCGTGTCGGGCAACAGTCGCCAGGTGTTGAACATGTCCGTCAAGGCATGCAACCTGTACGACGTCTTCCCACAAGACAGGATCAATCGCATCGGTGGTACGGATGTCAAAGGTAAGAAGATGTGGAAGGCCGAAGGCGACCCAGCTCTCTTCCTCCATGCCCTGAAGCAACTCAATGTGGCTCCTGAGGATGTTATTGCCTTCGGTAACCACACGCGTGATGCCTTGTCAGCCGACAGAGCCGGCATCAAGGCTGTTCACTGTCTATGGGGTGTTCATGAAGAAGAGCAGCGCCAGCTGATGCTAGCCGACCCTGACCATGAGTGCATCACATCCCCGCTCCAGATCATCGACATCCTGAACTCCGAAAAAGTATGACAAAGATACTGATTATACCTGATGTACATGGGCGACAGTTCTGGAAACAGGCTGTCGCTTCTGGTGAGTACGACAAGGTGATATTCCTTGGCGACTATCTCGATCCGTATCCCGACGAACAGATCGATGAACAGACGGCCAAGAATAACTTCAAGGAAATTCTCTCGTACTACGACCAGCATCCCGACAAGGTGGTGTTGCTGTTGGGCAATCACGACCTCCACTATCTGTCGCCTTACTACCACTACATCTGTCCGAGTGGCAGATACAACAGGAAGTTGAGCGACCAATTCGGGCTCTTGTTTACTAAGCAGGCCGACCGCTTTAAGCTGGCCCACGAGGAGACCCTTGGCTCGCAACACTATCTCTTCACCCATGCAGGCGTGAACATGCCTTGGTTCAAGCGCAACCACAACCTGATAGCCATGCCCGATGCCCATCACCTGAACCAACTGCTGGCCTCTGATGAAGGCATCGAGACGCTGGCCCAGGTGGGTGCTGCCAGATGGGGCGACTATTTCACGGGCAGCATCATCTGGAGCGACTATGAGGAGATGGTGTATACCGATCCCCTACCCGGTGTCTACCAGATCATCGGCCACACCAGGCAGCTCGACGGCAATCCCGTCATCACCCCCACGTTCGCCTGTCTGGACACCAGCGACGCCTATATTCTCACACCAAACAGTCTCGATAAACTATGAAGAAACTAGTCAGTACCCAAGGAATCCTTTTCGGGCATTACGAGGATCTGAGTCTGAGCAAAGCCATCAATGAAAGGGTGAACAACAAACTGGAGATCTGCTATAACCAGATGTCCAACAATGGTGATATCCACGTTCAGTCAGAACTGTCCTACGACCTGTTCGACGGTTATGTCACCGCCATCACCCTCTCCTACACCATCGACAATCCCACGCCCCAGCGACTAGGCTATTTCCGGGATACCTGCAATTCCTTCTACGAAGTCGAGGGATTCATCATCGATCGCGATGCCTCTGCCCCCAGTGTCTTCTTCCATGCCACCGACATCTACGACATGGCTTCGCTGATCCATGCGCTAGCCTTTCACGCTGTCTGTCTGGAGTCTATCATGAAGGCTGTCGACGGCCGATATCCCAGACGCTATGACGATGATTATGGTGATGATACAGATGACGACGAAGAGGACATTTATGACCATTTCAAGTTAGACAAGTATGGTGTGGGCTATTCTGAGGATGGCAAGATCCTCCAGTTCTGCCGCTTTACCTTCAACGAGACCCGATACGAGGTGCCCGACGGTGTGGAAGAGATTCTGGACTTCGCCTTTGTAGCCTGCCGTCATTATCTCGAGCTCTCCATCCCCCGCTCTGTCAGAGTCATCGGCGATTTCATCTTCGGCAATGGTGGTGTCATCACCATCCGAGATTAACTCATACCTATAAATCGCGGACTTAAATCTAATCATTAACCTATATTTGTCATTGAAACCCAATTAAGCACAATGCATATGAAGAAGTTTTTACCCCTTTTGCTCGCCCTGATGCTTGTGGGCTGCGACTGTACTTATGATTGGAACAGTCCCTACTACAGAAACAAGGAAGACCATCTCACAGCCGACAAGCTGACAGGACTCTGGCAGTGTTACTACCCCATGATCGTGGGCAATGTAGAATTTAAGGAGGTACGTATGTTCTCCAGTGGCAAGGCAGACATCATTATGGAGAACAAAGGTGGCTCTGCCTACTATGCCGAAACCTTCAAGTGGCGCTTCGACGGCAACTACCTGACGTTCACAAAGGGTAACACCACCTACCAGTTCCAGATTACCGGTTACCTCTGGCCTGAACTCTACCTGCGCGACTCCCGTGGCAAATACACCTGGGCCCTTCGCCGAACAGAAGACTGTATCAAATAAAAGATGAATTCCATGAAAGTACGTTTTGCCTCAAAAGAAGAGGGTCAGAAGCTGATATCAGGCAACACCCAGTATTATAACCGGCTGTCGAAGATGGACATCGACTGGCGGGCCAGGAAGGAGGGATCAACACTCGAAGAACTCAAAGCCTTCGCACAAAGCAATGTCCTGGACTTTACAGATGATGATAAGGATATCGTCATGCAGATAGTCAAGTTCATTGAGCACAGACTTGATGAATTCGAGTGCCATCTGCCTTTGCCCGACGAGATCATCTTCATCAAGACCACCATGGATGATGAAGGTAGTGCCAGCGGCTACACGTCCAGGAACATGATCGTCCTGAACGACTTATATATTGAAGAATCCTCTTCCTTCCTGCTCGAACTGATCGCCCACGAACTCTTCCATTGCATCACCCGTCATTCTCCTGAGTTCCGTCAGAAGATGTACAGCCTGATTGGCTTCACGGTGATGGATCACGACATAGAGTTCCCCGAGCGAATCAGGCGCCGTATCATGGCAAACCCCGACGTGGAGCACATCGACAATAACGCCGAGTTCACCATCGATGGTGTAAAACGTAAGTGTACCCTCGTCACATATTATACAAGTTCGTGGAAAGAGGCCCGCATTTCAAAAGGCCCCACAACCAGATTCTTTGATAACATCCGTGTCGTCCTTCTGCCCCTCGATGAGTTGGATCATCCCTACAAGATTAGCGATGCAACCGACTTCTGGGAGAAGATGGGACGCAACACCACCTACATTAATGCTCCTGAGGAGTGTCTGGCCGTCAACTTCTCCTACGCCATTGTCTATGGCCCCGATGAAGATTACGAGTCCCCTCAACTCATCCGTTCCCTCCTCTCCGCCCTCAAGTGATAACGCTAAATCCAACGTCTCATCATATCATGGAAATAACGAAAGAACTCCTGAAACAGAAATTCGAGGAGTATAACAAGATGTACTTCAACAACGAACTCGCGATGTGTAGGTTTACCTATACCTACATGCGCGATGTGTTTGGGAGATATATGACCAGCACCACCTCAAATGGTGAAAATATAGGACATATCTGGATATCAAAAAGCATCGAATTGGATGAGGAAATGCTCAGGCAGTTGTTGGTTCATGAGATGATCCACCACTATGTCCACACCATTGATGGCGTATTCTTCGATGGCTTCTTCTGCCATGGAAGGCATTTCGTGCGTCAGGTCAATCGTATTAAGAAGCAATATGGTCTGGATATATGGATATGCAATCCCTACTGGTTCTACAAAAACGAGAAGCCCAAAGTCACCTTCTCTCGCAAAGCCATCGCATTCTTCAGAAACCGACTACATTTATTCTGATGGCAATATCTGTTATATGTATGAAAAACCAACTGTAGATCTATCCAAACCCTATCTTTGTACACGTAAACCAAAATATTATAAGAATTATGAAAAATAAAATTTACAACCTGATTATTGTTGATGAGAGCGGTTCTATGGGCCATCTTCGTAAGGCTACGCTCTCAGGTATTAATGAAACCATCGATACCATCCACAATGCAGAGAAAGAGTTTGCCGACACTCAGGAACATTACCTGACGCTCGTGTCCTTTAATGCCACCTCAGCCCTCCCTGAAGTGCGTACACTCATCGATTGTCGTCCTGCCAGTGAGATAAAAGATGATTTCAGTGACTATCGTCCGCAAGGATGTACTCCGCTCTATGATGCCATGGGCCTGTCTCTCATCCGTCTGCATGAGAAAGTCAAGGATGATAAAGAAGCCTCTGTCGTTGTAACCGTTCTGACTGATGGCTTGGAGAATGCCTCTCGCGAGTGGAGAGTGGGCGATCTCCGTAGACTGATAGAGCAACTCAAGGAGGAAGGCTGGTCGTTCTCCTACATGGGCTCTGCCCATGATGTCAAGTCCGTGACCGATCTGCTCGCGATCGACAATTATGTAGAGTTCTCTCACGATGACTTTGGTACAAGAAGCAGTTGGGGCTTTGAGCACTCCTCACGTCACACGCTCTATCATAAGTTAGCTAAGATGAGTAAGTTTGAACCTAACCTGACTGACGAGGAGGTGATTGCACGCAAGCGCCAGTTCGCACGCGAATACCATGGTCAGAGAGTGACCCCTGACCCAGTCCAGTCACTTTGCCCCAACGAGATATTCGTCTTCGGCAGTAACTCCAGTGGTTTCCATGCCGGAGGTGCTGCAGCTACAGCCATGCACAGATTCGGGGCTGTATGGGGTCAGGGTGAAGGACTTCAAGGACAGAGCTATGCCATTCCCACGATGGATAGTCTTGAGAGCTTGAAGGAAGCAGTAGAGCGGTTCACACAGTTTGCCACCCAGCACCCGGAACTGCGCTTCCTCGTCACACGTGTAGGCTGTGGCATCGCCGGCCACACTGTCAGCGAGGTTGCTCCACTCTTCAGTGGCTGCATCAGCCTTGACAACGTGTCCCTCCCTGCCGACTTCTGGGATGTCCTCGGTCTGAAGAAAATGGATGCAGGTCGCTAATCATCTCCCACAGAAAATCAACATTTTCCTCTCAAATCCGTGGTGGTTTGAGGGGAAATGTTTATCTGTGCAACGAAAATATTAACTTAAAACATTT
>JAEEGL015479636.1_pt1 | contig 17999 bp, 16 predicted proteins | sample 9134231 | NCBI WGS metagenome assembly JAEEGL01 (sample SAMN16246548, study PRJNA631951) | gut metagenome | biome: gut microbiome; feature: rumen; material: fiber-attached | host: Bos | place: Iran: Karaj | collected 2018-10 | reverse complement strand
TATTTCTTTAGAACAATTGATTGGCGCGCTTAGTAAGCTAATTTTAACATTTAAGTTTTTACTATAAAAAATGAAATGTTAAAAAACCCTGGAATGATAGTTTTAGCTGCTAACTTTACATCACGTTACAAGCATTTGAGGCAAAATTTTTATGCACGTTACAAGCATCATAGTAAATTTTGTTTCTCTTTGTTTTATATTAATTCAAACAAAAAATTAAAAATTATGAAACGGACATTAAAAAAATTGATTGCAAAAATCAAAAAAGAAAAATACGTTCATCTGAACGTTTCATACGAAAATAGCAAGACAATTCTCCGTTATCTTGATAATAAGAATTTACAGGATTGTATAAAAGAAACTAATCTTATAAAGTATAAAGGACGTCTCATTGATGACAACGGTCATATCGTTTGTGAAACACCTGATTCAGACACTGGCGTACTCGATTTTAACGGAAGCTATAATATGGAAATTGTAATGTCGCTTTCGTCATTAAAATCAAATATTCAAGATAATACATGTGTTATTGATTGCCTGAAATCTTACGTTGCAAATGGCGGAAAGCTTGATAAAGAATTTGATTTTATTTTTTCAGAATAAATATGAATAAGAAATATAAATTAATACCTTCCGATATTGAAGGTCTATACTGAATACAAGCGTTAAAATCCTTTGATATTGTAAATGAAGGCGACCTCGGCGGTTACGTTGCTTCAGAAGATAATTTGTCTCAGGAAGGCAATTGTTAGATTTGCGGCAACGCTAAGGTCTTTGATGACGCTCGTGTATATGGTAACGCTAAAATATCTGGTAATGCCAATATATTCGGGCATGCTTATGTTTTGGTGATGCCCGTATAGAAGACAACGCAAGAGTTCATGGGCGCGCAATAGTTTTCTATAATGCACAAGTGCACGGAAACGCATTAGTTTTTGATAAAGCTGCAGTGTACGGCAAATCAAAAATCTTTGGTGAAGCACAAGTGTATGGCAAAGCAAAGGTTTCCGGCAACGCTCAAGTATATGGTGTTGCATTTATCTCTGACGAAGCCCATGTTAACGATAATGCAAAAGTATTTGGTAATTTTTCTGATAATGTACAGGTTTATGGGTATGGTGAAATATGCGGAGACGCAATTGTTCAAAGCAGACAAGATTATATCGTATTCAAAAATTTTTGGTCTTCAGGCAGATATTTTACTTGGACGCGAAGCAACAATATGTGGAAAGTAGGTTGCTTTTATGGCACAGGTGAGGAACTTATTAAAAAAGCATATAAAGATTCAGAAATTTCAGGTAGAGAGTATAAAAGAATAGTTGAATATGTTGAACATTGTAATACAAATTCAAATATTATTGTAAGATTGTTAAAGAAGTTGATAATATTACTTGACAAACCAAAATGATTTAATTATATGCCATGTGTTATTTTTAATCAAAATATATATAACACGTGGCAGTATCATCGACAGATATAAATGCAATTCTTAATGATAAGGAAATACAAGAAAAACAAAATTATGCGCGTGTTGTTGTAGAGAGCATAATATCAAACATTAACAATAATATACAAGAATCATTAAGAAAAATCAATTATTCAAAATTTTCGGCAGAAATTTTGAATGCATTGAATGCTTTTGTGGCTGAATCATTCAAACGTATAGACTTGTCATCCATAAATGACGTATTGAAGGACTTTGAAAAACAGACACAAAAGATAACAAACAGTATTGAATTGATTGTTAAAAGCATAAATTCAATAGCAAACAATAAAATAAACATAAAGGCTTTTGAGGAGTTGAATGATAATTTTTCAAAAGCCGCTATATTAATTGATAAAATTCTGAACAAAGATGTTAATCTTTCGGCATTAGCCAAAAAACTATCTGAATTATCGTCACAAATAAACAGCATAACACTTATTGATGAACGTTTGTTTATTAAATTTGCAGGACAATTACAAAATGTTTTAGAACGACTATCTGATAATAAAATAGTTGAAAATGTCGAAACGGCAATAACAAATGTAAATTTTATTTCAAAAGCCCTACGTCATCTTATTTTGCCTGCGCTTAATATTTTATTTTTGATACCATTAATAACAACTGCTATTATAGGCATGCCTGTTATTGGTTTGTTTGTTGTTTCTTTGGCGAGCGTTGCCTTTATAATGGCTACCCTGTTACCGACGACATACACTGCGGCTGTCTCTGCAAGACGTCTTGCGGTTGTTTTTAGCATAATTGGAGAAGCATTGAGTATGATTATTAAAATAGTCGTTGAAATGTCTCTTCTTCAAGTTGTGTTCAAGGGTGCAAGTTTGTCTATCAAAATGCTATTTGCCATTTTGAAAGATATAATGGGAAGAATGAACAAATTGGCAAAAGATGTTAAAATAGGCAATGTCTTTATATTCAGGCTTAAAATGTGGTTGCTTGCGTCTGCCATTCATTCGATTACCTCAGTTGAAGCAGCAGTTGCATGGTGTGGTCTTGCTGCGATTGTCGCAATACCTGCGGCTGCGCTTGTTATGCTATCGTTGTTATCATTACTGGGTGTATCATTGTTAATACATAAATTAGGCAGGTCATTTTCAATAAGACGCTTCTTATCATTTAAGTTAAAATCATTATTGTTTATATCTGCTTTAGGCAGCGTTGCATTAATAGGATTAAGTATTATTGCTATTGCTGTTACAAGTGCCATTGCAATACCTGCTACAATTATTGTTGGATTGATGTTGCTTGCTATTTTGGGTCTTTCGAAATTAATACAACTTGTTGGTTCTCATGTCAAAAATACACTTAAAGGTATTGTTGGATTAGCCCTTGTATGCGGAGCATTAATTGGTATTGCATATACATTTGCGTATATTTCAGAACTTGCGCAAAATATAAATCTTTTAGCTATAGGACTTATTGTTGCAAGCATTATTGTAATGTCGTTTTTAATGATTCTTGTAGGTAAATTTGTAGTTGACATGCTTAAAGGAGCGATAGGAATGGTTCTTATTGCAGGTGCATTATATGTAGTTGCATTAGCAGTTGGTAAAATTGTTGAAGCGTCAGCAGGATTAGAATGGTCACAACTTGGTTCGTTCTTCTTATTGCTCGCTGCAATGGTTGGTTCTGTTATTGCTTTAGGCGCGTTAATTTCATTACCGCCTGTTGCGCTTTTTGCTGCTATTGGTGGTGTCACATTGCTTGCGCTTTCAGGAATATTTATTGCAGTAGCAAAATCAGTAAAAGAAATCAGAGCAGCGTCTGAAGGACTTGATAATACGGTTGTTGAGAATATGACAAATCTTATAACCGATATGGTGCATTCTGTTTCAAAGATATCCCTGAAGGATATGATTAAAGCAACCGCAGCTGGTGTAACGATTCGTCCGTTCATCTCAATGTTAGGAACTCTTGCTCATACCATTGGCGAAATTGCAAAAATGAACATTCCTGTTGAATTTGATGAGAACGGCAACCCAACAAAATTTAGACAAATTAACGATAGTGACTTTACAGCAGTTGGAGCAAACGTTAATATAATGATAGATACACTTATAAATGCAATTTCATCATTATCAGACAAGGTATCTGTAGGAGATGCATTAAAAACAACTGTTTTGATGGCACTTATGGGTACAACCGTTACTCCTGTTGCCAATATGGTCAAAACTATTCAAGATATTGCATCAGGACGATTTGCAGACCAATGGGACGAAAATGGTAAACCAACGCATTGGATAACATTTTCAGAAATACCATTTGATAAGATAACTGCGAATATCAGAACATGTATTACATCATATATTGACGCTATTAAAAATTCAGGTCTTGAAGACGATTCGTCAATGTTCGGTGAAGATGGCCCGTTAGCAAAAGCAAAAGATGGTATTAAACTTATATCAGGTATAACAGAACCTATTTCACAAATTATTGATGTACTTGTTAAGACCCAAGAATCTGTCGGCAAATATAACGGCAAATTGTTCTTCCAATCAGCAGTAAAACAATATCTTGATGGTGTAAAAGAATTTCAAGAAATCGATACAACAAATATACAAAAGTCATTAACAACGTACAATTCACTTAATGACGCAATAACAAAAGTACTTTCAGTTGATGAAAAACAAATTGAAAACAATAGAAAATTTGTCGATAACAATGTAAAACTTCTTGATAAGATAAATTCTGTTAAAACAGAAAACATACGAGGTGTAACAGAAATGTTTGGTAAAATGGCAGAATTTTCTCAAACAATAAACGGTAATTTTGAAAAATTGGCAGAAGCGTTCTCTCAAGAACTTATTGACGCGTTGAATAAATTATCTGATGCATTGACAGGTGAACATCACCTTGAGGTTCAAACGCAACCTGCACCTGTTCAAACGGTTCAAAAACCAACAAGTAATGTTAAAGCTGAAGACATCAAGAATATTCTTAATACAATTAACGACTTGAAGGATATTTTACAACGTCCTATAACAGTAACAAATACACCAACCAAACCGTTGATTGTTTCATCTCGCAATATATAAAAATTTATTTTTTATTACTAATAAACTGTTATAAAATGAATTTAACTCAATATATTTTAGAAAATGTATTCGAAGGTCTTGAAAATAATAGCATATATTTAATGAAGACTGCTGACGAGGCAAAACAATTTTTTCACCGTCAAGTCAAAAACAAAGATACATTACAGGACCTCGCCGACATTTCAGACGAAGAAATAGATGCTGTTTATAAATATGCTCAAGAAAACAACTTGCCCGCTCCTATGGTAGGTTGTTATCAAAATTCACAGTTCGGTTTTGCTTTCAGACGTTGGTTTACTCCAACAATTCAGGCAAAATTAATAGTTAATGACAGTGGCGATATATTTTCGTTTAATGAAGATTGTAAATATTTCAAAGGTTATCACAATACTGCAATGAAAGAATCGGGCATATTTGTTCCAAATGCTCAAGATTACGAACAATTAATTTCTTTTGCATATAATAATTATTACGACATTTTCAAGAATGACAAAGACAATGCAAATGCATGTGATATAAACGCAAATAAGGCAGAAAACTTGATAAATTATTACTATAAAAATCAGGAAAGTTTTGATATTATTGCACAAAGGTTACATGACGTTTGTCCTTCGACAAAAGGTTTTGGAAAATTGAAAACAAAAGGACAACAAGTATCTTCTGATTGGGCAGACACATTCAAAAATACAAAACCCAATTCAACGCCGAAAACGGATGTTTGCTCGCTTGATGGCAAGTATAAAATTTCGTTAAAAGAAAATGGTGGTTCTCAATTAATGTCAGCAAAAATAGACGAAGCGCTTGCTACATTGTTGTTTGGCGTTGAATACAATTTTCTGTCAGATACTGAAAAAACTGAAGTTCTTGCAGTTCTGAAAACATTAGTTAATGACGATAATCGAGATGACTTGTTCAAAGAATTTGGCCCCGATGACTTAAAAGGCAAAACGTTAACTCAGATGCAAAATGATGACCCGAAATTCAAACAACTTGTTGAAGACGCAAAGAAAAAAGGTAAAGGCTTTGAGGCAAATCTTAACAAATTGCTGAAGTCATATCCTAATTACAAAAAAGGATTTTTTGTTGAGGCAATGACGGGCAATCATAAATTTGTTAAAAACTCATTATCGGCTGCAAATTATGTATTTGTTTGGAACGAAGTAAACCCACAATTATCAAAAGTTTATACAATTGATGAATATTATAATCATATAAAAGACGATTCAAAGGTAACAGTTGATTTTAAGTCGTGGCCAACATCAAAACGTTCGGGACAAACATTAAAAATAATCACAAAATAAATGGCTCAAACTAATATATTCAGACCTCTAAAACAAGGCCGTTCAAATTTCTTTTTGTTTTCACAATTTGGTGACGATTTAACAAAAGAATATACTCAAAAAGATTCTTATCGTGTCGTTCCATCGTCATTCATTTGTGTGAATCTCAATATAGATAATTTTGTTCGTAATTCAGCAAACAGCAACATTGAGGAAGCAAATATTAAGCTTGTTGAAATATTGCAAAATTATTATGAAAACTTTATTTCTTGCGCTCGAGCAGATTCGTCATTGGATTCAGGTTCAGTCATTTCATCAGACGGTATTAAAGTTGCTGCTAAAGAAAAATTATGGACAACATTACAAAAATTTGGTTTGTTATCGTCCCTTAAAGTTGATACAACTACATCTTCAACGCTTGCTACATTAAAAGAAGTCGTTTATAAAGGTGACATAAATATTTATTCAAGCGATACTGCTGATGACGGAGTTGCCTATAATGAAATATATTGTGTAATACCTTCTGAGGGACAAAAAACAGTATATCAATTTCAAGCAGATAATTGTTTTGATTTGTCATCTGGAGCGAATAATGAAATCACAATAACAAACAGCGCAAAAACTTCTTCAAACAAAGATTATATTTGGGGTTGGGACGATACCCGAGCTTTTGATACTGAACTTTCGTATGAAGCAATTTACGATGGGTATGACGTAAATGACAACGGTTATTATGACGGTTCAGGTTTTGCATTTGATAAAGACGAAACAAAGGAAATAGATACATCTACAAACAAATTTTCATTCAACACAATAATCGTGTTGTATGATATTGTTAATCCGTCAAATTCCACAACGATTCAAAAAGATATACCGATGGGTATTTATTTCACTGGTTCTATTGAGAAAAATACCGATTCGGGTAAATATCAGTTATCAAATACTATTACAAAATATTCTACAACTGATTCAGAATCAATATACGGTGAAGGCACTGCATATACATTACGAATTGCAACACGCTATTTGACTACTCAAAATGCAACAGAATTTCAATCAACTACGGTCGATGTTACATCATTATATCCTGAATATTCAGCAGTAATGCAGTCAATGGCTGACACAATTTCTGAATTTGAAGACGTTGTGGATTCAAACAACAACATATATAATGCTCTTATTAAGCATCTTGCGTTGTTCAAAAACTCAACCGTTAATGTCCCTTATATCCTAAAAACAAAAACGGGCGAATATAATTGGTTTGTTAATGGTAAGGACACAGGAGTTCCTGCCCAATATACAATCAACACAACAGGCATGTTGGTACCTCGTAATAATGAACGTTCATTGTACATAAGAACAAACGCAATGTCAAATGCAATTGAAGCCGGCGAGGCAGATGCAAAGGAATTATACATTTTTGACTATGATGATGACACTCGTGAAACAACTGTTAAAAACATAAAAATTTCAGGTTCTTGTAAAATAGGTACTCTTGAGTTACAAAATTACATAAAAAAATATCAATATGTAAATGCGTCTAATCTTGAGTTTAATATTACAAATACATCAATCGGAAATTCATTGAAAACGTTGCTTACAAGTTCAGCAACCGAAACAGAACAAGCAAACGGTAAAATGACTCTGGAAAAGGCGTTGTCTATTATAGGCAATCAAATTTCCAATAACTCAATACAGCTGAATAACACAGAGTTAAAAGCAGAAGGCAAAAATGTAATTACCAAAGTAACGCTTGAAAATACTGATTTAGGATTGTCAGTTGGCGGACAAACCACAAATATAGCGTCACTTGTAAACGGTATTAATGTTGATTCATTCAATGCAACTACAGTAACTTCCAAAACAGTTTATGTTGAAAATACTAATATTTCAACGCCTGCCGAAAATGTATTAGACAAACTTACTCAAGTAGATGTAAACTATACAACAAGCGATGGTTATAATGTTAATTACGACAGTTTGAAATCAAATTTTTCAAGTATTTGTAAAGATGATTCGTATATTAATCTGAAGCAATTTTCTTTTATTTTATTAAAAGCAATTCAAGAATTGGACGCAAAAATAAATAATCAATAAAAATATGAAAGGACTGGAACAATATATAATAGAATCTGATAACAGTTCAGACGCTGAAAAACTAATGGGTACATTGATGTATTCAGTTGTCGAAATTTGGAAGGCGCATTTATATTCAAACAAATATGCAAAGCACATGGCATTGGACGAATATTATAAAGAAATGCCCGAGAAAGTCGATTCGTTCATCGAGGCATATATTGGACTTCATCAAAAACCTACGAATCTTGTCAATGACAAAACACTTGAATCATTTGGAGGCGATGCAATACGCTATTTACAAGATTTACACAAACGTATTGAAGCGCATTATGAAGAGTTTGAAAATTCCGAATCCAAATCTGCTCTTGATGATATTCTTGAACTTATCGATTCAACATTATACAAGTTAAAAGAATTAGAATAGTTACATAAATATACATACAAAAACGCACACGATTGGCCGCAAGTTGTGAAATTTGCGGTCTTTTTTAGTAAATTCTGACTACAACAATTTTATATTTGATTCAAATCAGAATAATATGACAGTATATCAATTATCAAGTAATCACTATTGGAACATGCCGTGGAAATGTCCTTACTGCAATACCGAACTCGAAATAAACGAACGTCATACACGAGTTTATTGCTCGAATTTGAAATGCAGTTCAATTCTTGAAGGACAAATTGCGCAGATGTGCAACGTAATGAGTATTAAAGGATTAGGACCTGAGACAATTCTTCAACTACGAATAGCAGGTTGTATGAAAAATTTGTCTGATATTTTCTCAATAAATTTTGATGAATACAACATAAAACGTTCAATCGGCAAAAAAATTACTGAAAATATAAGCAAAGAATTGAAATCAAAACTGAACAAGATGACGCTTGTTCAACTTATCGATTCTTATAACTTTCCCGATATTGGTACCAAAATAATTGAGAAGATTGTCAACAAACTTGGTGTTGAAAATCTTGAACAAATGAACAATATTCTGACAGTCGATGCAATACAAATGGATGGCATAGGCGACAAAATTGCTGATAAATTTGTTTATGCGTGGAAAATATATTACGAAGATATGCTGAAATTTGAATCCAACGTCTCACTTGACACCGTTCAATCAAAGCAAACAAATACAGGAAATCTGACAGGACTTTCATTTTGCTTCACTGGCAAACTCGAGACGTTGAAACGTTCCAAAGCAGAAAAACTGGTTGTAGACAATGGCGGAACAATTTGCTCAGTAAGCAACAAGTTGACATATCTTGTAACAAACGATACCGAATCTGGAAGTTCAAAAAACGAAAAAGCAAAGAAACTTGGTGTTAAAATTATAACTGAAGACGAATTTAGAAAAATAATTGGACTATGAATCTGAACACTGCATTTGATATTGTTGGGAAGAATCTTGGTTATAATATTGATGCGATATGTGACTTTAAGATTGAAGCATGGACACATTATAAAAACACTTCTCGAAAAACATATAATTTAACAGACAAAGAAGCAACTGAATGGGCATCAGAATTTATGAACGAAGATCTTAACAAAAATTTTGATGACGAAAAAGCAAAAACTTTAATTGATGTCGGCATGCTTGCAACAGCTGAAAACTTTATTAAGAAGCACAAACATGAGCAAAGTATTATGTATTCCTGATATTCATGGAAATTCAAAAACAATAGACAAAGCAATACGATTGTATGACGAGCACAAACCCAATGTTGTCATTTGGTTAGGAGATGGTTTTGATTCAAGAACAGGCGTACCGTTTCAAAATCAAAAACAGCAAATGCAACGTTTGTTTGATTGGAAGCATTCAGTAGGTTCAAATTTTTATACCCTTATTGGAAATCACGATTTGTCATACTTAACAAGATATGGGGCCGACCCTTGTGTTTCAAATCATCAATTTGAATATCAAGACGAAATTCAGGAGTTTTTGATAGAAAATTACGATGAATTTCTCGCTGCAAAACTTATTGATAATTGGTTGTTTTCACATGCAGGTGTATCATTTTCATGGGCAGCGAAAATAATACGAATTACTGAAAATGCAAACATTGACGAACGCATTAATTCAGTGTTCAAGTCAAAGAAACTTGAATTGTTTAATCATTGTTCTTCTGACCCATACGGTGACCATCCTTCTGAAAGTTGCGTTTGGATTCGTCCTACAGCGTTCTTGAGAGACGGACTGCCCTTTAATCAATGTGTAGGACATACGCCGCTTGATAATTCGCAAATGTGTTATTGGAATTTGGATTCACGAATTGTGTATATTAACGAATATTACAGACAATTTGGTGATGTTCATCGTCCTAAAAACGCAAATTGTATTTATGTTTTAACGGACAGCCCCTCAAATGATGTAATAACAATCATCGATACGCAAACAAACGAAATAAAATTATTATAAAAAACGATTTTTATGCAATCACTTAAAAATTATATTGTTGAAGCATGGGGTTCTCAAAGGCATTACGAATCAGATTTGAAGAAAATATTCGATGAATTTGATAAAAAGAAAAATGCTGGTCCCATGAAGATGAAACGTGGTTATGTTGAGCCGCCATCACCATATCCTGTACTTGCAAAATACCCAATGCAAATATTAATCGACAAAGCAGGTTATACTCCAAAAGAGGTTATAAATTATAAAGGCAAAAAAAGAATTTTCAAAGAAAGATTACGGGCAGTTTATTGCATCAAAAATTGAAAGCGGCGAATTAAATCAAAAACAATTGCTTGATTGGTGGAACGAATATGAATCAAATACTGCAAGTGCCAAATGGCATGATATAAAATTCATTGTAAAACAAATAGACCCAACATATTGTTGGTATCCTGATGATCCTAAAGATGAATCAATATTAAACTCGATTTTGGAAAACCCTTCATCGATGGTATCATATTTGAAATCAGGCCACGGATTGTCATCTAATGAAAAAACAGAATTGCGCGATTATATAGCTGACCCGGCAAATCAAGACGAGCTTAAAAAACAACTCAAGACAGTTAAAAACTTGATATTGAAAGCGCGTCCAACATTCAGAGCAGGTACAGCAAGCAAAATTCAAAATTTAATTAGAAATTGTGATTACAACAGTGGCGACCTTGAGGATATGATTGATTCTGAATATAAAGATAGAAATTCAAGAATGTACGGTGGCAGCAACTATAAAAGTACCGAGGCAAGCGCAGTAATTTCTCTTATTTTGAAAGTGATTAATCAGCTGTACGGTTTTAGCGTTTGGTCATCAATAGTCAAAAACGATGACGAATGCGCCCGAGCTATTGCATGCGCTGATATTCGATTGGACGCTGAGGACCAAACATACGAACAGTTCCTTGATGATGCTAACAACTTGAAATTCAAGATTAATAAAACAGGCAACGCAACATCTGACACAGACGAAGTTGCTTCGTCATCGTTTACAACATATTATAAAAACGACTTTGAAGTAATATGCTACAAGAACGATGAAGAAATATTTCATGAATTAATTCCAAATGTAACAGTTGCAACTGATTATTATTCAGGTGGTTGGTAAAATTTTGTATAATATACACACTTACAAATGTTGCTGAACAGTATTCAGCAACATTTTATTTTTAATATAAATAAACGCAAAATTATTGTGAAATCGTTATATCAATTAGTTCAGTCACAAATAAACGAAGAGTTATCGGAAGAAGACAAATCAAAATATGCTTCGCTTGCTAAAAAAGAAAAAATAAAATTTGACAAATCACGTCCTGCAGAAGTACCTGACCCAGGTGATGACGCTTCTGAAGAGGAAAAGAAACGCTATGAAGAAAACAAAAAGGCAATCGAAGAATGGGAAAAGGAAAAAGAAGAAGCTGATAAACAAAACAAAGAAATCGATGACGCAATTGAAGCCCTCAAAAAAGAATATGGGGCTGAATGGGAGGAAAAGATAAAAGATATAAAAACTGACGAGACTGATGACAAACAGGACGATTCAAAACAAGAGGACGATAAACAAGATATAGAAACACAACTTAAGGAATTGCATGGTCAGCTTGAAGACAATTTCAAAAATTCTGATGCATACAAAAACGCTGAAGACAAAGACGCTGCTATGAAGGAATTTCAAGACAAGTTAACTCAAATGGACGCTGCAGTACGTTCATCAAACTCGCTTGATATTCCTATTGTTAATGATATTAAAAAGTCAACAAATACTCAGCCTGAAGAGGAAATTGGTAAACAAGAAGACGATTCAAAACAAGAAATTGATAAACAAGAAGACGAAGCACCTAAAAAGAAAAAAGCAAACGATGATGACCCAGAACAAAATCTCAAAGATAAAAAGGACGAACTTCAAAAGGTCAAAAACGAAATAAAAGAAAAGAACAAAGCAAAACGTCAAGAAGCAACTGATAAGCTGTTTATGGACGATAAATTTGGTCTAACTAATGTTCCTATTGTCGGTTTGTTTGCTTCTCTTGTTTATTTGGGTATAATGGCAAAACGTACAATAGAAGCACAAGGTGATTCAGAATCAGACAAGGACAAAATTAAAAAGGCCAAAGAAGAGTATAAACTTGCAAAACAAGCCCTAAAATGTGTTTCTAAAGAAGACGATAATAAAGAACATGCAGAGGTTATAAAATCAATCATACAAAAAGACGAAATACCTTCTTTGGAGGCAAATTCACCTTTAATGATTGAAGGCGCAAAGCAAGCTAAAGAAGGTATTGTTGACAAATTAAAAAATCTTCTAAGTTCAAAAAAGAACGAAATAGAGGAAGAAGCAAAAGCTATTGAAAGTGACGTTAAGTCAGAAGTTGAAACAGATGAAAAAATAGAAAAAGCTGAATCCGATATAAATATTGCCCATGCTGAATCTGAAGCTGACGCAGCAAAGGCAGAAAACGATAAACAAGATGATTCAAGTAAAGAAGAGAAAAATGACGATGAAACAAAGAAAAATGAACCTGAGAAACAAGACGATAATCAAGATAAAGAAACAGAAAAATTTGAAATAGAAGATGACGGCGTTAAAAAGCATTATATTTTTAGCAAAGGGCCTCAAGGAGGCAATTATGTGGTGGTTGTACGGAATGGAGTTAAAGGTAATAAATATGGTGTTTCGGAGGAAGAGAAACACAAAATGATACAATCATTAAAACAAGGTAAGGCTCCTGCTGAAAAACAACATGAGAGCCTTAGATATTATGTTTTAATGAATATTATTGATGATTAGAAAATTGCTGTACAATTGAAAATACATCAATAGCATTATCATCGTTATTGGATTCTATTTCATCAATAAACATCTTAAATTCAACCGTATCAGTGACTGCCATTAACTGAACGTGTGTCATCATCAAATCATCGTGTCCTGTTAGCGCTTCGTAGCTGCCATTGTTTTTCTTGTCAGCAAAATTTTCCATCTGAGCGCAGTAACGTTCTGATTCTGATTCAATCAAACCGCGTTCAAAATAATGTTTGTATTTAATACAATACATTGGCTTGGTACGAGGCGTTATCTTGACACCAGGTAGCATCTTCTCTGAAGATGGTGATTTATATTTAACAAACAGAGTTTCATCAAAGTCTTCATCAGGTTCAATATCAAAACGCTTTATAAGTTCACGATAAAACAGTTCTCCATACAAGTTATACTCTAAAGAGATGATATACGTGTTTTTGGATAAATTGTTTTTGCAAAACGAAGACAACGCATCAATGTTTTCGTCTATTGTTGCTCTTGATGATGCGTAAAATGCTATGTTTATAAATTTTATTTGTCCGTTGTCTTGGGGTTTGACAGCAAACAAAGAATAAACAGTATAGTCATTACCAGTTCCTTCTGATATATCACAAGTAATAACAAATCGTTCTTTACGCAATTGTTCTGTGTCATAATTTGGGTCAAAATACCAATCTTGCGAATAAGGTAAGTCTTCGTTTTGAACAAACGGTCTTTTGTTTTTAGATGATTTTTTGATAGCAAGTGGTGAAATAAGCGTTTTTGCTGTGATACAAAATTGAGTACCAAACTGAGCGTTGAATGCCTCTTCAGAACCACCAAGGTTTGCTACTTGTTTTCTGTACCATTCATCGTCTCTTGGCACCCATGTATGAGTTGCTTCGTTCCATTCAGGCACTTCGTCCCAGTCAGTTTTGAACGCTGCATACTCATTTTCGTTATTAACTGCAGCGGTATAGATTTTTTCCATAAGGTTAAAGCCGTTTTGAGTTGATGTAATCATAAAACGGGCTCGACCTGCAGTAATAACTGGGAACAGGTTGTTATAAAACTTATCAAGAATATTTGGAGCAATATGTGCAAACTCATCGGATAGCACACAATGAAATGTAAAGCCGATACCTGAGTTGATAGTAGTTGCTTCAGCCATTATACGGCAACCGTTATCAAACGCGAGTTCAGTAAGATTCCATTTACGAATACCAGGCTTTAGGAAGAACGGAAGTTCATTGAAAATTGACTTCAATTTATCAAGAATCTCGACTGCCGTTTTGAGTTTGTTACCAAGAACAAGCGCATTTTTATCGACATTAAACAACACATACCATAGCATAAATATTGCTGACGTAGTCGTTTTTCCGCACTGTCTACAAGCCAAATAAATTGACAATCTGTTATTCTGTACGTGTTTAAGATATCTATATTGATAATTACGAAGTTTTATGTTTTTGATGCCTTCAGGCGTCATCAATTTACAATAAGTATTTGCAAAATACACGATGTCATTCATGCATTTGCGAAATTCTTCTATTTCTTTAGGTGTACGTTGAAACACGAGGTCAGGCTTTGACAACTTTATGTTGTTCATAAAGAAAGGATTTGCTGCAAGCTTGCGTCCCTCGTTAAGACCAGCTATTGCCTTATCAAACGCCTTGGTTGACCAAATCGCTCGGCGCGCAATGACACCATCTTTTTCTTCTTTTACTGGGTCAAATTCATAACTCTTTTGTTGTATCATAACACAACTAATTTTTTTATAGTTCGTTCTGTCAATATGACAAACTTAACATTTGATTTTGAACATGCCTTGATGGCCGCGTCCCATTTGCATCTATTTTTGATATAACGAGCCCATGCAACTTTGTCATCAAGATACGGCGGTTGTGTGTCTTTGTATGGTTTTATTTCAACACACCAGACATTACCTGAAACAAATTCTACAACAAAATCAGGGTAATAGTTATGTTGTGTTCCATCAGGCAACGAATATTGGAAGCATACAGCTTCAGACGCCCACGATTTTACTTTAGGTGAATATTCACACCACCAAATAAAATCGCGCTCCCACGATGACCTGAATATAATCGGTTCATTTTTAACAGATTCGACAAGTTTTTTACATTTGTCGGGACTGATATATCCCTGCTTATATAATGAATTACGTTTAGGTTTTAAGTTCTTAATATTCATATTTGCATTTATCAGGAAATAATCCCTCAAAAAATTTTATTAAATCATCATACGATGTACCCGATTCGTCATCATTAACGCAAATTGCATCAGCAGCAGTAATATCACGATTATAAATATTCTTTATAACAGTTGATACTGCTTTGAATGTTTGAACGTTCTCGGCATAATTATTCTTTATATCATAAAAATCAAAAATATACTTATTGAAATTTTTATCCATTTCCCTAAATTTTGTTAAAGAATTAGTAATTTCAATAATATGATGTGCTACGCATTCATTAATCGTATTCTTGTCATAAATTTGTATTGAATGCATATCACGAAGTATCTTTGTAGTATTCTCTGGCGTATTAAATACAAGATTATAATCAAGCAATCGAAGTTTGTCCCAAGGGAATTTCACTTGTCCTGGTTTAATTCGTTTTATCATCTTGTTTGTTTCGGGATTGATAAATTGACTTGGGTTCATAGGTTTTATGATATATAAATCATCGTTGCCGTATAAATAACGTTGGGACACACAATCAAGACAACCCATAAACATTTCAATAGCTGAACTATTGAATAGCGGTAAAACTGATTGTGGAATGAAATCTTTATGATAAATTATGTTAACTGTTTCTCGATTAACCCATTTTGGCACTTGCGAATCTGTCATTACTATCATGTGTACTTTGTTTAGCCAGGGTAGATTTTTAGCAAGCCCTCTAAACATATATTTCAAACAGCCGTTGTCTTCAAAGCGTTCCTTGCCTGCAAGCATTGATACTGCATTCTTTGGACAATATTTTTTATATTCTTCCAACCATTCAGGGTCATTCATTGTGACAAATGGAAATACATAATCAATATTTTGAGTAGGTATCTTTTCAATTCGTTTTTGCTGTTCAATTTTTATTTTTGGTGTTTCTTGAACAAGATTATAAAGTTTATTGAGTGCCTTTTGAGCGCGAGTAATATCATCTTCAACAACTTTCGAATTATCGTTAAAAACAACAATTTTGTATTTGCTCAATATATCATCAACAAACTTATCCATATTGTAATATTTGGTATTGAATGACGCTCTTGTCATTTTACCTGACAAAAATGCCGCTTCAACATACAAATATTGATTAAAATTGTCAATTCGACGTGTACGAGAAATATGCTTTGTTATTTCATTTTTATGCTCATTAAAAAATTTTGTATTAAAACTTTTTATCATCATAGTGTCAGAATGTAAAGGACGACATTCTGGTATTGTAAATGCTTTGTTAAAAATTCGACACAAATACTGCCACTGATTAAGCATTGTCTTCTCAAATATTGTTGTCTTGCGTTTTATTATTTCTTTAATGAACACTTTAGGTTTGTCGCTGTCAATGAAATCAGATTCTTGGCAATTTGATGTTATAAAGAAATCATCATTTGAATAAATAAACAACTCAGACAAATCAGGAATATTATGCAAAAACATTTCTATTGTGCATGAATTGAACGTTGGCAAATATGTTGTAGGAATAAACTGAGAGTGAGTTATAATTTTTATTTTATCATCTTTCTTAACCCATTCAGGCAACTGGGATTCTGACGAAACAAGAATATATATTTTGTTTATAAATGTTAAAAATTTTTTAACACCTATTATTTTTTGTCTTAATAAGTCATTATCCCTAAAACGGCACGGAACAGATGCTCCTACATATTTATTATATTCTTTTTTCCATACTGGGTCATTATCATTAACATACGGAAAAACATAATCAATTTTCATTTGTTAAAAAATTCTTTTACTGAAAAATCAAATTCTTTATGGTCGCCTGTTTCTTCGTCTATTGACCTCACATATATTTTTGCATTATCAAAAAGAAAATCAGTTTTTAATTGATTTTCAATGAACGTGGAAATCTCAGCATTATTTAACATTTTGTAAAATTCGTCATCGCCAGAACACTGAATGAATATCGGAAATTTGTTGACAGCAACAACATCATAATATTCATTCTGTTTTGGAATTGTACATATATTAACGGCGTAAAGCATAATGATTCATCATGATTTAATTAAAAATAACATACGCTAAAATCTTAATTTTATTGTCATGGACGCTTGTAACGTGATGTAAAAGTATAGCCTCAAATGCTTGTAACGTGATGTAAAGTTAGCAGCTAAAACTATCCCTCCAGAGAATTTTAACAATTCATTTTTTATAGTAAAAACTTAAATGTTAAAATTAGCTTACTAAGCGCGCCAATCAATTGTTCTAAAGAAATAAATTTCTAAAAAAATTCTATAATATAAAAATTAGCCGCTTGGGCGACTTTGGAGCTGATTAAAGCTGAACTTACATTACAAGAATGATTCTGACAGTCATTACGTGCTTTTTAAGAATAAAATGCATTACGTGAATACGATTGTTTTTCATTGTATGATTTTGTCATAATTATCAATGATAAATGTTTTTGTCTTTTTATTTATAATCATTATAAATAACAACACATAATTACATATAAAATGATAACGCAAAACTATCCCTCCAGAGAATTTTAACAATTCATTTTTTATAGTAAAAACTTAAATGTTAAAATTAGCTTGCTAAGCGCGCCAATCAATAATTCTAAAGAAATAAATTTCTAAAAAAATTCTATAATATAAAAATTAGCGTGCTAACACGCATTGAAGAGG
>JAEEGL015049754.1_pt1 | contig 17999 bp, 17 predicted proteins | sample 9134231 | NCBI WGS metagenome assembly JAEEGL01 (sample SAMN16246548, study PRJNA631951) | gut metagenome | biome: gut microbiome; feature: rumen; material: fiber-attached | host: Bos | place: Iran: Karaj | collected 2018-10 | reverse complement strand
GCTGTTGCGGAGGTCATCCATTTTGTTCCCAGATATTTGTGTTTATAGTCGCCGTTATAAAGGCTGTAGTTCATGAAGTCCATCAGATCGGGAACAACGACCTCGGCCCCCTCCTGTTCCAGCAGATCCACCAGATGGTTGTTTGCAAGGGGCATGTACTTTACCAAAATCTCGCCAACAATACCGACCCTTGGTTTTACCATATCCTCATGGATAGGAAACTGATCAAAGGCTTCCACAATACCGCGGCAAACCTTTTTGTAGGTATATTGCGAATGGTCGTTGGTGAGAGAGTCGATGCAGATATCCCTCCAGTGCCGATGCAGTGCATTCGCGGAACCAGGGGTTATCTCATAGGGCCGTACACGATACAGACCGCGCATCAGAAGATCACCGTACACCACTGCATACGCCGCCCGCTTCAAAGCCGGTAGCGGAAGTTGAAAGCCTTCGTTTTTCTCCATGCCGTTTGCATTGAGGGAGATGACCGGAATGTGGGATAATCCGGCCTTTTCCAGCGATGCCTTCCGTCTTTCCTCAAGAGAATTCCTGGCCGGATATTCCAACATGCGCAAGAATCAGACCCATACAGAAAAGGTCTCCAACCGCCCTTTGGCAAAGCTGAGAGACCTTCTCGATGAATGATCAGTTATAACTCTTTAATGTTTCAGTGACCAGATCACAGAAAGCCGGATAGTCCAGACGCATGGCGACATGGACGTTCGGCTCTTTTCCTCTGAATGGAGAACCTACCGGCGGATCATTCCACTTGTGCGGAGAATCCAGATCGATATCTCTTTCCGGAACATCCGTCTGAAGGAAACGCAGATCCGTCACCGTCATGCCTCTGGTCAGTGTTCCGTTGAGTTCGATATCGACATGCAGGAAGGCATCCTTTATCAGATCAGGATCAATGACCCAAGCGACCGCACATGGATCATGAAGATGGGCATCCCCGCCTCTTGAGAAAAAGTCCAGCAGTTCCGCCGCAAAGGTACCTGTCGTATTTCCCAGAGAGCGTATCCTTTCAATGAATTCCGGTGTGACCGGACACTGTCTTGTCAGGTTGACACCGACCATATAGATCGGCATACCGCTGTGGAAGACCTTGTATGCAGCTTCCGCATCGACATAGATATTGAACTCCGCTGCCGGTGTCCAGTTGCCCGCATAAGCACCGCCTCCCATGATGTAGAGGCCGTCCACTCTTTCAACGATCCTCGGTTCCCGGTTGATCGCTGAAGCGATATTGGTCAAAGGGCCCGTTGCGATCAACGTCACATGTTCCGTATTCATCACGGTCTCCACGATAAAATCAACTGCGTGCTTGCTTTCGGGCTTGCGCTTTGGCTCCTCCACCTTCGGACCATCAAGTCCGCTCTTGCCATGAACGTTGTCTGCTATGACAAGCGGCATCATCGAAGGACCGGCATGTCCCGGATAGACGGCCACATCCGTCCTTCCCACCTGTTCAAGAACGACCAGGGCATTGCGCGTCACATTCTCCAGATAACCGTTTCCGCCGACTGTCGTCACACCCAGCAGATCCAGGTTTTTCGCTGCCAGCATGATCCCGAAGGCATCATCGTGTCCGGGATCGCAGTCCAGTATTACTTTTCTCATTCTATTGTTCTCCGTATTCTTTCTAAAGTTTATGTTCTTTCATAAAGGCAAGGACCTTTTCTTTTTCAGGAAGATCGTCCGGATCTTCTCTTGAGATCTTGTATGCCGCTACCGCGTTGGCAAATTCCAGTGCCTTCCATACGTCTCCCTCTTCCAGCATCCCGCGGATGAATCCGGCATTGAACGAATCTCCGGCAGCAGTCGAATTGACGACGTTCACCTCATAGGAAGAGAAGTGTCTTTCAGTTCCATCGTGGATCGCTGTAAAACCATCCTTGCCCATGCGGGCGATCACAGTCCTTTTTTCATTTGCGAAATGACGGACGGAATCCATGTAGTCCTCACAGGGATAGAAACTGTAGAACTCATCCTTTGCCGAACCAAGCAGGTACTTCACATAAGGAAGTGTCTCTTGGATCGCCTTTACGCTTTCTTCATCCAGACTCTTCAGATCGCTCACACGCGTATTGAGATCAAGGGACGTCGGTACGCCTGCTTCATAAGCAATCTTGAAAAGTTCCGGCATATTCTTTCGCAGACTCCCTTTTGCCATCAGGCTCATGCCTGAGGAGTGGAGCCAGGAAGCACTTTTCAGTTTTTCGAGGTCGACACGTTCCAGGTCCATTTCGGAAAAAGCCTGGTCCTCACGCGGAAAGCCCCACAGATGACGCTCGCCGGAAGGATCGATGAAGGCCAGAACCGCGATCGTATTGAGTTCTTCATTCACGATCACCATATCGGTATCGATCTTAAAGTCTTTCAGCTTCTTTAAGATACTGCTTCCGAGGTAATCTTTTCCGATCGTTCCGAGAAAGGCAGTATCGACACCGAGCTTTGCCAGAATGCCGGCGCTGGAACCGCAGGTCCCTCCCAGCATCAGCTTATATGGTGTCACATCGTGATCCGCTAACAGGTCCTCCATCTTCAGATGGATATCCAGGCAGGCATCCCCCGCAACGATCGCTTTGGAATATCGATCAGGCATTTCTGGCAGCCTCAACGAACTCATAGATCTTCACCGGGTCCTTGACTCTGCCTGTGATCTCCTGTAGGAATTTCGGATAAGTCGTCCTTGTACAGCTGTCGACGCCGTAAGGATGAGTCTGACGGATCGCCTCTGCCACATTCGACGCATCCAGGCCACCGGCAATGATACATTTGACGGAAGTCGATTCGATGATGCGCCGGTCGATCTCTCTGTCGTGGGTCACGCCGGTCGCACCGATCCCGATCGTCGAATCCGGATCCTTGGTATCGATGAGGAAGAAGTCGGTCGTCGCCTCATAGGCACGGATCAGCTCAAGAATCTCAGGCCACTGCTCCTCGACCGGAACACCCGAATAGACCGGGATCGCCTGCATGATCTTGAGGTTCGGATAGCAGTCACGGATCCTCTGAACGCCTTCCGGTGAAATATCGCGGATATCACCGGAAAGATGGAAGACATCCGGTTCAAACAGACTCAGGTCATGGATGATCTCATCGACATCGGTCGCGATCGTCAGTCCGACTTTCACAACGCTGTCCGGCAGGGCATCGAAAAATTCTTTTGCCTGCGCACAGTTTTTCTGATTCGGAAGATGTGCAATCTCCCCAAAGCCGCAGCCGATATGATCGACACCGAGTGCTGCTGCGATCTGAGCATCTTTGATCTTTTCACATCCGTAGATCTGTGTAATAACTTTAGCCATAACGTTCTCCTTTATTTCTCATCAGCAGTGACAGTATATGAGAACATACACCGTTCTGTTCATAATACTCACAGGTGCAATGGTATATGCCGTTTTCTTTCGTGATGATCCTTGTCCCATGCGTGGAACTCAGGATCACTTTTCCTTCTTCAAAGCGATAACGTTCTTCTTGATTGGCATAGCTTTCTGCGAGCTTCACCTTGCTTAAATAGAGTGGATCATCTTTGCAGACTTCCATCGCGATCTTCAAAGGAAGTTCGTCGCGGTTTGATTCATCCAGGATAAAGAGATGATTTCCTTCTTTCTGCTTGAAGTTTCGGATATATGGGATCTCATCTTTATAACAGATCGTAGCGATCAGATCCTTTTCGCTTTCAGCGATCCGATCAAGCAGGCTGCAGAAACGCTTTGACATCACCTGCATCCGACCGATCTCATCGATCAGGAAAAAAGAAACATCTTTGTTATGCAAAGCTGCTTCATACTCTTTTTCAAACACGTCCTCCAGAGCTTTCAGATCGACACCGAAATCTTCAACGGCATGATCCTTTGAAAACTCCTTGTGGGCCAGAATGATGTCTTCATTGCACAAAAGGCCGTGCGAAGAAAAACCGATCCGTTCTCCTTCTTTCATGATCTCCTGCGCCAGAAGTCCGGCACAGCGTTTTATGCCGAGGAAATCGGCGATCTTTCTTAATGCCGTCGATTTGCCGGTATTCGGTTCCCCGCTGATCAGACAGATCATATCAGTCGGCGATCACCTTGACAAAAAATTTTCTCGCTCTTGGGCCGTCAAACTCACAGAACAGGACACCCTGTGAAGATCCCAGCATTGCCCTTCCTTCGTGGACGATCAGCGTCATGCCGGTACCGCAGATCGCGCTTTTGATGTGACCTGCCGCATCGGTCGGCGTATCAAAGTCATGCCGGTAATCGTAACGCATCGGGATCAGTTTGTCGAGTTCTTCCTGAAAATCGACATGCCCGCGTTTGTCCCAGAATGAAGTGATGATGATCCCGGCCGTCGTATGATTGCAGTTGATGACCGCGATGCCCTCTTTGATGCCGCTTCTTTCGATCACACCTTGAACTTCAGCCGTCACATCGTGCATTCCTTCAAATTTTGTATCCAGTTTGATCGTTTCCATGTATGCCATAGACAAACTCCTTTAGAGGATCGCGATCCGGCTTTTGCGGAATCTCGATGCGTCTGTATCTTCACAATAAGGTTCTTCATCTCTTCGGAATGGTTTTTCACCGCGGATACAGCCAAGATAGCCTGCGACAAAGTCCATCGGGATGTGTTCCATCAGCGGATGCATCCAGGCCGCCCGCGGTTTTGGCACCCGTATGACTTCGACATTTTCCGGGAAGAGATCTTCATCTGAGTCTGTGATCACCGCTACGTGGCTTCTTATACCTGCAGCCAGGCGGATCGTTTCGATCTCACGGCTGAAAGCCGGCGATCCTTCATTGGCGATGATGAAGGTACCCACATGATCTGTATCTTTGATGAAATAGTTGATGTGGCACCAGTCCTCTGAATCATCGTTGGTCGTAAGACCGCCGAAGGATTCGACCATTTTCGCCGAACCAAAAAATGCTGTGGCATAATCGGCACCATCACCGATGAAATCCATGTTGTCAACGCCTTCTTTCTCCCAGCGCAGTGTCAGATCATACATCTGTCTGGAGAGATTTTCCATGACCTTTTCATCATAGGAACGCACATAATCCAGAAGTCCTTCTGCACAGGCCTTCGCCTGTTCCTCACTGAGCTGACCTTTGACTTTTGACATGTAGAAACCAAACATCATCAAAGAAAAGACGGAAGAATAATAGGATGTCACATTCGGTGCCAGATCGTAGTCCGGCAAACGCATCGGGATCACATAATTGCAGTTTTCCGCGAGCTTTCCTTGCGGATTGGCGGTAAAGGAAACTGCTGTTCCCTTGTGTTTCTGAATGCGGAGTGCCGCTTCATTGACTCTAGCCGGAGAACCGGAGATCGAGATGACGCAGAGAAGATTGTTTTCATCAGTCAGAGGCTGCCAGCCTTTGAACGTGTTGAAGTAACGGGAAAAATCGATGTTGCGAAGTGCCGCAGTCGGTGTCCCCGGAACCATGCCGGTCTTTGTCGAAGTATCCGCATTTTCAAAAACCGGTTTTGCGGCAATGGCTGCGCAATAGCTGTCACCACAGCCGGTGATAAAAACATTGCTGACAGACTTCACAACTTCTTTCGGAACACATTCTTCAATGAATTCGAACGTTTCTTTTTCAGCGATGTCCAGGATATCTCTGACGCTGTTTCTGACCTGCTCGAGCAGCGGGCTTTGGTATTCGTAGTGTTCCATCGTTTATTCTCCTATCACACAGACCCGATACGTCCGGATCTGCGGTCCGTCATAATCCGCAAAGCAGACATCCTGTTTGTCTTCAATGAGAAGTCTTCCATCTTTGATGATCATCGAAACGGATGTTCCAAACAAGGCGCTTTTGATGTGACCGGCTGCATTTTCCGGTCCATCCTGATGTAAATAGTTGATGCGGGCCGGGATGATCTTTCGCATCTCTTTGACGATATCTTCCAGTACCTCATTTCCCGTAACGGTGATCTTGAGGATACCGGCTGTCGAGTGAGAAGTTTCCGCAACGGCGATGCCGTCTTTTATGCCGCTTTCTGAAACAGCCTCTTTGATCTGTCCGGTGATCTTCTGCAAAGAATCTCTACCGGTCGTCAGTGTATATTCTTTGATCAAAACCATCTTGGCCTCCTAAAGCACTACGATCTCGCTGTTACGCTGATCGCCAATGCTGTTATATTTTTCCATATCCGCTCTGAATTCTTTTATACCTTTCAGCTTTGCGATATAGCCTGCGATCATATCAAGCGGCAGATGTTCATAAAGCGGTGCCATCCAGAAATATTTCGGCAACGGGAAACGGAAGACTTCCATTCCTGCAAATTCTTCTTCGCTGTCCGTCAATATAATACATGGACTCTTCAGCATCTTGATCGCATCGATCGTCTCCAATAAACGTCCATAGGATGGCGTCTGCGAATTGGCAATGACGACTCTTCCGATCTTCTCCGGTTCTTTCAGGAAGAAATTGATGTGGCACCAGTCTTCCGAATCATCATAGGTCGTATAACCGCCGAAACATTCAATGACCTTGGCTGATCCGAAATAAGCCGTCGCATGATCACCATAATCACCGATGAAATCCTGTGCCTTGAGTTCTTTCCATTTCAAAGCGATCTCAAAAGACCTTTCCGCAAATCCTTCTGCCTTTTCCTGACAGTTTTCAATATAGGAAAGAAGTTCTTTGTGCATATCTTCATAGTCCAGAGGCGTGATCTTGTTTCGGACTCTGCCGATCCTTAATGCGATCAGAAACAGACTCAGCATCGATGCATCATAGGTGATCAACCCCGGTTGATATTCGCCATCCTTCGGCAGACCGTAATCGATACAGTAATGGCAGATCTTAGCCAGCTGTGATTCAGGATTGTTGGTGATCGCGATCGTATTGGCGCCGTATTTCACGGCCCTTTGGGCACATTCGACGACTCTTGAACCCGATCCGGAATAAGAGATCAGGATCACCAGCGGCGTATTTGGCGAATAGCCGAGGTTTTTGTTGGAAAGGATGCGGGAGAATTCGATCGCCCGGATCGCGTTGGTCTCGATCTTCGTGACACTTTCAAACGCCGGTTTCGCAGCGATCCCGGCCAGCCAGCTGTCGCCGCAGCCGGTGACAAAGATCTTCTGGGCATCCCAGAGTTCCTTGACCGGCAGTTTCTTTACCTGCGGCAAGACATGTTCATAGACGATCTGAAGATTTTCCTTCAGATGCATCGCCTGTCTCAGCAGGGAATGATCATAGTCTTTTCTATCCATCGTTTCTTTCCTTCTTCATTTTTTCACATATCTCTTCTGCGATCTTCATCATCTCTTTCCGTCTGTTTTCGCTCATGTCCAGATAAGGACCGTACTGGCGGACATTGTAGGATGCGACGACATTTCCGATGACGCAGGTCATCAGAGGATCATAGCCTTCACACCACGCCCACAAGACAGCACCGGTCGAGGAGTTGCCACAGCCGGTCGGGTCGATCTCTTCTTCTTTCGGAACGGTCGAGATCATCGGTACGAAGTAGTCCTTATAGTCATCGATCATATAGGCACCATCCGTACCTACCCGGTAATAGACCGGCAGTTCCAGCTGCTTAAGCAGCGGAAGGATCTCTTCGTCGTTTTCTTTTTCGAAGATCAGCATGCATTCATTGCGGTTGATCGAAAGGATATCGATTGCCCGCAGGTAGTGTTTCAGACCTTCGATCCCGCCCTTAATATAGCGTTCATGCGCCTCTTCCAGGCTCGTTGCCGGGATCTCCCACATGATCTTGCAGCCGCCCTTCTTGTGCGCCAGCAGCAGTTCGTCATTTTCATCAGTCAGAGCCTGTGACGTATAAAGGCCTTTTGCCTCATCCATGAACGGAAGGATGTCTTCCGTTGTCAGATACTGTCTTCTTGCCTCGTCAGGATCTTCGGCACCGAGGTACATGATCCCCTGTTTACGCAGATCGGAGAGCTCTTCGTCGGTATATTTTTTCTCATAGATCGAATATTCGATGTAGCTGCCGTCCGGAAAGTATTTCAGATCGTTGTACATCGTCTTTTCCAGTCTTACGAAGAGCCCGTCTTTCAAGCAGTGGTTAGCGTCAAACCAGGCACCATAAAAGTCATCAAAGTCTTTGCCTACAGATGACAGAAAGAGACTCTCTTCGGTACACATCCGCAATGCACTGTATGCGTAGAAGCCGCCTCCTCCCATGATATCTTCCTTAACTCTTCCGTCCAAGAACAATAACCTGTTGGTGATCGTAGCCCCTTCAGCAATATATTTCATACGCGAACCTTTCTTTGATGATTTTTGTTTCAAATGAATAAGCTACTCAGCATCCGCCTTGCGCTTATCGTCTTTTTTCTTATCCTCCTTGGTCTTGCCGCCCATCTTCTCTTTTCTTATCTCGGCACTGCCTGTGATACACAGGCCGATGATCGTGATGATATAAGGGATCATGTTGGCAAACTGATAAGTGAACTGCAGCATCTGCAGCTGATTGGCGATGACCTGCGATACCGCAAACATCAAAGCATACAGCAAGCCGTAGAACGGTCTGCCAAGTGCCAGATTGGATGCCGCAATACCGATAAAACCACGGCCGGCAACCATGTTCTTGGTGAAGAACGAGATGTAGGACATGGACATGAATTCACCAGCCAGTCCGGCAAATACACCCGATATCAACATGGCGATCATCTTGGTCTTGCGCACATCGATACCTAATGAAGAAGCCGCCTCCGGTGAACGTCCGACAGAACGGACACGCAGACCCAATGTGCTCTTATATACGATGAAGTGCGCCACGAAGACGGAAATGATCGCAAAGTAAGTTACAAGGCTCTGACCGGAAAGGATCGTACCGATGATCGGAATATCCTTTATGATCGGGATATTGATGATCGGATAATTGTAAGAAACGATCGTACTCGAATCTGCCTTCCTGCCGATCAGAACGAAAAGCAAGAAGATCGTGAAATAGTTCGAGAAGTTGTTCATCGCGATACCAAGCAGCGTATCGTAAGTATCAAGATAGATATTGAAATATCCATAGATACCCGCAAGAAGTACACTGGCTAAGACACCGATGATGATACCGCCGATCAGTGAATTGGTATAGGAAGTACCCAAAGTACCGGCAAGCGCTGCAAACAGCATCATACCTTCATAGGTGATGGTCTGCACATTGGCCTGTTTACCGATACAGGCTGCCATGGCACAAAGGATCAAAGGAGTAGCGACACGGATGACTGTCGAAAGGAAGTTCGCGCTGAAGATCAGCGGCAGCAATTGTCTTAATAACGTCATGCCTGTACCTCCTTATTCGCACCACTATCTCCTTGTGCTTTTTCCTCCTCTGCCTGCAGTTCAGCATTGCGCTTCGCATTGGCAACGATCGCCTTCTGCTGAGGACCGGCCAGAAGACCCTTGGCAGCGATCATGATGATGACAACCTGCTGAACGACATTGACGATCTCAACAGGGATGTTGGAAGTCATGTTCAGGACATCGGCAGAAGTACGGATATAAGCCAGGAAGGCTGCACCCGGGATACACAAGAGTGGATTGTTTCCGGCCAGGATGGAGATCATGATACCATCCCATCCGTAACCGGTCGGAGTATCCCATTCCATCCTTCGGTAATAACCGTTGATCTCGGAAGTTGCACCGATACCGCAGAAGATCGCGGCAATGATAGAACCTAAGACGACGACCTTACCTACATTGATGCCCGAGAATTTCGCGAATTCCGGGTTCTGGCCTACCGTCCTTGCCTCATAACCGAAGTTGGTCTTATAGATCAGGAACCAGCCGATGACACAGCACAGGATACCGATGATCAGACCCAGGTGAACCTTCTGTCCGCCGGCATTCCAAATGATCGGCAGTTTCGCACTCTTTGCGATGACCTTTGTCGCCTCCTTGGAATAACCGTTATCTCTCATCGGACCGGTGATCAGATAGTTGCCCAGAGAGTTGAGGATGTAGTTCAGCATCAACGAACATACGACGATATTGGCATTGAATTTTAATTCCAGCACCGCCGGTATCAGCAATACGATGATCGCACCCAGACAGCCCATCAAAGCAGCTACGATGAAATGGAACGGAGCCGGAAGGAAGTTCTCGAGAACACTGATCGCCGCTGAAGAGAAAGCAGCCATATAGAACGCTCCCTCGACTGCCAGGTTGGCCGTGTTGGCCGAGAACAGTATGCACATCGCCAGAGACGTGAAAAGCAGTGGACTCATCCTTATCAGAAGCAGAGCGAAACGGCTCTTCGAAGTCAAAGGTGCGATGATGAACGTGGCGATATCCGCCAGCGGTTTATCACTTGAAATGAAGATCAATACGAAACAGAACAACAGAGAAACAGCGACCGCCAGCAAGGCACGAATGATCGTGAAGCGCTGTTCGATCTGGGTAGTTGATGTATAACCCTTTTTCTTAGCCATTATTGTTCCTCCTTCTCATGCATGACCGCTGCGATCTCCTCGTCTGACATCTTCTTGACGCCCAGCATGTATTCACCAAGAATACTCGGTGTCACGCCTGTCAGTTCCGGAAAATACGCGACGATCTTGCCATCGTACATGACGATGATGCTGTCGGAAACATTGATCAGTTCGTTCAGGTCTGCCGAGAACAGCAGGACAGCTGAATTCTGTTTGTCCCTGAGATCGACGATCTTTCTGCGGATCAGGTCGGTCGCACCGACATCGATGCCTCGCGTCGGATGGCTCGCCACCAGCAGACGCGGCGTAGAAGAGAACTCTCTGGCCGCAACGACCTTCTGTACGTTACCGCCGGAAAGCGTCTTGACCAGCGCCTCCGGACCGTCACATTTCACGACGAATTCCTTGATCAGTTCCTTCGTCTTCTCCGTGATCTCCTTATGATTCAGGATGCCCTTCTTTGAATAAGGCGGATTGAAATATCTGTCAGCCATGACATTCTCTTCGATCGACTGATTCTTGGAAGCGCCGTAGATCGAACGGTCCTCATGCATCATGGACACATCCATAGCCCTGATCTTATCGATGCCCAGACCGGCGATCGACTTGCCATCGATCGTGATGCTTCCATGCTGCAAAGGCAGAAGTCCGCAGATCGTATCGGACAGTTCACTCTGACCGTTTCCTTCGACACCGGCAACGCCCAGGATCTCTCCTTCTCTGACATCAAAGGAGATCCCATCGATCGTCTTGACGCCGTATTTATCAATATGTTCCAAATCTCTTACTTTCAGAACTGACTTTCCAACATTTGGTTTTTGCTTCTCGATCTCCAGATCGACGTCTCTGCCGACCATCATTCTGGAAATATCCGAGATCTCAACATCTTTGATGTCGGCATGACCGGTCACCCGGCCTAGTCTCAGGACCGTGATACAGTCACAGATCTGCTTGACTTCCTGCAGCTTGTGGCTGATGAAAACGATCGTGAAGCCCTGTTTCTTCAGATTGATCAGCTGTACGAACAGCTCTTCGGTTTCCTGCGGTGTAAGGACCGCGGTCGGTTCATCAAGGATCAGCACCTTGACGCCGCGAAGCAGGACCTTCAGGATCTCGACTCTCTGCCGGTAACCGACAGAAAGATCCTTGATCAAAGCGTTAGGATCGACCGGAAGGTTGTATTTGGCAGCTGTCTCATTGGTCAGCTCGATCGCCTTTTTCTTGTCATAGACGATGCCTTTGGAAGGCTCAGCGCCGAGGACCATGTTGTCAGCTACGGAAAGAGTATCCACCAGCATGAAGTGCTGATGCACCATACCGATACCAAGCTCCAATGCATGGGTCGGATCGGTGATCTGGACCTCTTTTCCTTCAAAAATGATGCGTCCTTCTTCCGGCCGTTCGTGACCGAAAAGGACTTTCATCAAAGTCGTTTTTCCGGCACCGTTTTCACCGACCAGACCGTGGATCTCGCCTCGTTTCAGTTCGAGGTTGACTCCCTTGTTGGCAATGAAACCGTTGCTGTAGATCTTGGTGATGTTCTCCATTTTCAGGATGACATCGTTGTTTGTTTCGTTTCTGTTTTCTGAATTAGCCATATTCTTTCTCCGAATACGTTAAAAAAACGCAAGATAGCCAGTTGCCCGGCTATCTTGCAGCACAAAAATCAGTGTTTAATTAGTTTGCAGGGTCAGCTTTTGCCTTTTCAGCTTCTACATATTCCGTAGTAGCACCGACAGCAGTACCGACATCGATCTTGCCTGCTAACAGATCTTTGACAACTTCCTCATATTTTGCATAGAGTTCAGGCTTGCCTTCTTTGATCGTCTTGACGAAAACATCAGTTTCGATCATCTCGAGGTAACCGGAGTCAAAGTCGAAGGAGTTGTTGGAACCCCAAACGATCGTTCCGTCATAGATGCTCTTTAAGCCATCATAGATCGCATAACCGAACTGTTTGACAGCTGAAGAAACAGTATATTCTGCCTGTTCCGGATGGCTGATTGCCAGCTGGCCGGAGTGGTCAGTATCAACACCGAATGCATATCTCTGGTCTTCATAAGCAGCCTGACATACACCGAAGGAAGCAGGAGCACAGACACCAAAGCTTACATCTGCACCGTTGACATACTGGTCGTGAGCCAGGTCATGAGCCTTGCCTGAATCTTCCCAGTTACCGACATAGGAATAAAGGACCTTGACTTCCGGGTCAATGTAATGAGCACCCTGGATGTAACCGATGAGGAAGTCATCGATCGCAGTGATCATACCACCACCAACGAAGCCGATCGTCTTGTCAGCATTTGCCAAAGGCAGATCAGATTCTGTCATCAGAGCACCTAAAGCACCGGCTGCGAAAGCCAGAGTGTTCTGTTTGCAGAGGTAAGAAGAAACGTTGTTCTTGATTTCCGGATAAGAATCGAAGTCAATCGTGCAGTCGAAGACCATGAACTTGATGTCAGGGAAATCCTGAGCAGCCTGCTCAACATACTCTTCGATTGACCAGTAACCTGTAACAACGACGTCGTATTTGCCGGATGAGCACAGTTCAGCCAATGAAGAAGCTGTGTGTGTATCATCATAGTTCAATTCGAACGTATCAACAGTAGAACCTGTTTCTGCACAGAATTTCTGGATACCTTCGTAGACGAGGTCTTCACATGATAAGCTTCCCAGAGTCTGTGAAACGAACTGCAGGATCCTTAAAGGCTTGCCAGTCAGATCAGTGCTTTCTTCTGCCGGTTCATCAGCCGGAGCTGGTTCATTTCCGCCACCGTTGCCGGAACAGCCAACCAGAGAGAAGATCATAAATACTGCAAGCAAAATCGTTAAAAGTTTTTTCATGATTTTCCTTTTCTTGCAGATGTTTCTTGTCACAACATCCGCTACCTTGTTTCCTTTCTTAAAGTCGTGCCTTCATTGGAGTGAAACGCTGTTAGCGCTTTCATTTGCTGAGAAAATTTTTTGAGCACTTTCTCATCCGGATGACAAGCTTTCTGATAAGAACTCTGCCCAAATTCTGAAACCTGATCTGAAAGGACCATTCCCCGCCTGATGATACGGTCTGAAGGCATAATGGCCGACATCAAAAAATATTGGCGTTCTTTCAGCCGACTGACTATTGTTTTCAATAGTTCAGACTGTTTCATGGAGATCCATTATAGTTTTTGGAATACCTCTTAATTTAATTTTATCACACAATTTTCACAAAACAACATATGCTGCAAATAAATAAACAGAAGGTACCCATTCTTCAACAAATCTGTAAAATTCCACCAAAAAAAGCAGTTGCCTGCTTTTTCTGAATACTCGTTTTTATCAGTCTTTGTAGGCTTCCAAAGCCCGCTTGCCGATATCGTGACGATAGTACTGGTTGTCAAAATGGACCTTTTCCGTGACCTTGTAGGCATTTTCAATCGCCTCATTCAGTGTCTTACCGATACCTGAACAACCAAGGACTCTTCCGCCGTTCGTCAGAAGCTTTCCGTCTTCCAGCTTTGCCCCGGCAACGAAGACCATGCTGCTGACTTCTTCCGGAATGGTGATCTCATAACCCTTTTCATAGTGTTCCGGATAGCCGTCGGAAGCCATGATGACACATGCTGCATAACCGTCCATGAACTTCACTTCTGTTTCAGCCAGCATACCGTTTGTCGTTGCCTGCATGATGGTCAGAAGATCACTTTCCAGAAGCGGCAGAACGACCTGCGTCTCCGGATCACCGAAACGGGAATTGTATTCAACGACCTTCGGTCCATCCTTTGTCAGCATCAGTCCGAAATACAGACAGCCGGTAAAGGTGCGTCCTTCTTTATTGAGTGCTTCGATCGTCGGCAAGAAGATCTTCTCCATGCAGGTATCTGCCACTTCCTTCGTATAGTAAGGATTCGGAGCGATCGTTCCCATACCGCCGGTATTGAGACCTTCATCATTATCGTGTGCCCGCTTGTGGTCCATCGATGAGACCATCGGTTTTACAACCTTTCCATCAGTAAAGGACAGAACGGTGATCTCCGGTCCTTCCATGAATTCTTCGATGACGATCTGGTTGCCGCTGGCACCAAACTGCTTGTCCAGCATGATCGACTTGACTGCTTCTCTTGCCTCTTCCCGGCTCATGGCGATGATAACGCCCTTGCCAAGCGCCAGACCGTCTGCCTTGACGACCGTTGGGATCGGACAGGTCTCAACATATTCCAGTGCCTTATCGGCATCATCGAACGTCTCATAAGCTGCGGTCGGGATCCCGTATTTTTTCATGAGGTTCTTGGAAAAGACCTTGGAACCTTCCACGATCGCCGCATTGGCTCTTGGACCGAAGGCTGGGATTCCTGCTTCATTCAAGGCATCAACTGCCCCCATGACCAGCGGATCATCCGGTGCAACGACCACGTAATCCATCTTGTTTTCTACACTGAACTTCACAATCTTGTCGATCTCCTTGGCGCCGATGTTTACACAGATCGCATCTGCTGCGATACCTCCGTTGCCCGGCAAGGCGTAGATCTCTTCGACATTCGGATTTTCTTTGATCTTCTTGATGATGGCGTGTTCACGGCCGCCGCTGCCGACTACTGCAATTTTCATAACTTCTCCTTTTGTTTTCATCTTCATTATATAGAATTCAACAGTCCTGCAGACAACAACTTCCATCACTTGCCTGTATTTCAGAACATACTCCCCCGATCATCTGTTTCCGGAGCTTTCGATCGGCATCATAAAAGAAAAAAGGATCCTTTCAGATCCTCAGGGAAGCGGATGGATCGTCTTTCGATCATCCTCTTCCGCCACATAATATCCCGGAGTGTTGTTTCCGTCTTTGTCGATCATCGTCTTTTTGATCATGACCGCCGCAGCACCTTCCAGTAAGGCAAGTATGAGAATACTGATGAATATGATCATGTTCCCTCCTGTACAGCAGAACCGCTGTCGTATTGAAAAAGTTCTTTCAGCAGGAGACCCGTTTTCTGATCAGCTTTCGTTTTTCCTGTTTCTTCTTTGATCTTTTTCTTCTTCATTATATCTGTTTTCGGATGCAGGCAGGAAGAAGCTGCCTGTAGGACACAGCTTCGATCACTTTGCGTGCTATACTGACATTGAAAAGGAAGTGACAGATATGATCAAAGAGATCCTGACCTACGACATCGAATCCAATGACAATCCACCTATCCTGCGCCAGAAACTGCAGGAAGTGACGGATTTTAACGATGAAAAAACCATATCCTGTATTCAAGACCTCAACGATACCCTTGACGACCTGATCGAAAAGGTAGGAAACAAACGCGGTGCCATCGGCCTGTCTTCCTGTCAGATCGGCTACGACCTGGCAATCAGCGCAGTGACGCTTGGGACAACGCGCTATGTCTTCATCAACCCGAAACTGTTGGAAGAAAACGGAAAGAGACGGCTTTTCCGCATCGGCTGTTTCTCCTTGTACAAGTATCGGGCAATGGTCTATTACAACGACGATGTCCTCATCGGCTATGAGGATGAAAACGGAAACCAAAAGACCCTTCGTCTGCAAGGGGATCAGTCCTGTGTCGTCCAGCATGAGATGGATCACTTAAACGGCGATTTGTTATTTGAACGTCTGGAACACAAAGAAAAAGACCTCTTCGTTCCAAGGGAAGCTAATAAAACTTTCGTTTCCGGAGAAGACTTTGAAACAAAACGAAAACTCGGCTTGAATGAAATATTGAGTACACCGGTCTACTATTCTTCTCTTTTCAATGACTACACTGATTACATGAAGTTCTGCGAAAAAGAAAAAGAAGAAAACAAAGAATTCCTTGAACTGGTCCGGAATAAAACACCGGAAAACGGAACGATCGCCGGCATCTGCGATGACAGCGGCGCTCTTTCGATCCTTCTGGCCAAAGAAGGCTTCAAAGTCACCTGTATTCAAAGCGATGGAGACATGCTGGAACTGTCCAAGGCTATTGCTGCCCAGAATAAAGTTTCGCTGTCTTTCCTGCAGTCTTCCTTTATAGACCTGTCTTCCTTCAATGAGAGCTTCGATACGGTCTTCTCTGCGCATATCCTGGAACGGCTGGAAGACGAAAAACTGCTTGATTCATTAAAACAGGGAATACGTTTTTCAAAGAAACTGATCTTCCTTGTTCCGACCATCGAATATGAAGGAGATACTTTACGCGGCGACGAACATTTAAGAAGCATCTCTGAATGGGAAGCGCTGTTAAAAGATGCAGGTTTCAATATTGAAACTTTAAAGCCGATCGATGAGGGAAGATCCGCACTGATCAGCATCAGTTAGATAACAAAAACAGGAATGATCCTAATGTCACTAACTTAATGTGACATCACAAGGATTCTTTGAAACAGGATGTGAATCAAATCATACCCTGTTTTTTATTTTGACGGATTGATGCCTCTAAGACAGAAAAAAGTTTGAATCATGACGAAAAACCCTTGACAGAAATATGAAAATCGGGCGCTTCGTTTCACTCCGCGCTTTCGTTAAGAAAGTGAAAGGAGCTCATTGAAATGAAGAAATTATATTTAAGATTCAGAAGAATTGTTGTGTTCCTGCCTTATAGAAAGCGCTGCCTGGAGAAAAGCTCATGAGTAAGAAGTCCTTTTCCAGTAAAGTGTTTACCGTATTGGACCATAAGCTCATGAAGCTGGATAAGCTAAAACACGAAAAGGGATTACTGACAAGCGATGTCCATTTCACCAGGAAGGCAAGAAAGCTCGATTTCAAAGAAGATATGAAGATCCTGTTGTCGTGCGGCGCTTCTTCCATGAAAAAGGAACTGTATAAACACTTTGAATATGATGTTGAAACAGTATCTCTTCCCGGTTTCATCAAATCAAGATCCAAGATAAAGGAAGAAGCTTTTAAAGAACTGATGGACAGGATGAATAAGGCTTATCCCTGCAATAAGAAATACAAGGGATATCGTTTACTGGCAATAGATGGCAGTGATCTGGCGATCGAAAAAGATGAAAATGACAAAGTGAGTCTGAGCAGGAACCAAAAGGATTCCTACAGCATATATCACCTCAACTGCCTGTACGATATCCTTAATCACCGTTATCTGGACAATATCATTCAGCCTTTGAGAAAAGAGGATGAGAAGGAAGCGATGTGGATGATGGCAAAGAGATATGAAGGAGATAAGGCGATCTTCGTCGCCGATCGGGGATATGAGACGTTCAACAACTTTGAACACCTGAAGAAAACAGGACACAAGTTCCTGATCAGGGTCAAGGACATCCATTCCGGTACATCCTCACTGAAGAGTTTCAGGTCTCTTCCTAAAAAAGGCGAATTCGATGAAGATGTCCATATCACCTTTACCAACCGGCAGACCAAGTTCATCAGAAACAATCCTGAGATCTATAAGACTGTCATGTCCAATCAGCGATTTGATTTCTTAGATTCAGAGAATCATTTCTATGATGCGGATTACAGAGTGGTGAGAATAAAGATTGATGGATCAAACGAGGAATACGAATCGCTGATCACCAACCTTGATCGGAAACTGTTTCCTGCTTCAAAGATAAAAGAAATCTATAAGCTGAGATGGGATATCGAAGTATCCTACAGACATTTGAAGTATTCTGTCGACCTTAG
>JAEEGL014609182.1_pt1 | contig 17999 bp, 11 predicted proteins | sample 9134231 | NCBI WGS metagenome assembly JAEEGL01 (sample SAMN16246548, study PRJNA631951) | gut metagenome | biome: gut microbiome; feature: rumen; material: fiber-attached | host: Bos | place: Iran: Karaj | collected 2018-10 | reverse complement strand
TTCTGTCTATATCAATCTGCTTAAGTATAGAAACAGGACGAACCGACCCTAACTGTCTGAAATAAAAAAGAAGTCACCAGACTGATGGTGACTTTTTTAGTATATACTCTAATATTATGCGTTTGCTGCAAGAGCCTCTTCAATGCACAGAGCGATCTGGTCAGGGCAGGAAGTTGGACGAGGTCCGCATGATGTGCCCTTAAGCCTCTCTATTACATCTTCTGCCTTCATTCCTTTAACGAGGGACATAATTCCCTTAAGGTTTCCGTTGCATCCGCCCATTACACGGATGTCCTTGATGATACCGTCTTCGATAACTACAGTTGTCTGTCTTGAACAGGTTCCCTGATTTCTTCTTGTGTATTCCATGATATATCTCCTATCTCTCTTTTCTTAAATATAAAACATGAGGAAGTATACCCTTCCCACGTTTTTCATGCAAGTGATAAACTCACATAAAAAGGCCATCCCGAAGGATGGCCATTGATCGTCTGTCTTATTTGCTGTAATCGCCTACTGAGTAGTTGCTCTCTTCCTTTGTTACAAGGATGTCATGAGGATGGCTCTCTCTGAGACCGGCGTTGGTGATCCTTACGAATACGCCGTTATGATTCAGATCCTTTATGGTCGGTGTGCCGCAGTAGCCCATTCCTGACTTGAGACCGCCCACCAGCTGATAGACGTTATCCTTCAGAGGTCCGCGGTAAGGGACCATGCCCTCAACGCCTTCAGGAACGAACTTGGCCTTACCGTCCTGGAAGTATCTGTCATTTGAGCCGTTTGCCATTGCAGATGAAGAACCCATTCCGCGGTATACCTTGAAAGTCCTTCCCTGGAGGATCGTTGTGGCTCCCGGGCTCTCCTCAGTTCCTGCGAACAGGGATCCGATCATTACAGCTGCAGCTCCCGCGGCTATGGCCTTTGTGATATCACCTGAGAATTTGATTCCGCCGTCGGCAATAACAGGAATGCCGTACTTCTCTCCTACTTCTGCACAGTCCATGACTGCCGTGAGCTGCGGAACACCGATACCTGCAACGACGCGGGTCGTGCAGATAGATCCCGGACCGATACCGACCTTGACGATGTCGGCTCCGGCCTTGATCAGTGCTTCACAGGCCTCACCTGTGGCTACATTTCCTGCCATGAGCGTGATGTCAGGGAAAGCTTCCTTGAGCTTCTTGACAGCATCGAGAACTCCCTGGCTGTGTCCGTGGGCCGTGTCTACGCTAAGCAGGTCGACTCCGGCATTCACGAGAGCAGTCGCTCTCTCCATCATATTGTTTGTGATGCCCACTGCGGCTCCACAGAGAAGTCTGCCGTTGGCATCTTTTGCTGAATTAGGATAGATGGCTCTCTTCTCGATATCCTTTATCGTAATGAGACCCTTAAGGACTCCGTTCTCATCGATAAGAGGGAGCTTTTCGATCTTATGCTTCTTAAGGAGCAGCTCTGCGTCATCGAGAGAGATACCCGGCGCTGCCGTTACAAGATTCTCCTTGGTCATGACCTCCTCGATGCGGCGTGTCATATCCGTCTCAAATCTGATGTCTCTGTTGGTGATGATACCGATGAGCACCTTATTCTCATCAACTATAGGAACACCGGAGATGCGGTAATGTCCCATAAGAGCGTCTGCATCGCCTACTGTGTGATCCTTGCTGAGATAGAAAGGATCTGTGATTACACCGTGCTCATTTCTCTTGACCTTGTCGACCTCGGCAGCCTGTGCTTCAATGGACATATTCTTGTGAATAATACCAATGCCGCCTTCGCGTGCCAGTGCGATAGCCAATCCCGATTCGGTGACTGTATCCATACTGGCGCTCATAAGCGGCACATTAAGAGTGATGGTGTCAGAAAGCTTCGTAACGGTGGAAACATCTGCAGGCACGACAGTTGAATGCTGAGGCACCAGCAACACATCGTCAAAAGTAAGAGATTCTTTCAGTATTTTGCTCATTATGCTTCTCCTTTATCGATCTGTGATGGGTAAAAAATAGCTGTAAATAGACATATGCTTATTTTATCTATCTACAGGAGTTCATTTACTAGCTTAATATATTGAAATATATCTTATAGGCATTGACTAAAAAAGTCAATACAACGCAGATTATTCTATTTTTTTAACAAATAAGACATGATAAAGGACCCCTTTACTTGTGTAAAGGGGTCCTAGATGATCGATTGACTCGGTCTAGATTCGATTATTACTCGATGATATCGATAACAACGCCTGAACCAACTGTTCTGCCGCCCTCACGGATAGCGAAACGAAGTCCCTTCTCGATAGCGATTGTTGTGATCAGTTCAACTGTCATTTCAACGTTATCTCCAGGCATGCACATTTCTGTGCCTTCAGGAAGGTTGATAACACCTGTAACGTCTGTTGTTCTGAAATAGAACTGAGGACGATAGTTGTTGAAGAACGGTGTATGACGGCCGCCTTCATCCTTCTTCAGTACGTAAACCTGGCCAATGAACTTTGTGTGTGGGTGGATTGAGCCCGGCTTGCAGAGAACCTGGCCTCTTTCAATCTCGGAACGCTGGATACCACGGAGCAGAGCACCGATGTTGTCTCCTGCCTCTGCGTAGTCAAGGATCTTTCTGAACATTTCAAGACCTGTAACTGTTGTCTTCTTCTTCTCATCGGAAAGACCAACGATCTCAACTTCTTCACCGACCTTGATTGTACCACGCTCTACTCTACCGGTAGCAACTGTGCCACGGCCTGTGATTGTGAATACGTCTTCAACAGGCATCAAGAAAGGAAGATCTGATGTTCTGTCTGGTGTAGGGATGTAAGTGTCAACAGCGTCCATAAGCTCGTGGATGCAAGCATACTCAGGAGCGTTAGGATCTGTGGATGTGCACTCGAGAACGCCAAGAGCTGTACCCCTGATGATAGGTGTGTCATCGCCTGGGAAGTCATACTCTGTCAGAAGGTCACGAATTTCCATCTCAACGAGGTCAAGGAGCTCTTCGTCGTCAACCTGGTCGACCTTGTTCATGAATACAACGATGTAAGGAACACCAACCTGTCTTGAAAGAAGGATGTGCTCTCTTGTCTGAGGCATTGGGCCGTCAGCAGCAGAAACGACCAGGATAGCGCCGTCCATCTGAGCAGCACCTGTGATCATGTTCTTTACATAGTCAGCGTGTCCAGGGCAGTCAACGTGAGCATAGTGACGGTTCTCTGTCTCGTACTCAACGTGAGCTGTGTTGATTGTGATACCACGCTCTCTCTCTTCTGGAGCCTTATCTATGTTGGCGTAGTCAACATACTCGGCCTCACCCTTCATAGCAAGCACCTTTGTGATAGCAGCTGTCAGAGTGGTCTTACCGTGGTCAACGTGGCCAATAGTACCGATATTTACGTGTGGTTTAGTTCTTTCGAATTTAGCTTTTGCCATAGTAAAAAATTCCTCCTACTAATTGTTTAAGAAAATGCTGAAATAATTCTAACAATAAAGCACTAAAAAATCAAGCATATTAGCTTATTTAGAGCTCATGTCAGTCCTTTTTTGCTCTCCGGGACATGATGTTCTCGGCAATTGATTTTGGAACCTCTGAATAGTGGCTCGGCTCCATTACATAGTTTCCTCGTCCCTGTGTCTTGGAACGGAGATCTGTTGCATAACCGAACATGTTCTGAAGAGGAACGAGAGCATTTACCTGCTGTGTTCCATTCCTGAGTTCTGTACCCTGGATCATACCACGACGGCTGTTGAAGTCGCCCATGACATCACCGAGATACTCATCAGGAATAATTGTAGCAACCTTCATGATAGGCTCAAGAAGAACAGGATTTGCCTTCTTCATAGCTTCCTTGAAGGCCATTGAACCGGCGATCTTGAATGCCATTTCTGAAGAGTCGACTTCATGATATGAACCATCGTAAAGGGTGACCTTGACGTCAACTACCGGATAGCCTGCGAGAACACCGGCCTGCATAGCACCCTGTATACCCTGGTTGACAGGCTCGATGTATTCCTTAGGAATAGCACCGCCGACGATAGCATTGACGAATTCATAGCCCTTGCCGACTTCATTAGGCTCAAGTCTGATCTTAACGTGTCCGTACTGACCCTTACCACCAGACTGTCTGGCATACTTGACGTCGACGTCGGAGTTGCCCTTGACTGTCTCACGGTATGCGACCTGAGGAGTACCTACATTTGCTTCGACCTTGAACTCACGGAGGAGACGGTCAACGATGATCTCAAGGTGCAGCTCGCCCATTCCGGCGATGATCGTCTGACCTGTTTCTTCATCGGTATATGTCTTGAATGTCGGATCCTCTTCTGCAAGCTTGGAAAGTGCGATTCCCATCTTTTCCTGACCTGCTTTGGTCTTCGGCTCGATTGCTACACGGATAACCGGCTCAGGGAATACCATGCTCTCAAGGACAACAGGATGCTTCTCATCACAGAGGGTGTCTCCCGTTGTGGTGTTCTTCAGACCGACAGCCGCTGCGATATCACCTGCATAGCAGACATCGATATCCTGACGGTGGTTGGCGTGCATCTGAAGGATACGACCCATCCTCTCGTTTGAATCCTTAACTGAGTTGTAAACCGTTGTACCGGCCTGGACAAGTCCTGAGTACACTCTGAAGAAGCAGAGCTTTCCTACGTAAGGATCTGTAGCAATCTTGAAGGCAAGAGCTGCGAATGGAGCCTTGTCGTCTGCTACTCTCTCTGTCTCTTCGTCTGTATCAGGGTTGATGCCCTTGATTGCTTCGATATCTGTTGGAGCAGGCATATAGTCTACAACTGCATCCAGAAGTCTCTGAACGCCCTTGTTCCTGTATGCGGTTCCACAGAGTACCGGAACGAATGTATTGGCTATTGTAGCCTTTCTGATTGCTGCCTTGATCTCTTCCTCGGAGATTTCCTCTCCGTCGAGATACTTCATCATTATATCTTCATCAGTCTCTGAGAGAGCCTCGATCATGTTGTCACGATACTCCTGAGCCTGGTCAACATACTCCCGAGGGATCTCACCCTCGATAAATCCCTTTGAAGGATCCGGACCGTATGTGATGGCGACCATCTTGATGAGGTCGATCTCGCCGACGTAAAGGTTCTCGCTGCCCATTGGGATCTGGAGCGGGACTGCATTACACTTCAGCCTATCTCTCATCATCCGAACTGAATTGAAGAAATTGGCACCCATGATATCCATCTTGTTGATGAATGCCATTCTAGGGACCTTGTAGTCATTTGCCTGTCTCCATACAGTCTCTGTCTGAGGCTCAACACCGCCCTTTGCGTCAAGTACGCAAACAGCTCCGTCAAGAACTCTCAGTGAACGCTGTACTTCAACAGTAAAGTCAACGTGACCAGGGGTATCGATTATATTGATCCTGTGGCGATGTTCTTTGATCTCAGCAGGTGTCTTGTACTCTGAATGAGCCCAGTAACATGTGGTAGCCGCAGATGTGATGGTGATACCTCTCTCCTGCTCCTGAGCCATCCAGTCCATGGTGGCAGTACCTTCGTGGGTCTCACCTATCTTATGGTTGATACCTGTATAGTAGAGGATACGTTCAGTTGTCGTAGTCTTACCGGCATCGATGTGGGCCATGATTCCGATATTTCTCGTCATCTCAAGTGAAACGTCTCTTGCCATATTTCCCTCCTTATATTATTTTACCTCTCTCTAATCTATGCACATTCAGAATTAATATCTGTAGTGTGCGAAAGCCTTGTTTGCTTCGGCCATCCTGTGCGTATCATCACGCTTCTTGCATGCGCCGCCTGCACCGTTGGCTGCATCCATGATCTCACCGGCAAGTCTTTCACGCATTGTCTTCTCGTGTCTTGCTCTGGAGTACTGTGTCAGCCAGCGAAGGCCAAGTGTCTGACGTCTGTCAGCACGAACTTCCATAGGAACCTGGTAAGTTGCACCGCCGACACGGCGTGCCTTAACCTCCAGCAATGGCATGATGTTTTCCATTGCCTTCTCAAATGTCTCCAATGGATCGTTGCCTGTCTTCTCAGCAACAATGTCGAATGCATCGTAAACGATCTTCTGGGCTACGCCCTTCTTACCATCGAGCATTATGCTGTTGACAAGTTTAGTAACTAACTTTGAGTTATATATTGGGTCTGCCAATACATCCCTCTTCGGAACATTACCTCTTCTTGGCACCGTTCTTCCCTCCTTCATTAAATAATATGATATCTTTGGTACTCAAAAGTGTAAAAAAACTTCTGTCTGCACAAAAAGGATAATTATATATTTGAAATATAAAGACCTAATATGCAAAAATTGTCATTTTACCGTGCTAAAAATTACTTTTTAGCGCCCTTTGGGCGTTTTGCGCCGTACTTTGAACGGCTCTGCATTCTGCCTGATACACCCTGTGTATCCAGCGTTCCACGGATTGTGTGGTAACGAACACCAGGCAGATCCTTTACACGACCGCCACGTACAAGAACAACGCTGTGCTCCTGCAGGTTGTGACCGATGCCAGGAATGTAGCTGGTAACCTCAATGCCGTTTGACAGACGAACTCTGGCAACTTTTCTCAAAGCCGAGTTAGGCTTCTTAGGTGTCATCGTTCTTACAGCTGTGCAGACTCCGCGCTTCTGTGGTGCAGACTGATCTGTAGCGATCTTCTTATGGCTGTTGTAGCCCTTCTGCAGTGCAGGAGCTGTGGACTTCTTTGCGAGAACTTCCCTGCCCTTACGAACCAATTGGTTAAATGTTGGCATGTTTTGCATATCCTCCTTCTTTACTTATTTTCTTAGGTTTTGCGTCGCTTTAGAGCAACACTTAACAAGGCACAAAAAAGACTGCGCCGAAGAGTATTTTACTATTTCGGCACAGTCATGTCAATATAAAATTTTGCTTATAATGGTTATATTTTGCTTAGAATCCGGCTGTCAGATCGTCGTCTTCCTTTATCGGGTTCCTGCTGTTGACAGTCTCGCCTGCCGGGATCAGCTTACCGATGATGACGTTCTCCTTAAGTCCCTGCAGAGGGTCTTCCTTGCCGTGGATCGCGGCGTCGGTGAGGACCTTTGTGGTCTCCTGGAAGGACGCTGCTGACAGGAAGCTGTCTGTTGCCAGGGCAGCCTTTGTGATTCCGAGGACTATATCGGTAGCCTGAGGAAGGACAAGTCCCTCTTCTCCGTGCTCGATCCTCTCCTCGATGTCTTCATAGACCAGCTTGAAGTCCTTGTAGTCCATCGTGGTTCCGCCTATCAGCCTTGATGAGCCCGGATCCTCGACCTTTATCTTCTTCATCATCTGGTGAACGATGACCTCGATATGCTTGTCGTTAATCTCAACGCCCTGCACTCTGTAGACTTTCTGTACTTCTGAGATGATGTAGTCTTCAACTGCCGTACGTCCCTTGATGACAAGTATGTCCGCAGGAGCTGCCGAGCCTTCTGTGAGATAGGCGCCCTTCTCGACCTCAGCGCCGTCATAGATGTAAGGCTGTCTGTGAGCGTCGAACGGTATGAGATAGCTTCTCTCGATAGGAGCACCGTTGTCATCGACTCCCTCGATAACGGCATATGTGCCCTTCTTGGTCTCGTCTATCCTTACCTTGCCGGCAATCTCGGTCATGATGGAGACGACCTTTGGTCTTCTGGCTTCGAACAGTTCCTCAACACGTGGGAGACCCTGTGTGATATCAGATGCAGATGCGATACCGCCCGTATGGAACGTTCTCATCGTCAGCTGTGTACCAGGCTCGCCTATGGACTGGGCTGCGATAGTTCCGACAGCCTCTCCGATAGGTACCGGCTTCCAGTTTGCAAGTGAAGCGCCATAGCACTTTGCACAGACGCCGACCCTTGCCTTGCAGTTGAGAACACTTCTGATCTCTATCTCAATATCCCTCTCAGAGTACTTGCCTGTCTCTTCATCATAGGTTCCGTAGGTCTGGACGATCTTCTTGACATCGTCATTGTCCATCATCTTGTCCTTGGATACTATGACTTCGCCTGTGGCAGGATCCAGCAGGTCGTGGAGAGGATAACGTCCGAGCAGACGCTCGCCAAGTGTCTCAATGACACTGTTTCCGTCGCGGATCTCTCTTACTACGATGCCGTGCTTTGCATGGCAGTCTTCCTCACGGATAATAACATCCTGGGAAACGTCAACAAGTCTTCTGGTCAGATAACCGGAGTCAGCCGTCCTAAGAGCCGTATCGGCAAGTCCCTTACGGGCTCCACGTGCCGAGATGAAGTACTCCAGGATGTTGAGGCCTTCACGATAGTTTGATCTGATCGGTATTTCGATCGTACGTCCTGATGTGGAGGCGATAAGTCCACGCATTCCGGCCAACTGCTTGATCTGGTTCATGGAACCACGGGCGCCGGAGTCAGCCATCATCCAGATCGGGTTCTTGGAATCAAGGTTGTCCGAAAGCGCTGTTGAAACGTCGTCAGTGGCCTTGTTCCAGATATCTATGACGCTACGGTATCTCTGATCTTCGCTGAGGAGACCTCTCTCGAACATCTTCCTTACCCTTGCTACCTCCTGGTCTGCCCGGGCAATGATCTCCTGCTTCTTAGGAGGAATGAGAGCATCACATGCTGCAACGGTGATAGCGCCCTTGGTTGAGTACTTGAAGCCCTGAGCCTTGATCTCGTCAAGGACCTTTGAAGCGACCTCGGTACCGTTGATCTCGATGCATCTCTTTACGATCTGGCCGAGCTGCTTCTTGCCGACCTGGAAATCTATCTCAAACTTGAGCCGGTTCTCTTCCTTTGTCCTGTCCACATAACCGAGGTTCTGCGGGATAGGGTTGTTGAAGATAAGGCGGCCGACGGTCGTGTCGATAAGCTGTGTTACCGGCTTGCCTTCAAATTCGCCTGAGCGGCGGATCTTGACCTTGGCCTGCAGTGTAACGTAGCCTTCGGCATAAGCCATGAGTGCTTCATTCTCATCACGGAATATCATTCCTTCGCCCTTGTCGCCTTCGCTTACCATCGTCAGATAGTATGAGCCAAGTACCATATCCTGTGTAGGAACGGTGACAGGAGAGCCGTCCGAAAGCTTAAGCAGGTTTCTGGAAGCGAGCATGAGATGTCTTGCCTCGTCCTGTGCCTCTTTGGAAAGAGGTACGTGAACAGCCATCTGGTCTCCGTCAAAGTCAGCATTGTAGGCTGTACATACCAGAGGGTGGAGCTTGAGGGCTCTTCCTTCTACCAGTACAGGCTCGAATGCCTGAATACCGAGACGGTGGAGCGTAGGAGCACGGTTGAGAAGAACAGGATGTCCCTTGATGACTGTCTCCAGTGCATCCCAGACTTCTGAGTTTGCCTTCTCAACGACTTTCTTTGCGCTCTTGATGTTCGTGGCGAACTCCTTATCGACGAGTTCTCTCATTACGAACGGCTTGAAGAGCTCAAGAGCCATCTCCTTAGGCAGACCGCACTGGTGCATCTTCAGTTCAGGACCGACGACGATAACGGAACGTCCTGAGTAGTCGACACGCTTGCCAAGCAGGTTCTGACGGAAACGTCCCTGCTTGCCCTTGAGCATGTCCGACAGACTCTTGAGAGCTCTGTTGGATGTGCCGCCGGTGATGGCGCGTCCGCGTCTTCCGTTGTCTATAAGACTGTCAACTGCTTCCTGAAGCATACGCTTTTCGTTCCTGATGATAATATCAGGAGCCGTGGAAGACTCGAGCAGTTTCTTAAGACGGTTGTTTCTGTTGATAACTCGTCTGTAGAGGTCGTTGAGGTCACTTGTTGCGAATCTGCCGCCGTCCAGCTGCACCATAGGGCGCAGATCAGGAGGGATGACCGGCAGTACATCCATGATCATCCATTCAGGACGCTGGCCTGACTGTCTGAAAGCCTCGCAGACTTCGAGCCTCTTGTAGAGCTTTGCTCTCTTCTGCCCGGAAGACTTCTCTGCCTCGGCGCTGAGCTGCCGTGAGAGCTCGTCAAGGTCGATCTTCTCAAGGAGCTTCTTTATGGACTCGGCACCCATGCCGGCCTCGAAAGCACCTTCGCCGTAACGCTCGACGATCTCATTGTACTCGTCTTCGCTCAGCAGCTGTCTGTCTTCAAGAGCAGTGAAGCCCTTGTCTATCACGATGTAGGATGAGAAATAGATTACTTTTTCAAGAGCCTTCGGCGTAACGTCGAGAATCAGTCCGATCCTGGACGGAACGCTCTTCAGATACCAGATGTGGCATACAGGAGCAGCAAGCTCTATATGACCCATCCTCTCTCTTCTGACTTTTGCCCTTGTTGATTCAACGCCGCACTTAGGGCAGATCTGTCCCTTGTGGCGGTTCTTGTTGAGTTTGCCGCAGGCACACTCCCAGTCCTTGGTAGGTCCGAATATCCTTTCGCAGAACAGGCCGTCTCTTTCTGGTTTCAGAGTACGGTAGTTGATGGTCTCAGGCTTGGTAACCTCGCCGTATGACCATGTCCTGATCTGTTCAGGGGAAGCTATGCCGATCTTTATTGTATCAAAAGTGTAATTAGCCATACTTTTGTAATAACTTCCTTTCTGTCCGTGTGCTCCGGTGACACCGGAGCGGATCACAAATACGATTGGTCGTCTGCCCGATTATTCATCCATATCCGGATCGGATGAGCTGAATGAAAAGCCGGAGCCGTCATCGTCAAGAGCAAAATCGTTCTCCGGATCATCGCTGATCTGGAAACCGCCCATATCCCGCTCGTCCTCGTTGAACTCGGTAATGAGTTCTCCGGCGAAGTCGCCTCTAGGCTCGTCATCATCGTAGCCCCGCTTAAGATCAAGCTCGTTTCCTTCTCCGTCGATGACCTTGACGTCGAGAGCAAGTGACTGCATCTCCTTGATAAGCACTCTGAATGACTCAGGGATGCCTGCCTGAGGGATGTCCTCGCCCTTGAAGATGGATTCATATGTTTTTACACGACCGACCATATCGTCAGATTTTACGGTCAGTATCTCCTGCAGCGTGTAAGCTGCGCCGTATGCTTCGAGTGCCCAGACTTCCATCTCACCGAAACGCTGACCGCCGAACTGAGCTTTTCCTCCGAGAGGCTGCTGTGTGACCAGCGAGTAAGGTCCGATGGAACGTGCATGCATCTTGTCGTCGACCAGATGGTGCAGTTTGAGGAAGTATGTATAACCGACTGTAACAGGATTGTCGAACGGCTCACCTGTTCTGCCGTCATAGAGCTGGGTCTTTCCTGTCTCAGGAAGTCCGGCTTCCTTGAGCAGTTCAAATATATCGTTTTCCTTTGCGCCGTCGAACACAGGTGTCATGACCTTGAAGCCGAGAGCCTTGGCTGCATAGCCGAGGTGGACTTCGAGGATCTGTCCGATGTTCATACGTGAAGGAACGCCGAGAGGGTTGAGCACCAGGTCAAGAGGTGTTCCGTCTGCGAGGAACGGCATGTCTTCCTGAGGAAGTATCCTTGAGACGACGCCCTTGTTTCCGTGACGTCCTGCCATCTTGTCTCCGACGGAGATCTTTCTCTTCTGAGCGATGTATACTCTTACGACTTCCAGTACGCCAGGCTTGATCTCATCCGAGTTTTCAGGTGTGAACACCTTGACGTCAACGACTGTGCCGTACTCACCGTGAGGGACCTTCAGGGATGTATCTCTTACATCGCCTGCCTTCTCTCCGAAGATGGCTCTGAGGAGCTTCTCTTCAGGTGAAAGCTCTGTCTCTCCCTTAGGTGAGACCTTACCGACCAGGATGTCGCCGCTTGTAACTTCAGCTCCGATGCGGATGATACCTCTCTCGTCGAGGTCCTTTATGGCATCTTCGCCTACGCTAGGGACTTCTCTTGTGATCTCTTCAGGTCCGAGCTTTGTTTCTCTTGCCTCGATCTCATACTCCTCGATATGTATTGATGTGAAGACATCTCCAGAGACCACTCTCTCGTTGATGAGAACAGCGTCCTCGTAGTTGTAGCCTTCCCATGTCATATATCCGACAAGGACGTTCTTGCCCAGTGAGATCTCGCCGTGGTCTGTTGAAGGACCGTCGGCTATGACCTGTCCCTTCTTTATGAAGTCGCCTTCGGAGACGATCGGCTTCTGGTTTATGCATGTGCCCTGGTTGGAACGCATGAACTTGACTATGTCATATTCGTCCCTTGTGGCCGCGCCTGTCTTTATGACTATCTTGTCAGCGGACACCTTCTCAACAACACCGTCGTTCTGAGCGATGACTACTACGCCTGAGTCGTAGCCTGCCTTGTACTCCATGCCTGTAGCGACTATAGGAGCCTCTGTCCTCAGAAGAGGAACGGCCTGGCGCTGCATGTTGGAGCCCATCAGGGCACGGTTTGCGTCATCGTTCTCAAGGAACGGGATCATCGATGTGGCTACCGAAATAACCATCTTAGGTGAAACATCCATGAACTGGACTTCATCTCTTGCGGCTTCAAGGATCTGGTCGCGGTAACGTGCGTTGACACGCTCATGCACGAAGTGATTGTGCTCGTCCAGAGGCTCGTTGGCCTGTGCAACGATGTATTTGTCCTCCACGTCGGCAGTCATATATACGACATCCTTGGTGACTTCACCGGTCACACTGTCAACTCTCCTGTAAGGAGCCTCAACGAAACCGTATTCGTTGATCCTTGCGAAGGTTGCCAGATATGAGATAAGTCCGATGTTAGGTCCTTCAGGTGTCTCGATAGGACACATCCTGCCGTAGTGAGAATAGTGAACGTCACGGACCTCAAATCCTGCACGGTCTCTTGACAGACCGCCAGGGCCGAGGGCAGAAAGACGTCTCTTATGTGTCAGTTCTGCAAGCGGGTTCGTCTGGTCCATGAACTGTGACAGCTGAGATGAACCGAAGAACTCCTTGATGATGGCGACGAGAGGCTTGATGTTTATCAGGCTCTCAGGTGTGACAGTGTCTCTGTCCTGAGTGTCCATCCTCTCGCGGATGGTCCTCTCCATACGCACGATTCCTGTGCGGAACTGTGCCTGGAGCAGCTCACCTACGGAACGGATACGTCTGTTTCCGAGGTGGTCGATGTCGTCAAAATCGCCTACGCCGTGGCTGAGGCATGTTACGTAGTTGACTGAAGCGAAAATGTCATCCAGTGTGATGTTCTTAGGGATAAGTCTCTCTCTTTCGGAGATCATGAGCTCTCTGAGGACATCCTTGTCTCCGTCTGCCTTTTCGATAAGGGTCTGGAGGACCTTGAAAGATACTTTTTCGTTGATGCCTTCCTCTGTCAGATCAAGTCCCGTAAGCTTCTGGGAATCGACCATTCCGTTTGAAAGGACCTTTACTACGATCTTATTCTCCTGGCTGTCTTCAACTTCGACATATACGCTGTTTACACCCTGCTCCTCGAACAGTTCGGCCATTTCCTCACTGATCTCCTGACCCTTCTCAAGGAGGATCTCTCCTGTCAGTTCGGATATGACGGGCTCCGCTGCGATCTTTCCTACTATCCTGTCGGCAAGAGACAGTTTCTTATTGAACTTGTATCTTCCGAATCTTGAAAGATCATATCTTCTCGGATCAAAGAACAGGTTCTTCAGATGCTGCTCTGAGTTCTCTACCGTCGGAGGCTCGCCAGGCCTGAGCTTTCTGTAAGTCTCAAGAAGTCCCTCTTCCCTGTTGGTAGTGGTATCCTTGAGCAGTGTTGCCTCTATGAGCATCTCCTCGCCGAACAGCTCTCTGATCTGCCGGTCGGATGAAAGTCCGAGTGCGCGAAGGAACGTGGTGACAGGCAGTTTCCTGTTCTTGTCTATACGTACATAGAACCGGTCATTGATATCTGTCTCATACTCGAGCCATGCGCCCCTGTTAGGCATGACAGTGCCGGAATAGAGCTCCTTACCTGTCTTGTCATGGTCAAGCTTGAAATATGCTCCAGGTGAACGGACGAGCTGAGAAACGACGACTCTTTCGGCACCGTTTATTATAAAGGTTCCGGATTCGGTCATCTTAGGGAAATCGCCCATGAATTTTTCCTGCTGCTTGATCTCTCCCGTCTCCTTGTTGAGGAGTCTGATGGTAACCTTGAGAGGTGCAGCATAGGTGACATCACGGATCTTGCACTCTTTTACGGAGTACTTGGTCTGCTCTTCCATGTGATAGTCCACGAACTCAAGCGCAAGCGTGCCCGTGTGGTCTTCGATAGCTCCGGTATCTCTGAATACTTCCTTGATACCCTCTTCGATAAACCACTTGTATGAGGACTTCTGGACCTCAATGAGGTTCGGCATGTCAAGAACTTCGTTGATCTTGGCAAAGTTCATACGCTCCGTGGTACCTAGCATGGTGGGTTTCATTTTCACCATTAATTGTTAATCTCCTTCATAAAAGTCTCATTGATTAATACAAAGGCAACGGTCTCCGCGAAGAACGGAAGAACAGAATTACTTCTTCCGGGTCCTGCGGCAGATCCTTACAAAAAGTCTATTTGTATCTGCCCTGCATGAATGCGGATACAGAATTACTATCCACATAAATGCCTGACAGAGAATTGCCACTGACAATTGTGCAAATAACAGAATTTTGTGTCATAACTTCTATGTTTTAGACAATTTTTCGGGCCAAAACCAGATTTTTGGACTACTAATCCATTATTGTGCAGTTTAAGATTATACTGCTAAGAAATCAATATGTCAATTACGGATATGTAATAATGCAATAATTTGTCATCCGAATCAATAACTCACCATTGATGCCTGCCGCAAATTGAAAATAGTCCGAAAATGTGCTATCCTTATTGGGAAAATAAGGTCGTTTCGGCCATAATAATCAAGTTAAAAGGAGATATATTACTATGTTTAATCTAGCGGTGCTTGGCGCTACGCTGACCTCGATAGTTACGAGGCTGCTCTATGCACTTTTGGTCTACATCGTAGGCAAATGGATCATCGGAAAGATCGTGGGTCTGTTTGAGACAGGAAAGCTTTCTGAGAAGATCGATCCTACACTTAAGAACTTCCTTGTAAGCTTTATAAGGATCGGCCTCTATGTGATGCTCCTGATATCCATCATCTCCCTTCTCGGAGTTCCGATGACCAGCATCATAGCCGTCCTCGCTTCCTGCGGACTGGCTGTCGGCATGGCCATGCAGGGTTCCCTTTCCAACCTGGCAGGCGGTATCATGCTCATGATATTCAGACCTTTCAAGGCCGGAGACTTCGTTGAGGCTGCAGGCGTCACAGGCGTTGTCAAGGAGATCTCTATGTTCTACACAGTCATCACAACGCTCGACAACAAGGTCATTACCGTTCCTAACGGTTCTCTGATGAATTCAAATGTCACCAACTACTCGACAGAGGAACTCAGGAGAGTCGATCTCGTGTTCTCATGTGCAAAGAGCGAAGATCCAAAGGCGATCGAAGACATCCTCAAGGCTGCTATTGCGAAGGATGAACGTATCCTTACAGACGATGCACACGCACCGTTCGCAAGGCTCTCAGGCGGCACGGCACAAAGCATGGATTTCACAGTCCGTGCATGGACCGAAAATGCAAACTACTGGAACGTCTACTTTGATCTGGTCAAGAACGTTACCGAGGGATTCGGAGCTGCCGGTGTAAAGGCTCCTGCATACAGGATCGTTCAGGATTGATCCGAAACTTAGAAGCTTTAAAGGCTCTGCCGTTTCAATTACGGCAGAGCCTTTTTTTCGTGATCTGACAATATGCTATTAGAGTTTGTCGAAAGTCACCATTTCCAGTTCTTCATTGACCTTCTGGCTGATCCTTGAGAACTCTCTCCTGAAACTGCACAGTCCGGGGACTTTCTTCCATTCGCACACGAAATCCGGATCGATGCATTTTACGATGCGGTACGTGCCCTCTATCGCCTCTATGGCCTGCTTGAGGTTGATCTCCGAAGACGGTCTGGCAAGTTCGTAGCCACCCTTGGCTCCCTTATATGACTTGACTATACCGGCCTTGACGAGCTTATGGAGGATCTTGAGAGAGAATCTCAATGAGACCCCCATCTCTTCGCTAATGGAGCCTGCATCCTTTCTGCCCTGCGCATTGGCGAGGCAGTATATTATCCTGACTGCGTAATCAGTTTCCTGAGTTATGAACATATTGTCTATCCTTAAATGTGTCTGTTTGTATCAGTCGAGAAAATCTCTCAACTTCTTGTTCCTGCTTGGGTGGCGGAGCTTTCTGAGCGCCTTGGCCTCTATCTGCCTGATTCTTTCACGGGTCACGTTGAACTCTTTTCCAACTTCTTCGAGAGTTCTCGGTCTTCCGTCTTCCAGACCGAATCTCAGCCTGAGGACCTTGGCCTCACGGCTCGTCAGGGTCTCGAGCACGTCATTGAGCTGCTCATGAAGGAGCGTGTGAGTAACTGCCTCTTCCGGTACCGGAGCATCATAATCAGGTATGAAGTCTCCCAAGTGGCTGTCCTCTTCCTCGCCTATCGGGCTCTCAAGGCTGATCGGTTCCTGAGCAACCTTGAGTATCTCTCTGACCTTCTCCACAGGCATGTCGAGTTCAGCCGCAAGTTCCTCAACAGACGGATCCTGTCCGTTCTTGTGGAGCAGCTGACTCTGGACTTTTTTCACCTTATTGATGGTCTCTACCATATGGACAGGGATCCTTATGGTCCTGGCCTGATCCGCAATCGCTCTGGTGATGGCCTGTCTTATCCACCATGTAGCGTATGTGGAGAACTTGAAGCCCTTGGTGTAGTCGAATTTCTCGACAGCCTTAATGAGTCCCAGATTGCCCTCCTGGATCAGATCCAAGAACAGCATTCCTCGGCCGACGTATCTTTTCGCGATGGATACCACGAGTCTGAGGTTTGCCTCAGCAAGCTTCTTCTTTGCATCAAAGCCCTTCTTTGCAACATTTGAGAGATCCAAATGCTCTGGCTGGATGAGGTCCTCTATTTCTGTAGGGCTTCCGTATTCGCTGACGTCCACCCGTGTGATCTGGCCCTTGAGTGCCGGCATCCGTTTCTCCCATAGAGCAATGCTCTGTCGAACGGCCTTGGAATAGTTGTTGAACAGATTGTTGCAGAATGTCCTGATCCTTCCCGACTTGCAGTCGGTATCGAACTCCTTCATCAAACCGAGAGACTTGATGAATTCATTAAGCGGTGTCTCCACATCTATGTCCAAAGTGATGTGCCGTTTGGATTCTCCGCCCTCTTTCTCCCTAAGCTTTTCATTGATGTCGGAATTGATGTTCAGCGTAAGGTTTTTGAAGTATGGAAGGTACGCGTCGTATAGCTCCTTTTTTGCATTCTCGCCCCGCTGTATCGTCTCTGCCAGCTCTATCTCCTCCCGGGCAGACAGGAGAGGGAATGAACCGATCTCCTTCAGATAGACCTTGACGGGGTCATCAATGTTTACTCCTTCGTTTGCAAGAGTCTTTTCGAACTGTTCGATGTTTGCCTTCGTCAGAAGTTCGCCCTCTTCTTCGCCGGTATCGAGTATCTCAATGCCCCGGGCTTCGATCGACTCGTAGATCTTGTCTACTCCGTCCGGGTCAACGTTCGCATCCTCGAAGAAGGTGCCTATCTCCGCACTTGTCAGCTTGTTCTGGGATTTCTTTCCCATTTCGATAAGTTCAGGAAGTGTAGTTGTCTTCTTTTCCTTTGTGCTCATGCTTACCTCTCTGTTTATTTTTTCTTCTCGCGCATGCGGTCAAGTCTCTCTTTAAGCTCATCCAGTGACTTTTCACCAATTTCAGACTGACTCATCTTTGCTGTAAGAAGATTGTTGATATACATATCGACATCGCGTTCTCCTATCACGGTATCTGCGTTTCTTGCGAACACCATGGCCAGAGTCTGTTTTGCCGAGTCTGACAGATAATATGACAGTGTGGAGTAATCCACGCTTATGCCCTGACCGATCAGGTCAATGAAAGCAGTATATGCCTCTCTCATATCGCTGTCAGTAAAGTTGTCTGCAGTAAGCTTTCCTGCCACTGTGCCGTAATAATGGTTTTCCTTCACCATGGCACATATGATCTGCTGCTGCAGGAATGTCTTGTTGAGGGTATTCGCCCTGTTTTTCCAGTCGACCTTTATGGTTCCTGCGATCCCCTCTCGGTCA
>JAEEGL013973033.1_pt1 | contig 17999 bp, 17 predicted proteins | sample 9134231 | NCBI WGS metagenome assembly JAEEGL01 (sample SAMN16246548, study PRJNA631951) | gut metagenome | biome: gut microbiome; feature: rumen; material: fiber-attached | host: Bos | place: Iran: Karaj | collected 2018-10 | reverse complement strand
TATATCCACCCGAGGGCATCGAACTCATCTTTCATCGGCACGCGGAACTCCGCCTCGCCGCTGATCACATTGTGGCGGAGCAGGATGTTGTCGCAGAGGAAGTTCTGAATATCCTCCGCCGAAGCCCGCGTCTCCCGCCAATTCTTCTTGTGCTCCTTCGCCTCCGTTTGCTCAGAGGACTCGGTTGATTTCTTTTTTGCCATATCTTAATTACAAAATCACACGGCGAAGTTACGAAATAAGCTACAGCCATACAACAAAAAAGCTGATTCTTTTGGTTCTTAAAAAGTCTTAATTAATCAAGCTAACTTGCTCATTTACACGGCTTTTCAGCGTCTGGAACTTTTCATCCAGATTCGAGTGGCGGGGGTCGGTCAACCAGCGAAACAGGTCGTTCTTGGTGTAACGACCAGCAAGCACAGAAGAGCCCGACTGCAGCAGCCGGGCTATCTCGTGGTAAATAAGTTTCTTGGAACCCCTCGGCAAGTCGGGACGGAAGTCTAATCGCTCAACCAGCCGAGGGTTTTGCTGAGGGTTTTTCAACAAGGGGCCAAGACGGCGTATCATTGCGTCGTAAGCCCCGTAATACTCACTCCTAAAAAAGTTCACTAACAAAGGAACGTTCTTTGTTTTGGTTTTAACAATCATTTTTACCGGTAGGTTTGGTCACTGCCCTATGGGCGGCCGGCCAAACCTCGGTAATGCGTCCGGGGCCGGTTATCAGGTCTTATGGTCTATTCAAAAGATGTCAGGTCAAAAGGCATACAAAAGCTCCGGTGTCTCACGACAGCGGAGCAGAGCAAAATCAACTTAATTCAATTAATCTATCTTCATAAGTTATTTTAAGTATTTGATGTGTGTTTCCTTCGGCATGGTGATCACGAAGCGGCACCCGTCATGATAGCACTCATCGTACACCATATTGCCACCCAGACTCTCGGCATGGCGTTTGGCGAGCGGCAGTCCCAGTCCGAGACCTTCCGAGAGGTCGTTCAGCTTGGTGAAGAACTCGTAGTTCATCGCCTCGGGCAGTCCAGGGCCCTTATCCTCGATGGTGAACTGCACGGTGCTGGCAGTCTCCGTCACACTCACCCTGATCCAGACGGCATCGCTGTACTTGGCGGCGTTATACACCAGCTCGCGGATGGTACGCTTCAGGAAGAGATGGTTGGTGAGTATCGTGGTGCTGTCGGGTAGTTCGGTATAGAATTCGATAGGCACATCGGGGAAGTTCTCCTTGGTGAAATCGATACACTCACGGGCTACCGCATTACACGACACCAGTTCCTCACAGCGCAGTGTCTTTTCCTCGATCGTCCCCATCTCCGAGCTGTCGTACAGCATCATCACCATACGGTTCAGGTGTACTGCGTTGTGTTTCATCATCAAGATGATATTCTTCAGCTCTTCATCGCCCATATCCATACTGCCGCCATCGGCGGTCTTCAGTTTCTCATCCCTAAGAACCTGACCGAAGCCCATAATAATGTTCAGCGGTGTACGTATCTGGTGCATCACGTTCTGCAGGAACAGTGTCTTGCGCTTCAGGGCCTCCTCTTCCTGTTTCATGGCGCTATCCAGCTTCTCATTATGGCGCCTGATACGCTCGGTAGCTTTCTTGATGGATACCACGTTATTCATAAGTGTGTACTGCATGCCCACAAAGCTATTCTGCATCCTGCCCACGGCATCTTCGCGCATGGAGACGGGGATAGTGCATTCGTAGTGACCGGTTGCTATCTGGTCCGACATCTCCGCCAGACTGCCTATCGGGGCCAGTGCCCGTCGCACACCCCAGCATACCAGCAGTGTGATGAGCAGCATACCGAGGATGTCGAGGATAACCACCAGCAGCACCATGCTGTGATAGTTGGCCATCACATCGCCGGCAGGACAGACCATCGTCAGACTCCAGTCGGTCTTGGGTATCGCACAAGAGAACACATAGTCCTGATTACCGAGTGCTGTCTTTGTATATAGCAAGGTGCTGTCGGGATGCAGCAGGATGCGCCCCTCACCATCCTGTACCACGAAGTAGGCATTCGGATAGGGATAGTCCATGCTATAAATCATCTCAGACATCTGCCGGAAGGACATGCCAGTGGACAGCACGCCCACGGCCTTGCCCTGTCTGACAATCGGACGACTGTATATGGCCAGTGTACGGTCGAGGCCCGTCAGTCCTTGGGTATCTTCTATGTTCAACAACCTCCAATCGCTTTTGACTGTAGTCATGGCCTGTTGATACCATGCCTCCTCGGGATATTTGTACTCGGTTTCACGTATCGATGTGAACACACCCGACTGGTTGGCTATGAGGCAGCCATAGGTGTGACGGTTATGATTGACGATGCTGCGGGCCAGCGCCTTCAGCGAGTCGGGTTCGAAATAAGCCTCGGCCAACCATAGGTTCGCGTTGGCAGCCGTCTCTACCAGGTTCATTTGGTTTATTACCTGCTGCTGGGCGGTGTTGAGCACGCTGGCGGCATGCTCCCGGGCCAACTGACGGATCAAATAGCGCGACTGCAGGAACAACAGACCCGCCACCACCACATAGAGCGACAGGGCCACCGACAATACGCCTACAGTGAGCTTGGCCGTGAGGCTGCGCGATATCCTACTCATACCCCACCCTCCTTTCCGTCAGCTTTCTGGGCCGCCTGCAGCTGCTGGTCTAACAGACTCACAATGGCCTCCGACTGTGTCTTGATAATGCCGAACGTCTGTTCAGTCTCTTCCATCGTCAGCGTTTGGAAGTCATCGCAGAGTGTACGCACGCTCTTGTCGATGGCCTCCGTGGGTTCCACCATCTGATTGGTCATATTATGCAGGAAGGCGGTCTTCACGCTGTTGGCTCTGTGCACATTGCTGAAGGCCTTGATCAGATCCTTGGTGCGCTGCTGTTGTTGGGCGTTCAGTGCCTGTTGCTTCTTCACGAACCCGGCATGCAGCTGCTGTATCGTCCTGAAGTTATGCTCCATCCGTCCTATCTCGTCGTCGCGGTGCAACTCGGGCATCTGCTCGTCGTAGTGGCCCTTGGCCACGCGCTGTGCCGAGTGGGTCAGGATCTCCAGTGGATACAGGTGACGGCGGATGACCAGCCAACACAGTACAAACAGCACAATGATAGCCAGCACGGCGGCCGACAGCAGATACCAGAACAGACGGTTGTAGCGGCCATAGATATCGTCGACGGGATAGACCACACCCACGCTCCAGGCCGGTCTTGTGAGAGCCCTACCGGCAACCTCAGTATGCTTCAGCGGCTTGTAGAACACGCGCCACTGCTGACCATCCATCAGGAACGACTTCTGTCCCGTCAATCCGGCCAGCATCGACTCGGCTACCTCCATCACGCTGTAGTCGGCACCTCTGTGAATCTGTTCAAACACCGTCTGGCGTGTCAGCTTCCGCTTGTCGGGGTGCACGATGAACGATCCGTTGCGCGCCAGCATCATGGCATAGCCGTTGGCCGAGGGTTTGACGGCAAGAATGATCTTCGACAGCAGCTCTATCGACAGATCGACAGCCAGCACGCCTACGTACTCACCCGAGGCGTCCTTGAAGGGCAGGCAGAAGGTGGTGATAGGTTCACCTTCAGCCTCGTCGTTCTTCAGCGGGTCGATCCATATCGGATATTTCGTCTGCATCGGCTCGGTATACCACCGCTGATGGAGATAGGGTCTGCCGGCATAGGAATGGCTGACCTGCAGCTCGGTAGAGCCGTCGACGTCCTCGCGGTGCACATAGGTCATAAACAGATTTCTGTCGGGATAGTAATAGGGCTCGAACACGATGGCACAGCCTTCCACATAGGGATTGCTCTCCACCAGCTCGCGGCAGAAGGTCTCCATACGCTCGGGCTCGTCGAGATGCTCAATGAGGTTGAAGTACATGTTGCCCGTGGTCTGCTCCACGCTCAGCATCACATTGTCTATCTGCTGCACCGTTGCATCAAGGGTCTGGCTGGCATAGCTCATGGCCTCCTCCTTCAGGGCACCATGAACAAAGTGGAACATTACCACCAGCGTAGCCGTTAGCAGTGCCAACCCGTAGACCACCATCATACTGATGCGCAGCGACAGGTTCTTGGTGATGAATCTCAGCAGCATCTGAATGTATTTAAGCCTTGATATTAAAGTAAATGCGCGTTCCCGGCGTGTAATGAGTATCGATGTTGATCTTACCGCCCAAAAGACGGACAAGCGCTCGGCAGAGACGCAGGCGCACCACGATGATCTTGATTGAAATGTCGGTATCGCGCAACTTCTCGAAGGCAATCTCCCTCACGTCTTTGGGAATGCCCAGACCTGTATCGCTGACGGCGAACATCAGGTAGTTCTGCTCATCCTGCGAGTAACGCTTCACCTCGAGTACAATCTCGCCCTCATGGGTGAACTGCATAGAACTGCGCAGCAGTGCTACCAGAATCATTTTCAGCAGGCCCTGGTTGGTGAGCGCCTTGTCTTCATCCTCCAGATACGTCTCCACGCGTAGATCCACGTCACCGTTCATGTAATGCTGGCAACTCTCGAACACGTCCTGACAGAAACTGTTCACAGCCACATAGTCCTTTCGCTCTATCTGCTTCCTTTCCTCATAGTACATGATCTTAAGCGTGCTGTCCACCATCTCTCGGATGTAGTCGGCGCGCTCATCCATTTGACTGCGTACCTCATGCCACTCTTCCTGACCGGGTCTTAGGTCGGCCGAATTGAGCAGCTCCATATAGCTGGTCATGCCGTTGTGGAGGGCCTGGATCTCAGTGAGTACCTTGTAGTAGAAGTCAAGTTTGCTGCTCAGCATCTGGGCCTGCTTCTCCAGTGCCACACGGTCCTTCATGCGGTCCATGTGAAGGGACTGTAGTTGTTCCTCCGGCTGATCCTCCATATCGGCCTCCTGACGGGCCTTCACCTTGTCAATCTGTTCCTTGGCAACGGCTCTCACCTTCTTGATGGCTCGTCGCCAATAGGCCGCTGTCAGGCTGATCGCGATGATCACCAACACGATGGCCGCCACAATTTGCATAATCAGGTCTACCATAGTTCTGTATCTTTATGTAATTACTTATTCTTTAATATTGAACACCACGCAGGTGCCTTTGTCAATATGAGGATCGACATAGATGGTGCCGTCGAGCAGGCGTACTAACGAGCGGCATATCATCAGACTCATGCCTGTGGACTTGAGTTCCCAACCCTCGTCGGGCAAAACGTCAAACACTGTTTTCCGGTATTGTTTAGGAATACCCAGCCCCGTATCGTTGACAGTAAACGACACGTAGCCGCACAGACTGCGATTGGTAACACAGAGGGTGATACTGCCGGCAGTGGTGTGGCGTAGCGAGGCATCGAGCAGATGACACAACGTTTTCGTGAGACACTCCTCGTTGGTAAATATCATCAAGTCGTCATCCAGCGTAGTCTCAAGTGAGAGTTTTACGCCGGCAGGGGTGTAGTTCTGGTAATGGTCTATCAACTGGCGGCACACGTGGTTGATGGCCACATGATCGTTCATTGGTACCTCGCGCATTAGTTCGTAACGCGTCAACTCTACCATCTTGTCGATAATGAACTTCATGCGCTGTGCATCATTTTTCATACGGGCCACCTGAGCTATCGTATGATCGCTTTTGAAGCTCATCTCCTCGGTACAGCCGAGTATATCTACCAAAGGGATATTCAGTTCCTGGAAGATGTTACTCAGCATTTGGCGCTTCATCTGTAGCGACCGCTCCGAGGCCTGACGAGCCATCTTCTCGTTCAAGCGCAGAGTCTGGGCCGTCTGCTCCTGGAGTACCTTCTCACGGAAGTGCTTCTCTAAACACTTCATAGAACGGCGATACTGGCGGTGGAACAGCCAGAACAGCGCCACCAGCACCAGGATACCTCCTATGAGCAATACAACAGCCATATTATATCAGTTTTTAATCCTTATTCATAAATCCACAAACAAACCAACACATACAAACGCAAAAGCGCTCTGACTTTTTCCAAGTCAGAGCGCCGCAGGGGTATCAGTTACCTTATAGACTAAGGTTTAAATTCATTGAACATTTTTACTTCCTCATTAAACCTATCGATTATCTCATCTAATTTCGGATGGTTACGAGGAACTATCATTGCTATATATTCCGTTAATCTCTTTCCATCTTTTATTTCTCCTTTCACCTCAGTAGCAACAATCACATATTTCTGCTGCTGTTCAGCTCCGTTAAACCAGCGTAAGAACAATCTGGCACGCTGTGCCTGCTGGTCATTATCTGTGCTACACATGTAAAGAAGCACATTGGGGTTCACACGGAAGAATTCCTCTATGATACAAACTACTGTCTGGGCTATCTTCTTATCACCGGGCGACTTTGTGTGCTCGGGATTAGAAAGATTAAACCAATAAGCCGTATAATACGGATTGGCATCCAAATCAAAGTCTACAAGATACTTGATGCCGCGGTCGGTCTCAAAACGATAAATATCTCCATCACTCCATATCTTATACGGAGAATAGATGTTGATACGCGTAATGTCAAGGGCTGTTATCATTTCACTGCTATATCATAATAATGTGAATCAGCAGCGATTTTCCTCAGCCGTTCCTCTTCAGCGAATATCTCGTTTGCCTTTCTCTGAAAAGCATCCTTGCGGTCTCTGGCTCTTTGAAGCCAAGCCAAAACCTCTTCGCGTGTTCGTTTCTTATAATTTGTCTTTGCTTCCATAATACTTTTCTTTTGTTTCTGGCTGCAAAGATAGTGCAAACCGAACAAAAAAACAAATTTTATTTGAGTTTTTTTAGGTGCAGCCTATCTTCGGCCTTTTTTAAGGCCAAAGATAAGAAGACTTTCTGGAACTTCCAAACTTTTAGCAGAGTTTTTATCCTCTGCGGCGATTCTGTGTCAGTAAGTTAAAGAACGACTATCATAATCCACCTGCGAGATAATAGCCTGTGGGATATACCCCAGTGGCATATAGTCTTGCGGAAACAGTTCCTGATGCACAGAATACAAAGGAAAGTCAGAAGGCCTGTCTGTCTCTGCTGGCGGAGTGATTCTCGACTCTTTCTCCCCATAGAGCACAAACTTCTGCATATACTTATCACCATAGGCAAACTTATACATAATGCTGTTGGCAAACAACCGCCGTTTGATACGGTACGACCGCGTCTGATTCAGGATACCCAGCAGCGAGTTGGCCTTCGAGAGCAACTCCTCCCTGACGCGATGATCGCGCAACTTGTACTCGGGCGTGCGGTTCATCCTGACGATCTCGGTCTTCATGCGCTTCAACGTCTTACGCTTCACATAGCGTCGGTAGGGCTTCAGGTGGATGCCCAGGAACGACACGCCATAGCACACATCGGTGAGCTTCGTCTTCTTTAGATTCAGGTGCAGTCCCAAATGTTCGCGCAGATAACCATCGGCCTTTGGCACAATCGACAACAGCCATTCCGGATCATTGCCAATGCAGAAGGCATCATCCACATACCGCCCGTAATGCTTCACCTTCAATACCCGCTTCATATACTGGTCGAAACCATTCAGGTAAAGGTTAGAGAAAAGCTGACTGGTCAGATTGCCTATGGGCAGACCTACACCCTCGGGTGAGTTGCGGAGCGATTTCGACGGCGGCAGTTGCAAGAATAGGCGTAAAGGGTCGCGGTATTCGCAGTTCACCATCGGGTCGTAAAGCACCACCATCTTCACCAGATACTCCACCCAGCCAAAGATTTTCAGGTTGCGCAGGAACCGGCCCTTACGGTCGCGCTGTGCACCGATACGCACCATCAGCTCCTGCACCATGCCATAGAGCTTCCATCGGTCGATGCTCATGAAGTAACTGCTGATATCTATCTGCAGGGCATAGCACGGCTGCGTATAGTTGCGCGAGCAGGAACGGATATGATGTTCCAGACGGTCGATACCGAACCCCGTGCCTTTACCCTTCCTGCACGAATAGCAGTCATAGATCAGCAGTTTCTCCAAATGGGGATTCAAGAAGTTAAAGATCAAGTGGTGCACCAGACGGTCGCGGAAGTCGGCTGCGATGACCTCCCGCATCACGGGATCGGTCACCAGAAAGCAGATGCTTGGCCGCATCACATATCGGTGCTCCAGAATACTTTGCGCTAAATCACATATCTCATCCTCTCGGTTCATACCGAAGCGGATACAGTTGTTTGTGCCTGCCTTGTTCCTACGTGCATCACGATAGGCACGCTGCAGATAGCGCACCAATAACAGGTAGTCTGCCTGTTTTTGATCCATAACGAACCCTTTCCATAAAAAAGAGGTGATCGTGACGAGCGCAGATGCCTCGGCAAACAGGCGGACAGAGAAGCCGTTGCCCGGGTTGTTCCAATTGTTACCGTTGACGTTCGACGGGTTGAAGTTCATGTTGTGAACGTTAGACGCATCCCTTGCTGTAGCCGACCAGTAGTATCCGTTGGCCGGATTGGTAGCAGAGGAGGCGCGCCGAACGGTACGGCAGTCGTAACCACTGGCGCTGAGCCTGCAGGGAGGGGGCATGTGAATGATCTGTTGTTGATGCCACGATCCCCACGAAGGACCCTCCACATTCTCTTGGGAGGATATAACCAGCAGGTGTTTGGGGCCTGCCGGTGGGTTACCGAATCTGCAATGTCTCTCTACGGTTGCGCGGCTCATCACTGAACACCGCTCATAGTGCAACCGCACTCTAGACTGCCCTTCTCGGGCCTCGTCACGATATCACCTCTGTGACTAATTAAACCTTTTAATCTATCTATTCTCTATTATTTTTTCTCACTTTGTTTCTTGAAATAACTCTCCCACTGTCCTAACTGCTTGGAGATGTCGCTCACCTTGATACTGAGATCGGCACTCTGCTTGTCCTTGAACTGGTTCAGTTCCTGGGCTACCTGGAACAGCAGGCGAACCTCTACCAACTGCAATCGGCAAAGACCTATGGCCTTGAGTTTATCATCGCTGATATTGGCCTGGTAAATCAGCACCAACAGTTTCTGCAGTTGCAGTTTCATTTGCTCGGCCAGCGTGAAACGATACTCACGCTGCATGTTGCCACTGATGCGATACACTTGCACCAACAGGTCGAAGGTTGATTTATACACGGGCAGGTTCTCGTAGTTCATACGGCAGTGCCCTTTCCATCATTAAGCATATGCTGTAGTTCTGATATAAACAGCATGGCCTGCATCGGTGTAGAGCCTGCCAGGTTATACTGGCGCAGCCTACGCAGCACCTCGGCATCGGTGGTATCCAACTTCGCATCAGGTACAGGCAGAGGAGAGTGATGCGAAGCTGGGAAAGAAGGAGTCGCAATAACATCTTTCTGGTGGAGGGGAACATTATCCTTCCAATTCAGGAACTGCTGCTCATCAATCTCCACCTCGACGGGGATGCTCACCGTACCGTCGGCATTCTCTATATACTGACAGCCTAGCGACGGGAGCGACTTCTGGGGGAAACCTATCGACACCACAAAGCTATTACACACCTTGTAGAATTTGCGCACGGCCTGATAGTCGCGCACATGGTGCACAAACAGATAGGCACTGCGCTCGTAGGCTCTGTAAAACAGGCTACCCTCGCGGTACAGACGCACACTGTGGTCCGTCTTTGTCTCAGCTGTCAGTATGTCATGAATCGATGCCATATAAATATTTTATTTTTCGGACCGCCTTACGGCGGTCAAATTGGGCGGGCGGCGAAACCGCCCGCCATGATTTAATATTTCGAGATGCCTTCGGCATTATTTTCTATCTGTCGGCAAACAGGCGGACAGAGAAGCCGTGGCCCGGGGCGTTCCAACCGTTACCGCCGACGCCCGACGGGCTGAAGATCATGTCGTGAACGTTAGACGCATCCCTTGCTGTAGCCGACCAGTAGTATCCGTTGGCCGGACTGGTAGCAGAGGAGTAACTGCCTGCCGCATAATCTCTACTATTGTTTCCTTTATGTCCACAAGCCGGTATCACGACTGTATAGTCAGGCGATGCCCACCAACTTTCGTTACTGATTGTCGAGATGGTGATACTCTGATCTGTTCCTACATACTTCACCTGAACAGTCAGTGATTTATATCCGCCTGCTGCCGGATCAGCCGTTTTATACTCATAACGATAGGCACATGTATATTGTCCGTTTACATAGTTTCCACCGCTTAGTTCCTTAAAGCGCAGACCATAGCCTATATAGGTATGAGCAGCATCATTAGGACAGTTATAATCATTGTAGAACACCTGATTAACAGCATAACTGTATGTGCCATTGTTGTTCGTGACACCCCAAGCCACCGTCTCACTCAGATTACTCGACGAACCACGCTTATATGTTATTCGCTGACCATCAGAACCGCCCATGCTCGAGTCGTTGGTACCTGCGTAATATGGGGCTATAACAGAGCACCATTCTGCCTTCGAGGGCAGGTGATAACCAGCCAAAGCTGTACCCTTAATGAACTTGTTCATGTTTGTTGTTGGAGTACTTGTATTTGATCCCCAATAGAAATAGGCGCTGTTATTCGGATTATTATCCGTCGCCATGGTTGTGGCCGTTTTCATATTATATGGAGCAATGTACTCAATGGGCAGTTTTACGTTGCTTGCGAGTGTAAGGGTATAACTGGCCGTAGTTGTAGCATAAGTATAGTTCGTGCCATCAGTAACGGTAGCAGTAATCGTGGTTGAACCAGAAGCAAGAGGTGTTACCTCGCCCGTAGAAGGATTCACAGTAGCCACACTCGTATTACTACTCGAATAGGTGACGCTACCATCGCCCGTCTTGGTCAGGGTATTGGTAAAAGCACCGTCCGACACTTTGCGCGATACGGTTGTCGTAGCATAAGAAATGCTGCCTGCTGCCTTAACAACCAAATTATAGGTGTACTCATTGCCGGCAGCCAGCGTGATGGCCGAGGGCAACGTATAGGTCCTGATGTTGCCTGCCGTGGTAACAGCCACAAAGGTGGCACCGCTACTGAACGACTGTGCGGGCACGAGGGCTGTACATGTAAAGTCGGTGGTGGTAGATCCCGTAAAGGCTGTGACCACCGTCTCGCCAGTGATGACCTCTGCAGAGCCTACAGCCCCGGTGCTCGGCGTAAACGGCACACGGCGCTTGATGCCTCTTAACTGTACCTTCGTAACCGTGACGCCATTGGTGGTGACACCGATCTTTACCTTCGCCATTTTATGGGCAAAGGAAAGCGCCCCTGTAGGACTGGCCTTTGTGATATTGGCCGAGGCGAACATCAGGTCGCTCGAACGGTAGTTGGCATCCGTACTCTGATCGGCAAGCACAGAGAACGTGGTCGTGGTGTTTGTCACTGTCGACGGGTAATAGGCACGTACATCAGTGCTCGTGCCTGAGAGTGTGAAATAAGGTATGGTAGCCGCCGTGGTACCACCAGAGCCATCGGCCGTAAAGGTGGTGGCAGAAAGCGAGGTGGTACCACTGGGGAAGAAAGCATAGAACGACTGGCCGTTATCCAACTGCGCCGACTGCAGCGAGGTGCTCGTGGTACGGGTGGAATGCTTAGCGGCAACAGTATCCGAACTATGAAAGACTGCCGTTGCCGTCAGACTGATGGGCACGCGGCCCTCCACACCATCATCGATACGGTCCTCTATGCAGGCGCCAAGCGTCAGCATCAGGGCTAGTATGGAAAGGGCTGCTAATCTATGCTTCATATCGCTACTTTTTTAAGAGAGAGTCTCCGTTCCACCGTTCACCAGGGTTACCGTACCGCCGTCGGTCCAAGTGGTGATGGCGGTAGTAAGTCCGATGGCTGCGGCATTGACCGTGATATTAAAGGTATAGGCACTGCCGCTGTCGAGCACCTTCGACGACAGGCTGTAAGTAGCCGTACCCATATCAGTGATCACCTGCAGGAACTCACCCGTAAATCCTCCTGCCTCGGGAACCACGAGCGCGGCACAACTGGCGGAGCCCGACGAGCCACCTGTATAAGCGGTAATATAATCGCTGGTGGTATTGGCATCGGTGAGCGTGGTTCCGAGCGTACAACTGAGCGGCGTGGTGATGTCGATGGTGCGATGACCACCCACGATACGTACATCGGTGATGGTGTTCACACCAGGCCCTACCGCAGCCGAGACGATGATCTTCGTCATGCGATGAGAGAACGTCAGCGTGCCACTGCCCGTACCGGCTCCCGCAGAACGGGTAGCCGAGCAGGTGGCATACATCAGGTCGCTGGCCTTGTAGTTCGCAGCGGAGGTCTGATCGGCCGCTACTGAGAACGACGTCGTGCCGTTGGTGATCGTCGAAGGATAATAGGCATGTACGGTGACGGAGGTAACAGCTGCAGGGAAATAGGGCTGCGTGGCAGGGGTGGTATTACCCGAGCCATCGGTGGTATAGGTAATATGATCGCCAACCACATTTCCGATACGCACACCCGCTGTTGGGAAGTAGGCATAGAAATGCTCACCACCATCGAACTGCGTGGACTGGATAGAGGTTCCTGCACGGGTAAGCACTGCCTCCGTTGAGCCCTGCCTGTCACCCTGAGGAGCAACAATGGCAGAAAGGCTAATGGCAGACAGATCGCCGCCATCGACAGGCGAAGAGCCCGACAGGTCGTCCTCTATACAGCCAGCAGGCAACAACAGTAGTCCCGCCAACATGGATAGTACCAATATCGTCCTACGCATAACCGTCATAACATTTACACTCCCAGTGGTTTAGAGATTGATGGTAGGCGTTTCGTTACCACCATTAGCCCAGTCGTTGATAGTTACCGATTCAAGTTCCAGACCAGCCAGATTGAGCGTAAAGGTGTAGGTGTACTTACTGCCTGCTGCAAACGTCTGGTTGGCCGTTAGTGCATAGGTATAGTCATTACCATTGTACGTAATCGTAAAGAGCGTAGTTCCGCTGTTGACTGTTTGTGGCACAATGATACCGATGTTGCTGGCCTTGTCGCCCGTGATGGTAATATCACTGGTACTACCACTAGCCGCAGCTGTGACCACACCCGTAGGAATACTGCTGCCATCCACTGCAAACGTAAGGTTGGCCGTCGGGATGGTATTATTGATCTTCACTGCCGACACGTTGGTGGTGATGTCACTTGCGGTAAGACCTGTACCTGGCTGCAGGTTGACGATGATCTGCGACATGGCATGATTGAATGTCAGGCCATGGGTACTGCCCTTTGCCTTATTGGTTAATTTCGTGGCATACATCAGATCGCTGTTCTGATAGTTGGCGATGCTGGCTGTTGTCTGGTCGGCATTCACAGTGAATGTCGTAGTAGAAGCCGATGCCACTGATGAAGGATAGAAGGCGCAAATGTCGATGTTGCTTGTTGCGTGATAGTAGATCGGGGTAGAAGCCGGTGAGAGCAGAATACTACCAGATGTGGAGCCTGCAGTACTCGTGGTATTGTAGACTGCCGTTGAATAAGTAGAAGCAGTACCTGTGGGATATACTTCTACCTGAATGCCAAGACCACTTTCAAACTGTGTATTCTGAAGAGCGTCTGTACTGGCAGCACGGGTTGTGGCATTGTTACCAAGACCCTCTACCGAGAGGCGGACTGCTTCGGGATCGAAGTCGTCGTTGATGCACGATGACTGAGTCAGCATGACCATAGCCAGGGAGGCTATCAGATAAAAATACTTCTGTTTCATAATTGTAATGTTTTATAGATTGTTATTATTATTGTTATTAGAATTCCAAGTCAATATTATCGTCGGCGCCTACTACCCAGTCGCTGATGCTTACGGACATGGTGATGGGTATCAGCGAGTCGGGGGTCACCAGGTCGCCACCATGCTTCGTTGGTCCGCCAGGGGTTGTATCAACCGTATTGTCGGAGGGATTCTCGGGGTTCTCCGGCGACGGATCGATACGTCCCGCACCACCGCCATTGGTATAGAACGCAATGGTATAGGTATATTTATGCTGCGTCTGCCATGTCTCGGAAATAGGCATGGCGGCAAATCCGAATTTCGAGACATCGGTAGGATACACCAGGTTGCCCAGCTTATCCTTGATACGGCAAAGGACTGAGATATAGGCACCATTGGGCGTCGTTCCACCTGTCCATGGCACCAGTCCTTGAGGTATCATCAGAAAGTTGCTGGAGCCGAACATGATATTTTGTGGCGTTGAACTAAGTGTCAACGGATAGGAACCTTTGATGATATAATCCTTGGCTTCCGATGCCGCACTCCATACCGGGGTGGCATCGGGATCGTTCTGGAAGGTCAGGTCGGCCGTAGAGGGTATCTGACAGAGCTTCACTCCCAGCACCTCAATGGTGTAGTCATTAGGAGAGCCGTTCTTGGCCTGCACCTCTATCTGCGACAGGGCATGATGGAAACTCAGCACGGCAGCACCCGACGAGGTGCTCTGGCCTGCCGTCACATGTGCCGTTACGATATCATCCTGATCGGTGGCATTGCTGACAACGGTATAGCCGACAAGCTTCTGCTCGCTGGCTGTGATGGCTGCCTTCGACTGCAAAGAAGCAGGCGCATAGCCATAGAACCGGAGCGGATAGGCGGGCCAGTACTTCGTGGTGGCCGTCTGCCAAGAACCGTCGGACTGTTTCGTTACCTTCAGGTTCTGGAAATAGGGAGCGGCATCGCCCAGTGCCGTCACGTTGAACTCGGTAAACGAGGCATTGGTATAGGCACCACGGGTATTAGCCACCACAGCATTATTATCGACCTTGGCACTGAACCGGATGATATTCCTTTTAGCACCTTGGTACTCGTCGTCAATACACCCCGCCAACAAAAGCGGCAAGAGTGCGGTCAATAGGTGTTTAAGATTGTTAGTCATATTCGTGGGCTATATATTTTTAGTTTCTTTCTGATCTAATCATCATATCCACGGCTCAGCGCCCTCAGCGCGGCCGTGGCTTCCGCAATGCCCTGCGCCTCGGCCATACGGAGATAGACCTCGGAACGTGTCTTGTCGCCACGCAGAAGATACATCACACCCAGATGCAGATTCGAACGGCTGTCCTTCTGCCAGGGCTGAAGATAAGCGGCCGCTTTCTGCACATCGCCGCGAAGCAGTGCCACACCGGCTGCATTGACAGCAGCCTCGACACTCTCGGGGAACAGACGTGCTGCCAGGTCTATGATGTCATAATAGTCATTACCTGTGTTCTGATGGCTACGCGCCGTGGCGTAGAGCCCTTCAAGAGTGACGGCAACGCCACCGGCAGACTGTCGAACGAACGATGCCTTATAGTCCAAACGCCGTACCCGAGGAAACACCTGCTGCTCCAGCTGTCGCCAGGTTTCACCGCCAGCCAAAGCTTTCAGCTGCTGCTTGCGGCCCTGTTGCACACCAACGTTTCGCATGATATCGAGGGCCGCCTGCTTCAGACGGATATCTGCCTGCTCCTCTGTCATTCGGATAATCGTCTCCCAGTCTTCTGGCACGACGGTCAACGTGACACTTTCGGCTCCAAGCCGTTCCATCAGCATATCCCTCAGACCATTCAGGCTACTGGTGTTACCACGGCTGCCCGAACGGCTACCACGACCACTGCGGCCATTACTGCGGCTGCGACCATTGCCCGAGGGCGTATCGTAGAAGATGATATCGACGGTATTGACTGACAAGGAGGGGAATCTGCCCAGTTGGCGCTGAATCTCGTCGGCTATGGTTACATTGAGTTGGGAAGCACTGCCCTTCAGTCCGTCAGAGAGCATCACGGTGCCTGTAACCTTCTGCCCCTCCCCCATGGCTGCCACCGGATCGAGGAAATGAATCCAGGCTGGCTCGGCACAACCTTTGACTACGGGCGACTGAGCCTGAACAGTCAATGTAGACATCAGTGCAAATAGAAATAAAAAACGTTTCATATTATTTTCTTCTTTCTTCTTATTATCTTCTTATTAATCAATGATATAAACGAAACTGATGCCTGTACCTATAGGCAGCACCGTGAAACTCTCGTGACGGCCCTCGCTGATGCCATTGAGGAACCGCTCATAGTTGCAGTAAAGCGCATCGGCACCTAAGGCAAGCTCCAGACCCCAGTGGTCGGAAAGCACGATGTGGTAGCCTGCAGTAAGGCCACCACCCACAAACTTGCCCTGGCGCTGCTTGCCATAGAGGCCACCTACGTGTACATTATTAATATTAAAGCCACCACCAACGGCGTTCACGCCGAAGAACCAGCCGTCGTAAGGTTCGAAGACCCAATAGCGCCACTCTGGTTGCACACTCCAGTTTTTCCACTTCTTGTCACCCACAGCATAGGGCATATACGTGCACGTCAGACTGAGGGAACTGTGGTTGCCCAGTGCATACTCCCCACCCAGCGTCGGGATGAGCAGGGCGTCGGTCAGCAAGTTTGTCTTGACAGCCCATGTCTGGGACAAAACCGATAACGGAGCTGTAGTAAGCAGCAGGGCTACTATGTACAATCGTAGGTATTTCGTTATTCCCATATGTTCACTTTTTATTCTGTTTGTGCTCCTCTTACAAAGAGGACTGCACATGTGGCAGATATATCAGCGACACATTTCCTTAATTTCAGTTAATAACACAAAATATTCCTAAAATATAGCCCTCGTATATTAATATTATTTTGCACATAAGGGAAATAAAACTACTTTTGTAAAATCAAATAATGCAGTCCTCTTTGTAAGAGGATTGCATTTTTTTATATCCTTTTGTCAGTGTCTTCTTGACAGAATCATTAAGTAAACTTTGTAGTAGACGACGGTTAAAACGGTCGAGGTGTCCTTCGGATAGTGTTGACAGGTAAATCATGGTGGTACGGACATTGGTATGGCCAAGGCCCTGAGAGATGACGGCCGGCGGCATGCCCTGCTCATTGGCCTGACTGGCCCAGGTGTGACGAACCACATAAGAGGTAAGCTTCACGTGCAGACCTGCCTTGCGCACCCACCGGCGCAGACAACGGTTATAGCGTGCCAAGGCGTTGCGGTAAGCCATATCATCGGCAGCAGTCGACGTAAGGATGGGGAAAACATAGTCATCCACTCCCCTGCCCTTGTAACGACCAAGAATCTTAAGAGCCTTAGCCTCCAGACGCACAGAGATACGTTCACCCGTCTTGGTACGGCGATAATCAAGACGGTCGCCGATGATCTGACGCCACCTGAGATGAGCCACATCGACGAACGACATACCACAGACAGCAAGGGAGAACTGGAACACATCGGCAGCCAGCCGCATACGGCCGTCAGTAAACGTATCGGCCTGTATCAGCTTCTGCAGTTCCGACTGACGGAGGGCACGCTTCTCGGTCTTGGCATTGCCAGTAAACACACGGCGAAAGGGATTGCGCTCAGGGGTAAGTCCGGCATCAACAGCCCGATTGAACAGATTTTGCAGAGAGCGCAGATAGGCACTGGAGGTATTACGACAGCGACCATGATGCTGAAGCCACTGTTCGAAGTCCTGCATTTTCTGCCGATCAATGTCGTCTAAGGGCAACGACCGACGGCCTAAATACTGAGCCAGCGCGTTGAGCGCCGTCTTATAGTTACGTACTGTGCTTGACTTCTTGATACGTGCAAGCTGTTTCATCTCTCTTTCGGCGTAGCAGAACAAGTCGCGCTCCACAATGCCATTGTTTTCGTAATTTGCTTTCATGTTGCAAATATACAAAAAAGCAAATACCGCGCAAGAATGATGAAACCCTAAACTTCTTTTAACAACAATCCCCGCCGAGTTGGCGGGAATTGTTAGTTGACCGATAATTAGTTGTCTTTCTCGATATACGTGAATGTAGTATTGCCTATGGTGAAGCGACGACCATGATAGAGCCATATCTCCTTACCAATGGGCAGAGGCTTATCATTATCCACATAGACACCGTTCTCCATAGCCACGAGGCGCATACTGCCCACATGCTGGCGAATCTCAGCCTGCAAGGGAGCTACAGCGCCATTGAGATCCCACGAAAGCTGAATACTACAGTCGACAGACTTACCGATGGTAACCACATGATCGGGCGAAACGCGCATCCACTTGTAGAGGG
>JAEEGL013665669.1_pt1 | contig 17999 bp, 17 predicted proteins | sample 9134231 | NCBI WGS metagenome assembly JAEEGL01 (sample SAMN16246548, study PRJNA631951) | gut metagenome | biome: gut microbiome; feature: rumen; material: fiber-attached | host: Bos | place: Iran: Karaj | collected 2018-10 | reverse complement strand
TAGATCTCATCCCGTGGCTCCAGAAAATGGACGTCTCCCGTGGCCGCCACGGGCTTCCCCAGCTTTCGGCCAAGGGCAAGCACCTTGCGGTTGAAATCACGCAGATCCTCCTCGTCCCTGGCTTTGCCGTCCCGGATCAGAAAAGCGTTGTTGCACAGGGGCTGGATTTCCAGGTAATCGTAGAAGGACGCGATCCGCTCCAGCTCGGCGGCGCTCCGGTGGCTCACCACCGCGTCGAACAGCTCTCCCGCTTCGCAGGCCGAGCCGACGATAAGGCCCTCCCGGTACTGCTCCAGCAGGCTCTTGGGGATAATGGGCTTTTTCCGAAAATGCTCCAGATGGGAACGGGAGATGAGTTCGTAAAGGTTCTTGAGCCCTTTTTTGTTCCGTACGAGCAGGATGATATGGCGGGGCCGATGGTTTTCGATGGCGCCGGGCTGTCTTCCCAGTGCGGCCAGATCCGAAAGTGTGTTAACGCCTTCCTCACGCAGACGATCCCACAGCGCCACGAAGATCCCGGCACACACGGCGGCGTCGTCGCTGGCCCGGTGGTGGTTGAACTCCGGCAGCCCCAGCGCTCTGGCCACTATATCCAGCTTGTATCGTTTGAGCTCCTTCATCACGCTCTGGCAGACGGCCAGCGTGTCCACGAACACGGGGTGGAACAAAAGCCCCGCCCGTTCCGCGGCGGCGGTGATGAAGCCGATATCAAAGGCTGCGTTGTGAGCCGCCAGCGGAAGGGCTCCGGCAAAGCGCAGAAAAGCCGCCACGGCCTCCGCCTCCGACGGAGCGCCCATCACATCCTGATCCGTGATGCCGGTGAGCCGTACGATATCGGGAGGAATGGGAATGCCGGGATTCACAAAGGTCTGAAAGCTCTCGCGGACGACGCCTCCGACCACCTTGACCGCCCCGATCTCCGTGATTCGGTCCCGGCCGTCGTCCAGACCCGTGGTCTCGATATCAAAACCCACGAAATCCCCGTCCAGGGGCGCGTCGCTCTCGCCGTGGACGGCCAGAAGGCTGTCCACATCGTTGATGAAATAGCCCTCCATGCCGTAAATGACTTTGATTTTGTTCTTTTTCCCTGCCTGCCATATCTTGGGGAAGGCCTGGGCCACGCCGTGGTCCGTCACGGCGATCGCCCGGTGGCCCCAGCGGGCCGCCGTCTTGACCGCCTGCTCCGGGTCGGTGAGGGCGTCCAGCGTGGAAAACAGAGTGTGGAGATGAAGCTCCACACGCTTTTCCCCCCGGGCCTCGTCCTGGCGCAGCACAGGCTTCTCCAGCACGATGGCCGTGGGCTCCAGCGCCATGTCGTTTTCATAGCGGTTGAAGGCCGCATTTCCCCGAATGGTCAGCCGGTCCCCCACATGGATCTTCCCCAGGATGGACTGGTCGTCCTTCGCGCGGATATATTTGGAGACATGGACGCTGCCGGTGTAATCGGTGATGTAAAAGCTCAGCACGGCCGCGTCGTTTTTCTGGATCTTCCGGCTGTCCGCCTGGAACACTTCGCCGCAGATCACGACCGTACCGGATTCCATGGTCAGACTCCCGATGTCTGTTTTCTCTTCCTTTGGAACCGTTTTTCCGAACAGCAAATCGCCGGGGACGGGCTTGGCCGCCTCCGGTGACTGTTTATCCTCTTTCTTTTTTGCTTCCTTTTTCTTTTCGGCTTTCTCTGTCTGGGGATAGTCAGGCCGGATATGTACCTCGCGGAGAGAGTATTCGCCGGCGATACAGCCCTCCAGGACCGCGAGCTCCCCCAGAGGCGGCTGTATGGGGAACCACGCCTCGATATCCATGGTCATCATCTCTTTGGAGATCACCACGGAGCGGACCGTGGCCCGATCCAGACCGCCGCACAGATGACGGACGCTGACACAGAAGCCGAACATCTGCAGAAACCGGATCTCTTCGGCCATCAGTGATTCTCGCTTTCGATCAGTTCTACCAGCTCGTCTGCCAGCCGGTTCGACGCAACGCGGCGCAGCGGCTCGCCGCGGCGGAACAGCACGCCCTCGTTCTTGCCGCCGGCGATGCCGTAATCCGCGTGGGAGGCCTCCCCCGGCCCGTTGACCACGCAGCCCATCACCGCCACGGTGATGTCCCATGGCTTGTCGCGCAGCCGCTCCTCCACCTGTCGGGCGGTGCCGATCAGGTCGTACTCCGTACGGCCGCAGGTGGGACAGGAGATAAACTGCACGCCTTTCCACAGCCCCAGCGCCCTCAGCAGCTCCGTGCCGGCGCGGACCTCCTCCTCGGGCGCGTCCGTGAGAGATACCCGGATGGTGTCCCCGATACCGTCGAGCAGCAGCGATCCGATACCGGCGGCGGATTTCAGGATACCGCGCTCTTTTGTCCCCGCTTCGGTGACGCCCAGATGGAGGGGATAATCGCACAGGGAGGACAGCAGCCGGTTCGCCTCTACCGTCATAGCGGGATCCGACGCTTTCACCGAAAGGCAGATGTCCTCAAATCCGCACTCCTCCAGGAGCCTGGCATGGCCCAGAGCGCTCTCACACAGGGCCTGGGCGCTGAAGCCGTATTTCTCCAGCAGGGGCTTTTCGATGGAGCCGGAATTCACGCCGATCCGGATGGGCACTCCGCGATCCCGGCAGGCGTCCGCCACCAGGCGCACCCGCTCAGGAGAGCCGATGTTGCCGGGGTTGATGCGGATCTTGTCAAAGCCCGCCTCCAGCGCCGCGAGCGCCAGCTTGTAATCAAAATGGATGTCCGCCACCAGCGGCATATCCGTTCCGCGCCGGATCTCGGGAAGCGCCCTTCCCGCCAGCACGTTGGGTACCGCCAGGCGCACGATCTGACAGCCGGCGCTTTCCAGACGGCGGATCTGGGCGAGGGTCGCCTCCGCGTCGTCGGTGCGTGTGTTGGTCATGGACTGTACGGGGATGGGATTCCCTCCCCCGATCGCCACGCCCCGGACATGGATGGTCTTTGTGATCTTTCGTTTCATCTTGTCAGGATCCTCACGACATCGTTGATGAGTATGACTCCCATCAGGAGAAGAAGCAAAATCAGTCCCGCATAGTGGATATAGCCCTCGATGCGGGGGTCCGGCTTTTTTCCGGAAATCTTTTCGATCGCCTTGGATACCAGCAGGGTAAGCACATGGCCCCCGTCCAGCGCGGGGATGGGCAGCATGTTCATCACCGAAAGGTTAACGGCGATGAACGCCACCAGATAGACCACGTCCTTTACTCCCTCGCTCACGGTGGAGGCGCTCTGGCCCGTTTCGTTGATGATATCCACGATGCCCACCACGCCGGCCATGTCGCTCATGGAAGCGCCGCCGGTAAAGAGCTGCACCAGCCCGCGCCAGACCATTCGGACAAAGTCAAGGCAGGTGTAAACGGAATACCGCAGCAGCGGGAAAAATCCGGCGGGCTCCGTACGGAAATAGACGCCGTATTTTGTCTCCCTGACGCCGTCGGCGTTCACGTATTCCAGCGGCACCATGTGATAGCCGTCCAGCCGGATCTTCTTTCCGTCCCGGCGGATGACCAGATCCAGATCTCCGTCCCGGTCCTCCGCCGCGAACTCGGTAAAGTTCGCCGTGAAATAGATCCGATGTCCGTTGACGTATCGGATCTCATCTCCCGGCAGCAGCATCCCCTCGTAGGGGCAGCCGGGATAAAAGCCCTGGATCACCGGGCTGGCAAAGGCCTTTGCTCCGGAGTAAAGCAGGATGATGAGCAGGAGACCCAGGAGGAAATTCATGGCCGAGCCCGCCAGCAGGATCACCAGCCGATGACCCACGCTGTGGTTGACAAAGGCGCGGGGATCCTCGGAGGGGCCGTCCTCCCCTTCCATGGCGCAGAACCCGCCGATGGGCAGCGCGCGGAGGGAGTAAACGGTCTCCTTCCCCTGCCGGTGGAGGATCTGGGGACCCATGCCCATGGAGAACTCCGTCACCTTCACGCCGCAGGCCTTGGCGGCAAGAAAATGGCCCAGCTCATGGACGAAGATCAGTATTCCAAACGCGAGTATGGCAAGGACGATATACATTAGGTCAGCTCTCTCCTGACGTGGTCCCGGGCGGCGGCGTCCGCCCGAAGGATCTCCTCCAGAGACGGATGAGACACATGCTCCACCCCATCCACCGCCGAGGCCACCAGACGATAGATATCATTATATCCGGCGGAGCGTCCCAAAAACGCCCCCACCGCCGCCTCGTTGGCCGCGGACAGGACGCACGGAGCCGTGCCGCCCCGGCGTGCGCAGTCCATGGCCAGCCGAAGACAGGGCAGCTTCTCCAGATCCGGCTCCTCAAAGCGCATGGACGCCAGCTTTGCGAAATCCAGGGCCGGCGTCACGGATTCGCGGCGCTCCGGCCATGTGAGGGCGTACTGGATGGGGAGGCCCATATCGGGCACGCCCAGCTGGGCGATCACCGTGCCGTCCAACAGCTCCACCATGGAGTGGATGGCGCTCTCCGGGTGGATGAGCACATGGATCTGATCCGGCGTCACGCCGAACAGATGCATGGCCTCGATGAATTCCAGCCCCTTGTTCATCATGGTGGCGCTGTCCACGCTGATCTTGGCCCCCATGCTCCAGCTGGGATGGCGCACCGCCTGCTCCGGGGTGACGTTTCGGGTCTCCTCCCTGGTCCATCCCCGGAAGGGGCCGCCGGAGCCGGTTAGCAGGATGCGGCGCAGCTCCCTCCGGTCCCGGCCGGTCAGACATTGGAAAATGGCCGAATGCTCCGAATCCACGGGAAGGATCTCCGCCCCCCAGCGCCGGGCCTCCGCCATCACGATCTCCCCGGCGCAGACCAGGGTCTCTTTGTTGGCCAGGGCGATCCGTTTTTTCTTCCGGATGGCCGCCAGGGTGGGCCGCAGGCCGATGCTGCCGGAAACGCCGGTGACGACGCAGTCCGTCCCGTCCATGACCGCGGCGGCGACGAGGGACTCCTCCCCCGTGCCTACCTGGATATCCGTATCGGATAACCGGCGGCGCAGCTCTTCGCCGGCGTCTTTATCAAGAACGCTCACATACCGGGGACGGAACTCGCGGGCCTGTTCCTCCAGGCGGACGATGTCACGCCTGGCGGACAGCGCAGCCACGTCAATACCAAGACGGCGGGCCGCTGCCGCGGTCTGCCGTCCGATGGAGCCGGTGGAGCCGAGGATGGAAATCGCTTTGACCATAAAAACCTCACAGGCCGATGACGGGGAACCAGACGAACCAGAGCTCCGCCAGCGGCGCCAGATAATACATACTGTCGAACCGGTCCAGCATGCCGCCGTGACCGGGGAGGATATTGCCGTAATCCTTGATGCCGTACTGCCGCTTGAAGGCAGAAAACGTCAGGTCTCCCAGCTCCGCCAGAAGGCCGCCCAGAAGCCCGAAGAAAAACAGCGAATACAGATGGCTCACAAACCCGAAGGCCAGCAGGATCAGACCGTATAAGACCGCCCCGACAGCGCCGGAGACGATGCCTCCGATCGCCCCCTCCAGGGTTTTATGGGGGGAAATATTGGGAGCCAGTTTTCTTTTGCCCCAGGCGCGCCCCGTGAAAAACGCGCCGGCGTCAGAGCCGAAGGATACCACCAGCGGCAGGATCATGCGGCAGCGCCCGGCCGGATCGTCGCTGCCGATGCGGACCAGAGTGGACAGCATCATGGGCAGCACCGCGCCGGCCAGCATGGAGATCGCCACCATTTCCAGCGTGATGCGCCGCTGGGAAAACGTGAACATCAGCTCCAGGGAGAGAATAAAGAACAGGAATAGCATGATCGCTACGCCGTTGCGGAGCTCTCCCCCCAGGGAGAAGATCAGCGGCATGACGAAAGCGCACAGCATGGCGGTTACATAGATCCGCCGGGGCGTTTTTCCGAGGGCGCAGTGCATCAGCTCCCAGGCGGCAATGGCGCATACGATCCCGACCGCGAGGCCAAAGCACCACAGCGGCGGGACCAGGATCAGCACCAGCAGAAGGGGTATGCCTACGACCGAGGTGAGGACGCGTGCTTTCATGCCTTGACTCCTCCGTAGCGCCGATCCCGATGCCGGAAGGAATCGATGGCGCTGTCAATGTCTCTCTCAGAAAAATCCGGCCAGAGCACGTCGGTGAAAAGCAGCTCCGCGTAGGCGCTCTGCCAGAGAAGGAAGTTTGATAAACGGTATTCTCCGCCCGTGCGGATTATGAGATCGGGATCCGGGATCCCCGCCGTGTCAAGGCAATCGGACAGCCCGGCTTCCGTCAGCTTTTCGCCGGGATGCTCCCTCCCGAATCGCTCCGCGGCCCGGACGATCTCGTCCCGGCCGCCGTAGTTGAGGCAGACGTTGGCCTGAAAACAGCCCGGCAGCCGGGCCGCGATGGCGTCGGTGCGCTCAATGAGCTTCTGAAGCTCCGGAGAGAGCACGGAGGTGTCCCCCAGGATGCGGAGCCGGATCCGGTCCCGCTCCATTTTTTCAATGGATTCCAGCAGATACTTCTTCAGGAGGCCCATGATGGCGCCCACCTCGTCCTGTGAGCGCTTCCAGTTCTCCGTGGAGAAGGCATACACCGTCAGGTGTTCCATGCCGATATCCTTGCAATAGGTGGCGATACGCCGGAAGGTCTCCGCCCCGGCGGCATGTCCCGCGGTGCGGGGAAGGCCCCGGTTCTGGGCCCAGCGGCCGTTGCCGTCCATTATGATGGCAATATGGCGCGGCGCTCCTCCCCGCTCATCGGTACGAATCGGATCGGACATCAGATCTCGAAGAGCTCCTTCTCCTTGGCGGCGACGAGCTTGTCCACTTCTTTGATATACTCGTCGGTCAGCTTCTGAAGATCCTTCTCGTAATTCTTCAGATCATCTTCGGTCATGTCCCCGTTCTTCTGTTCCTTCTTGAACTTCTCCATGGCGTCCCGGCGGATGTTGCGCACGGCCACCTTGCCCTCTTCCCCGTACTTGCGCACCTGCTTGGCCAGCTCCTTGCGCCGCTCCTCGGTAAGCTGGGGGAAAACCAGCCGGATGGTCCGCCCGTCGTTCTGGGGATTGATGCCCAGATCGGAGACCAGGATGGCTTTCTCAATGGATTTCAGGGTGGTGGCGTCCCAGGGCTGGATCACCAGGGAACGGGGATCCGGCGTGGAAATGCTGGCGATCTGCTTGATGGGCGTGGGAACGCCGTAATAATCCACCTCGATCTGATCCAGAACGGCGGCGTTGGCGCGTCCCGCCCGGACAGCGGCGAACTGGGCGCTGAGGACCTCGGTAGTCTTGATCATTCGATTCTTGAACTCATTGATTTCTGCCATGTCATAATCCTCCCAAAACGTGAATTGTAATCTTTTTTATTGTATCAGAGTTCCCGCAGCCTCGCCCCGGAGCACCCGGAGGATATTCTCCGGATCCTTCAGCGCAAAAACCATAATGGGGATCTGATTATCCCGGGCAAGACAGACGGCGGCGGCATCCATTACCCTCAGACGCTGATCCAGTACCTCGTCATAGGTGAGAGAATCGTACCGGACGGCGGAAGCGTCCTTTCGCGGATCGGCGCTGTACACGCCGTCGATGTTTTTGGCCAGGAGCAGAGCGTCCGCGCCGATGAGAGCCGCCCGGAGCGCGGCGCCGGTGTCGGTGGTAAAGAAGGGGCTGCCCACGCCGCCGCCGCAGACGATCACCTCTCCGGCGTGCAGGTGAGCGTCCGCCTTGTCCACAGAAAAGAGCTCGCCCACATGGCCGATCTCCATGGCGGTGAGGACCTTGGCTTCCGCTCCCTGCTGCCGGAGCACGTCCTGCAGGGCGATGCAGTTCATGACGGTCGCCAGCATGCCCATGTAGTCGGCATGGGCCCGGTCCATCTTCCCTTCGCCGTTTTTCACGCCGCGCCAGAAATTGCCGCCGCCTACCACGATGCCGATCTCCACGCCCATCCGGGCCGCCTGGGCAATGGCGCCGCAGACCCTGGACATCGTTTCAAAGTCCAGGCCGGTACCGGCCGATCCGGCCAGCGCTTCGCCGCTGAGCTTCAGAAGAACGCGTTTATAAACAGGCTTATCCGATTCCATGGAAACCTCCTCCTTTCACGCTCCGGGCCATTGTAAACCGCGGCGGGGAGAATGAAAAGTCAATTCTGTTGATTACTGGTATTTTTTCAGCAGATTCTCGACGTCCTTGACGAACTGCCGGTTGGTTTTGTTCGGTTTGTCCCGCATGGTGCGGATCAGAGACATAAGATCGTCGCCCCTCTGCTGGAGCAGGCGGTAAAGATCCGTGGCCGCCGCGCCGCCGGCGCTCTCTTCCTTCTTCGCCGGTATGCCCTCGGGGCAGGCCAGAAATACGCTTTCGATCAGGTCGAACTCCGTGCCGCTGTAAGGGGCGAAGGCCTTGAGGCCCAGCTCCTGTTCCACCCAGTCCGCAAACACCTCGGTGGTCTTGTCCTCGCCGTGGTTCACAAAGACCATCTTCGGCTTCTGCAGAAATCCCCGGAGCCATTCTGTCAGGCCGTCCCGGTCCGCATGGCCGCTCTTGCCCGGAAGAAAACCGATCTCGCAGTTCACCTGGATATCCTCGTTGAACAGCCGCACCTTCTTTTCGCCGTCATAGAGCCGCCGCCCCAGGGTGCCCACCGCCTGGTAGCCCACGAAAAGCACCGTGCTCTCCGGCCGCCAGAGATTGTGCTTGAGATGGTGTCGGATCCGGCCCGCCTCGCACATGCCGCTGGCCGAGAGGATCACCTTGGGTACGGGATCCTCGTTGATGGCCTTGGAATCCTCGCTGGTGACGGAGATCTCGATGTCGTCAAACCAGATGGGGTTGACGCCCGCGTCCACCAGCGCCCGGGTGGCGTCATCCAGGCAGTCGCGGTCACACTGGAGGTAGATGGCCGTGGCGTCGTTGGCCATGGGACTGTCCACATACACCGGGAAATGGTCGTGGCCCTTCACCATGTTCTTTTCCTTGATCTCACGGATAAAATACAGCATCTCCTGGGTTCGGCCCACGGCGAAGCTGGGGATCACCAGATTGCCGCCCCGGTCCAGAGTACGCTGGATATAATCAGCCAGTCTCTCCACGGACGGCTTGGAACGGTCGTGGAGCCGGTCGCCGTAAGTGGACTCGACGAGCACGAAATCCGCCTCGGCCACTTTCGCGGGCACATCCCGGATGATGGGCTGATCGTAGTTGCCGACGTCGCCGCTGAATACCATTTTACGGTCCCGGCCCTTCTCGGTCATCCAGACTTCGATGCACGCCGAGCCGAGCAAATGGCAGATATCGCTGAATCGAACCGTAAAGCTTTCGGCGATCTGCACCTTCTCCCCGTAACGGATCGGGCGGAGATGGTCGATGGCCGTCTGAGCGTCGTCGGTCGTGTAAAGAGGTTCGTAATCCTTCTTACCGGAACGTTTCCCCTTCCGGTTATGCCAATCCGCCTCGCTCTCCTGGATATGGGCGCAGTCCATCAGCATGATCCGGCACAGATTGCAGGTCTCCGGCGTGGCGTAAACGGGACCGTCATAGCCCTTTTTGAAAAGCAGGGGGAGATTGCCCGAGTGATCCACATGGGCGTGAGTCAGCAGTACAAAATCCAGTTCGGCAGGAGGCACGGGGATCTCCTGATTGACAAAGATGTCCTGGCCCTGCTCCATTCCGCAGTCCACCAATCCCCGAACGCCGTCGGATTCCAGCAAGGTACAGCTTCCCGTTACCTCGTGGGCGGCGCCTAAAAAAGTGACCTTCATTGTAAAACCCTCCCGATCGTTCGAGCGGACTTTTTGACGTTTATATTATACACGCTCCCCATTCTCCGCGCAAGTCTTAAAGCGCAGACGGGAAAAAAGGCGGCAAAAGGAAAAAGTCGTTGCATTTCAACCCGGTTTCCTGTATTTTAGGATAAAACAGAAAACCGTGAGGCGCGGCAGATCATGAAAATGATGACGATAAAAAATAAAACGCTCCTGTGCTTCCTGCTCATGGCGGCCCTGCTTCCTTTCCGCGGCGTCGCCGCATACGCCGCGGAAGAACAGGCCCCTCCGACCGTGAACGCCGCGGAGGCGGCGTCGGACCCGGATGAGGAGCTGACCCATCTGATGGACGCCGAAGAGCTGGAAAGCTTTCTTCGCGGCTTTATCGCCGAAAGAGGGATCCAGGAGGGCAATTTTTCTTTTGCCTTCTGCTATACCGGCACAGGGGAAACCTATTATTACAATCCCGATCAGTATCTCAACGCCGCCAGTCTATATAAGCTCTCTTTGATGATGGGGCTGGCCCGGAAGGTCTCCTCCGGAGAGCTTCAGCAGACCGACAGCATCGTGGGCATGGATATCTCCTATATCGAACGGCGGTCCCTCACCTACTCTGACAACGAGGTGTCGGAAGCGGTCATCGGCTATTTCTTCCCTTTCCGCAGTTACCGGCTCATGCAGGCGGAGATCGCGGGCATACCGGAATCCGAGCTGCCGGAGGAGTACTTCTCCTCCAATACCTTTTCCGCCCGGTTCATGATGGGCGTGCTGAAGGAGCTGTATCAGAACCCGGAAAAATACCCCAATGTTCTTGAATGTCTTCGGGACGCCAACCCGGGTGAATACTTCCGCCTCTCCATGGACGGCCAATACGATGTGGCCCAGAAATACGGCGGCGGGGACGGCTGGCTCCATACCGCCGGCATCATCTACACCCCCACCCCTATCCTCCTGGTCGTGATGACATACCACGTGACGAACGCCGAACGCGCCATCGCCGATCTGGCGCAGGCCATGGCGGAACGCTCTCTTGCCTACGACGCGAAACGGGAGGCGATCCTGGCGGAGCGCGCGGAGGCGGTACGCCTGGCGGAGGAGGCGGCGGCACGGGAGGAGCAGGAACGCCTCGACCGGGAACGGGAAGAGCGGGAGCGTCTGGCCGCCGAGGAGGAGGCCCGGCGTCAGGCGGAAGAGGAAGCACGCCGTCTGGCGGAGCAGGCCGAATCCACACCTGAGCCCACGCCCACCAGCGAGCCCCGGAACGAGGTCCTGCCGGTGAATACCACCGCCCAGGGGATCCTGGTGGCCGCTTTGGCCGCCGCGCTCGTTCTTGTCAGCATCATCGCGCTGATCCGGCGGAGACGATAGAGAGCCGTGAAAAAGCGGGCCCGCGTCCTGTGACGCGGGCCCGTTTATTTTTGATATCCGGAGCCTTACAGCATGCTCTCGATCACGGCCTTGGGAGCCGCGCCGACACGCCGCTCGACCGCCTTGCCGTCGCGCATCACCACAAGAGTGGGGATGCTGGCGATGCCGAAGGCCATGGCGAGCTCCTGCTCCTCGTCCACATTGATCTTGCCGACCTTGATGTCGCTCCGTTCGGCGGCGATCTCGTCCACGATGGGGGAAACCATCCGGCAGGGCCCGCACCAGCTGGCCCAGAAATCCAGCAGCACCGGTTTATCGGACCGGATGACCTCCTCGTCAAAATTGTCCTTGGTAATGGTAATCAGCGCCATTTTTTGTTCCTCCTGTTCTTTTTGTCTTTCCTCAGTATACCCTTTCCGTCCTCTGTTTTGTCAAGCTTTTTCCAAACAGCGGCCCGCCGGGAGATCAGGATTTCTTCTGATCCGCCTGCATGGCAAGATAGGCGTTGAGGAACCCGTCGATATCTCCGTCCATCACGGCGTTGATATTGCTGTTTTCATAGCCGGTGCGGGTGTCCTTTGCCAGGGTATAGGGCATGAATACATAGGATCGGATCTGACTGCCCCATTCGATCTTGAGCTGAACGCCCTTGATGTCGGACACCTTCTCCAGATGCTCCCGCTCCTTGATCTCCGCCAGCTTGGCCCGCAGCATGGCCTTGCAGTTTTCCAGATTCTGGAAATGGCTCCGCTCCACCTGGGAGGAGACCACGATGCCGGTGGCCTTGTGGATCAGCCGCACGGCTGCGCTGGTCTTGTTTACCTTCTGGCCGCCGGCGCCGGAGGAGCGCTAGACCTGCATCTCGTAATCGTCGTCGCGCAGCTCGATCTCTCCCGCGTCCTCGATCTCCGGCATGACCTCCACCGCGGCGAAGCTGGTGTGGCGCCGGCCGGAGGCGTCGAAGGGAGAGATGCGCACCAGGCGGTGGACGCCGTTCTCGCTCTTGAGAAAGCCGTAGGCGTTTTCACCCTCGATCTTGATGGTGGCGGATTTGATGCCCGCCTCCTCGCCGTCCAGATAGTCCAGGAGGGTATATTTGTAGCCGTGGCGCTCGGCCCACATGGTGTACATCCGATAGAGCATGCTGGTCCAGTCCTGCGCCTCGGTCCCACCCGCTCCGGCGTGGAAGGTGAGGATGGCGTTGTGGGAGTCGTATTCCCCCGTCAGCAGCGTGGACAGCCGCATGGCCTCCAGATCACCCTCAAACGCGGCGTACTCCTCCTCCAGCTCCGGCAGGAGCGATGCGTCGTCCTCCTCCAGCGCCATTTCGCACATGGTAAAGAGATCGTCCCAGGCGCCCTGGAGCCTGGCGTATTTGTCGCATTTGTTTTTGAGCTGCTTTATCCTCTGCTGCACCTGCTGGGAATGCTGCACGTTGTTCCAGAACCCGTCCTGGGCGCTTTCCGTCTCCAGCTCGGCGATCTCCCGCCGCGCCTCCTCCAGCCGGAGGGCTTCCCCCAGATCGTCCAGCGTAGGCTTCAGCGCGTTGAGCTTTCCCTTGTATTCTTCAAATTCAAGCATGGTGTTTCGTCCTTTATCAAAATGCTCAATTAGTATATACAAAACCTGTTTTTTTCGCAAGTCCTATTTTGCCGCGCCGGATCGCGGGGAACGGTTCTCCGGTCGGAGGCCGCGGAGCGGGCTCGCTTCGCCGTCTGCCCGATCCGTCCGACTTTTTTTGCTGTAAAGCGTATTAGCCTGCCGCTTTTCCCGGACGCAGGGGAAAAGCCCGTATGTATACAAACTTACTAAAAAAAAAGCAGAGAGATTGATTATCTTTCGTCTTTCATTTTGAAAAGTCTGTGTTATACTGTTTATGTGCGTTCTCAGAGTCCCATTCTTTTCATGAGAAAGGAGATTCGTTTTGATTTCTCACGGTAAGGAAGTAAAGGTCTTTACAGGAAATGCGAACCCGGAGCTGGCGGAAAGCATCTGCAATTATCTGCATAAGCCGATGGGCAAGGCGGATATCAAGCGTTTTGCCGACGGGGAATGCTCCGTTTCCATTCTGGAGCCGGTCCGGGGCTCGGACGTGTTCATCGTCCAGTCCACCTGCAAGAGCGTCAACGACAATCTCATGGAGCTCCTGATCATGATCGACGCCATGCGCCGTGCCAGCGCCGGCAGGATCACCGCAGTGATGCCCTATTTCGGTTATGCCCGACAGGATCGGAAGGCCAAAAGCCGGGATCCCATTTCCGCCAAACTGGTGGCCAATCTGATCGAAGCCTCCGGCGCCGACCGGGTCCTGACCATGGATCTTCACGCCAATCAGATCCAGGGCTTCTTCGATATTCCGGTGGACAACATGCGGGGAGCCCCCCTGTTCGCGAACTACTACATTGAAAAATTCGGCAAGGCCAATCCCGACGTGATCGTTGTATCGCCGGACGTGGGCAGCGTGGCCCGGGCCAGACAATTCGCCATGAAGATGGGCACCAACCTGGCCATCGTGGACAAGCGCCGGGAAGTCGCCAACAAATCCGAGGTCATGAACATCATCGGCAGCGTGGAGGGCAAGATCGTCATTTTGCTGGACGATATGGTGGACACCGCCGGATCTCTGTGCGGCGCGGCGAAGGCTCTGGTGGACATCGGCGGAGCCAAGGAGATCTACGCCTGCGCCACCCACGGCGTCCTCTCCAATCCCGCGCTGGAACGGATCGAGGCCAGCCCCATCAAGGAGCTCAAGCTCTGCGACACCATCCCCTATCCCGCGGACGCCCCTCATCTTGAGAAGATCAACTACGTATCCATCGCCCCCCTGTTCGCCGAAGCTATCGAGAGGATCTACGAGGAGGTATCCATCTCCCCGCTGTTTGAATAAACTGCCATGCTGTTTTCTTCTTCCCGCGGTGTGGAATGGATGGTCGTTTTCCTCGGCAATCCCGGGCCGCGCTACACCGGCACCCGGCACAACGCCGGCTTTGCCGTGGGCGACGAGCTGGCCCGCCGCTGCGGCACCGAGATCCGGCGCTTGAAAAACCGCGCCCTGACCGCGAAAGTGACGCTGGACGGTCATGATGTGCTTCTGGTGAAGCCGCAGACCTTTATGAACCTTTCCGGCGAGGCGGTGCGCCCCCTGGCCGATTTCTACAAAGTTAAGCCCGATCACATCCTGGTCGTCTCCGACGAGGCGGCCCTCGTGCCCGGAAAGATACGGCTGCGCCCCTCCGGCAGCGCCGGCGGCCACAACGGGCTCAAAAGCGTCATCCAGCATCTGGGCACGGAGCAGTTCCCCCGGCTGCGTCTGGGTGTGGGATCTCCGCCCCATTCGGATTACGATATGGCCGACTGGGTGCTGGGCGTCATCCGGGGTGAGGACGGCGAGGCGTTCTCCCGGGCGGTGAAAAAAGCCGCCGACGCCGTGGAGTGCTGTGTGTCCCAGGGCGTGGACAAAGCCATGAACCAGTATAACGGATAAAAAACCATCGGGTCCGACATTTCGGACCCGATGGTTTTATTGGTTGTTTTGATCCGATGCGGCGTCCTTTATCAGTTCCGATACCACATACTGGCTCAGCAGCAGTCCGGCCGAGGCGGTCACCCAGACAAGGCTTCCGGGCACGGCCCTTCGGCCCGGCGGCGGGGTCTCTTCCGTTTCCCCCGTCATAGCCTCCTCCGGGGAAAAAACCACCGGCAGATGGCTGATCCCCCGGCGGCGCAGCTCCTTTCGCACCACCCGCGCCAGAGGGCACCCGCTGGTTTTAGAAATGTCGGTGATACGAAGAAGCGAAGCGTCCCGCTTGTTCCCCGTGCCAAGCGCGGAGATCAGCGGGATCCCCCGGGCGGCGCACTCCGCCGCCAGATCCACCTTGCAGCTCACAAGATCGATGGCGTCCACCATATAATCCGGCCGGAGAGAGAGGAGCTCCTCCCGGGTGTCCGGAGCGTATCGGTACACCATGGGAAGGACCCGGCAGTCCGGAGAAATGTCCGCCACGCGCTCCGCCATGACCTCCGCCTTGGGCCGGCCAAGGGTGGATTCCAGCGCGCACAGCTGCCGGTTGATGTTCGAGCGGGAAACCGTGTCCTGATCCAGCAGATACAGCGTACCCACCCCGGCTCTGGCGAGGGCCTCGGCGCACCAGGAGCCCACGCCCCCCAGGCCCAGCACCGCCACACGGCTCGCCCGGAGCTTTTCCATGGCGGCGGGGCCAAGGAGCGCCTCCTGCCGGCGAAATCTTTCGTTCAGAGATACCACCTCTTTCAAAAAAGCGGCGGAGCACTCCGCCGCTTTTATTGAACCGTCTTTTGATTACTTCTTCATCACATAGCGCCACATAAACGCTTCCTCGGCGCTGTAGCCGTTTAAAAGATCCGCAACAGCGACATTGTACGCCTCCGAACGGAGCGCGTCGTCCGCGAGGACATGGCTGTACAGGTCCCCTTCTCCCACGTAATAGATCAGGTGGTAGCCGCCATAGGCGCTTGACTCGCCCCAGACGATGGCCGTATCGCCCTTCTGGTGGGGTTCAAAGCAGAAGGCGTCGAATTCCGGCACCATCTGTCCCTTGTAAATGTTCTCATACAGGCCGCCGTTGGCGGTGGAACCGGTATCGGCGCTGCGCTCCTCAGCCAGCGTGGCAAAGGCCTCCTCCGTGCCTCCGTTGGCCTTCCACTCCTCCTCGATCGCCAGGATGGCGTCGTGGGCGAGCTCCTTCTCCGCGTCGGAAATGACACCGTCGTCGTCGGAATCCTCCGCCTTGATCAGAATGTGGCGGACGCTTACGCTGTTGTAATCATTGGTGTCGATCCCCTTGACGTATACGGCGTAAACGCCGGAGGCGGCCTCATGGGTAAAGACCCGACCGGCGGTGATCTCGTCCTCGCCGATCTCGTCGCCAAACTGAGAGAGGAAACTGCTCACGGGGATGGAGACATCGTTCTTTTCAGAACCGGTCTGCTCCAGAACAGCGGCCGCGAAGGCCTCTTCGCCGTCGGCGCCGGCGGCGGCGATGGCGTCGGCCTTCTCATGGGCCTGAGCCAGGGCGGCTTCCTCGTCAAGTCCCGCCCCCTCGTCGGCCTTGGAGGAGATGAGATAATAAGCGTACTTTACCTTATTGAGCGAATCCGCGTTCTCGGCGTAGTAGGCTTCTTTCTCGGCGTCGGTAAAAGTGAAGCTGTCTCTGAGATCCAGAAGGTACCGGTTGACCAGCAGATCCTTTTCCATGCTGGCCCGTACGGTATTTTCATTGTTGCCGTCGCCGAACAGAGCGGTCAGATAGGCGTCCAGGCTGGCGGCGCCCTGATAGACGGCGTACATGCTGTAGGAGTCCATGGTCTCGTTCACCTGGGCATAATCATCGTCCGTCAAAGCCGTCCCGGCCTTCAGCGCCTCGTTGTAGTAGGCGGTCTTCTGCATCAGACTGTCCTTGGCGTTCGACAGGAAGTATTCGTGCCAGGAGCCGCCGTTCTCGTCGAAGGGACAGACCTGGTCTTCCAGCGGAGTGTTGGTATCAAAAAGGCCGTAATTGGCCATCTGCATATAGGTGGACATGTACTCATAGTTTACATCGGCTACCGAATAGGTCGTGCCGTTTACCCGCAGAGCCGGGAAAACATTGGTGAACAGGCTGGAGTTCACCACGATCACCAGCGCCGCCAGGATCACCACGATCACGCCGATAATGATATACTGGGTGCGGGTCTTTCGATTCTTCTGTTCTTCCTCCCGACGGGCTCTCTCCCGGGGGTTCAATCTGACGTCTTCCATGCAAATCTTCCTTTCCGCAGGGTCTGAAACAGGATTATACCCCAAAGCCGACCCGGATTCAAGACTTTTTTCTCTGTTCCGTCTCCGACGCAATAAAACGGAGGAAAAGCACGTTTTCCGGCGTTTACCCTCGTTTCAGATGATTTTTTGTTTCCTATTGTCCGGGAGAAAAAAATATGATATACTTTTATATCAGAAAGAGTGGTGCATAACTTGACTGATCAGAACAACCTGCGTCTGGCCGTGCTTATCGACGCCGACAACGTGCCCCGGGACAGCCTGAAGATCGCCATGGAGGAGATCGCCATTTACGGCACGCCCACCATCAAGCGCATCTACGGCGACTGGACCAGCCCCAACATCGCCGGCTGGAAGCAATCTCTGCTGGAGAACGCCGTCACACCCATTCAGCAGTACGGTTATACAACGGGAAAAAACTCCACGGACTCCGCCATGATCATCGACGCCATGGACATCCTTTACGCCGGTCAGTGCGATGGGTTCGTGCTGGTGTCCTCCGACTCCGATTTTACCCGGCTCGCCATCCGGCTGAGAGAGGCGGGGAAATACGTCATCGGCATGGGCGAGAAAAAAACGCCTAACCCCTTCATCGTGGCCTGTGATAAATTCATTTACATCGAGGTGCTCCGCGACCGGGCTAAAAAGGCCGCCGAGAAGGCCCAGGCCGCCGCCAAGGCCAAAAAGAAAGCGGAATCTCCCAAGAAAACGGAAAGCGCCAAGCCGGCGGAAAAAACCGGCCGCTCCGCGGACCGTCAGCTGCCGGACAAGTTCGTCCCCGACGAGATCGAGCAGCTCATCGCCGACTCCATTGCCGACATCGCCGACGAGGACGGCTTCGCCGATCTTTCCAATCTGGCAAACCTCCTGATGAAAAAGCAGCCGGACTTTGACCCGCGGAACTACGGCTTCGGCAAGCTGAGCAACATGCTCCGCTCTCTCCCCCGTTTTGACGTGGAAGCGCGCCCCACCGCCGACCCGAACGTAAAGCCGCTCTATATCCGCGACGTGGAGGCGTAATTTCCCCCTTGACATCCGAACGGATTCTGCTATAATGACTTTCGCGCTTGAAACGCGGGCATAGCTCATTTGGCAGAGCGCCACCTTGCCAAGGTGGAGGTAGCGAGTTCG